>VMHT01075611.1_pt1 | contig 19248 bp, 42 predicted proteins | sample 4693611 | NCBI WGS metagenome assembly VMHT01 (sample SAMN12280063, study PRJNA550983) | marine metagenome | isolation source: seawater sampled from same location over 5 years 0.02-0.2 micron viral filtrate | place: USA: collected off the coast of southern California halfway between the port... ...
TGTTCCGACGTGTGTTGCCATTCTTTATTCTCCTTTACGGTTTGTTCTTCTACTTCTACATCTTTTTTCTTAGATGATCTAGTAGATTTTTTTTCTTGCTCAAGTTTATAACCTTTCGCTAGAAATTTGTCTATATCATTATCCCAAACTTCAATACTATTATTTCCGTTAGGCATAATCATTTTGATTCTTTTAGCCATTATGATGTACCTCGTACAAATTCATAAAATACCCTTACCACAATTCTTACCGCACCTAAAGGAAAAAGAGTACCTTCATCAGAGTTTACTTCTATAATTTTAGTTTCTTTAGCAGTACCACCACGAGTTCTATCAGTATCAAGTATTTCTTCTACAACTTCTGCTAATTGATTTCTTTTAGTATCTATATTTGTTTCTGTACCCTTAACATATCCGACAATAATAAAATCAATAGTTCCTGATCTTTTTCCTGCTGAATAATCACCCAATGCAAAATCTTCTCTAGTTTCATCTGATGTTGTTATGTATAAAGCAGGGAACTGTGGATCAGCTAATTCTTCTACTTTAAATGGCTCACGAGTTATCTTTTTAAATTCAATAGGTGATGTGACTGCATCAAGGGTTGTAATTATATTACCTGCAATATCTTCTCTTAAACTCATGCTAACGCCTTTTTAATACTTTTTCCAATAATTGCATTAATTTTCTTTTGTTCTATTGTTGATATTCCAAAAAATTCTCTTTTTGGCATTTTTCCCACACCTTCATTATGAATAAAAGCTTTCTTAGTTTGTTCTGCACTTCTAAAAAACACTATACCACGACTAGGTCTTGTGGTGAATGTCAAAGAACTAAACATCTTACCTGTCATGTTTAAATCTACAAAATTTTTAGGTGTTGTATCTTGATTACTCGGATCGTTGTTTCTTTTTCTTCTAGCTTGAATATATCCTTTTGAATAAGGTTTAAATGGTCTACCTCTTACATCTTTTCCTCTTTGTTCTGTTCTTTCTCGGATAGCACTGACTTGAAAAGCAGATGCTTGACCTAATGCTTTTTGTATTGCTAAATGTATCTTTGCTGATTTCTTCTTTAGTTGTTGTTTAAAGAACTTACTATTGTCTTTGACATCAAGCATTAACGAATTAATCGTAAATGATGGATAGGCTCTTCTTCAGAAGTTTGTATGGTGCTATCATTATTTTCATCATACTTAACACCATCACGCAAAATAGCTTGAAATTCTTCTGCGTATTTCTTTCTATAATAATCCATTTTAACTTGGAAAGTATCGGCACCATCACCGCCATCTGGATCTTTCCATTTAGTAAGCATAGGTAAAATATAATCTGATAAGGCTCTATATACGACTGCTCTTATCCATTGAGAATTAACCAATAAAGCACTATTCATTTCAATAGTAGTAATCTTGGTAATATCTTTATATCTGACTGTATGGCGATATCTTTCCCACCATTCTTCTCTTACTTGGCGAATAACATCATCTTCAGCATGTTGTAATTGTGTATCAAAATCTGCAATACCATATTCAGCAATATCTGGTTGATATTCTTGCACATGAGATAATGCTACTGAAAATTCTGTTGTTGCCATTAATCTTCTTTTTTCTTTCTAGTTCTTTTTGGTTTTTCTATTGGCTTATCTTCTACTAATTCAAAGCCTCTTAATTTCCAATGTATTAAATTTTTTTCATAATCAAATTTTGTTCTTGTGATTATCTTCCCATCTTTTTTTAATTTTACTAATTGCATAATAGTTTCCTTAATAGTAGGTGGGGAGTATATCCCCACCCATAGTCTATACTACTGAATAGATGAATCAAAGTGTAATTCTACACCATAAGAATCATGTAGTTCGCCTACGCCATAAACTGCAGTTGCAACAATTTCGTCTGCTCTTAGAGAAGCATCTCTTTGAGTTTCAATTTTGATGTCCTGCATCATAGCTAGACCAAGTGCGTCTTTGTGGAAAATACCACCTTTATAGTCACCTGCGTTGCCTGAATTAGCCATATTTGAAGTTTCAAATACTTGAATACCTGCAATAGAACCTACATAGCCACTTCTTAATGCTTCATTAACTAGGTCATTTGCATTAGCGTTAGCAAATGTATTAGTTAGATTAGCTTTTAAGTCATAAGCAATCTTAGGGTGTAATACTGCATAACATTCTTCGACAGGTAAACCTGCTGATCTTAATGTTGATGCTGAATTAAAAATTGACGCTGCTGTTATCGCACCTGTTCCGTCACCTAAAGTGACTGAGAAACCATCAAATAATGCGATTAGGTCTTCGTCCATTTTCTTTGCAATACCTTCACCAAATAATCTACCAATATCTGCAGCAACATTTCTTGATGCTGAGTTTCTTGCTAGATCAGTAAGTGTAGTCATTACACCTACTTCTGATGCAGTAATCGTCACTGATGTTGGATTGACTGCAGTATTACTTAGGTCAGTTGCTTCAGCTACTGCTGATGCACTTATTGCTGAGTAGATCGGAACTTCCACAGATTTACCGCCACCTGCGATTGTGTAGTTCTTTACTAAGTTCTTCATTATAGATTTCTCTTGAATTACGAACTCAGCCTCAGCAACGATCTCTGTATATAGTTCACTTAACGTTGAACTTGTACTTTCGTTTGCCATGTTTTAACTCCTTTAAAGTTATTTGTTTATTTTTAAATGAGTGACCGAATCTCTTTTTCTGCGGTAATCCGCATACATTTTACGATCTTCTGGTTTACTCATATCTAAGTCCGAAATATTTAAAGTCTTATTCGTATCCGACTTGCCCACATTACTAACACTTCCACTCCCACTTGGAGTTGCGCTTTGAAAGTGTGAGTTCTGCGTAAGAAATTCCTGCACTGCTTCTTCAACAGTAAGAGGATCACCTTGCTTGTTATAGCGTGGTGTTCCATCTTTATCAAGAACTTCAACCTTACCTTCAGCATTTAAATGCACTGTATCTTTCATCAGTTGTTTAATCTGATCTGGATTAATAGCATTATTTTTTGATGCCGCAGTTATAAGCTGTTTATCTATTCTTTCGTTTTTTAATTCCTGTTCTAACTTAGTGACTCTTTCATTAAACTCTTGCGTTTTCTTTTTCATCACTTCATCAAACTTACCTTTTTCAAGTTGTTTTTGTTCTTCTAGTTTTTTTCGTTCATCAATAACAGAACGAGCTTGTTGCAAATCTTCCACACCAAGTTCTTCTACGATCTGTCTTTCTCTACGCTTGAGTCTTTCACCAACAACTTTGTCAATATCAATTTGTGAGCCTTTATTATTTACATAAGTTTCTTTTGGTTGCTCCTGTTTTGTTTCTACATTTTCAACATTCTCTGTTGTTTGTTCCACCTGTTCCGTGTTTTGCTCGTCAGCCATGAGTATTACTCCTTTAAAGTTAGTATTATTTTAAGATGTATGAGATATTTTATTCTTCGTCAAGTATAGTTTCCCATTCAGGATCATAAACAATAAAGCTATGACGACATCTATAACCGCCTCTATCAACAAAAGGATCACTTCCAGACTTACCTTTCCACCTTGAATTACTCCATAAATTCCTAGCTTCTTCTTCTGTAAATACTCTACCCATTTGTCTTGCACAAAAATCTCTAGTGGTATCTATCCTTGTACCAGAATATTTAAACTGCTTGATTCCTGTTTGATCTGCCTTGTATTTAACGAATTGACCATCAAACTGCATAATACTGTCATGTGCTATTTGACCAGAATATTTACGCATATTCTCACCTAAGATATCAGCACCATATTTACTAGCCAATGTTGATTTAGCTGAATTAACTCTATCTAAAATAGCTTTATTTGTCGTATATCTGTTCTTTTCAATATAGTCGACTAATCTATTAATAGCGTTTTCATTAGAGCGTTGATAAACACCATTTATCTTTCCTGCTATATTTTTAACCATATCGTTAAATGATCTACCAATTAATGCTGATTGATAAACTTCATTTGATATTGTATCTAAAAAAGCATTAGCGATATCTTGGAATCCACTAAATGCTTGGAATTTTAATTGGGTAATAACTTCTAAATCTGTTTTTTGTAATAACTTAAATTTACTTGCTATAGGTAATCTTTTAATAACTTTTTGATATTCTTTTACGATTTCATCATATTCATTAATGATTGCATCAGCTTCTTTGAGATAAATTCCTTGAATTAAAGTTTTTATATTTGGTCTATAGGCTATAGCGAATTGTGTATTGAATGTGCTACCACCTTGAGTCTTAGAGGTCAAATCTGACCTTATTCTATCTTCTAGTGTTTTTAATACTCCAATGATTCTTTCTTCGTGTGTATCAATTAAACGATTTATAGTTTTTTGTTTGGACATTCATTACAAAGGAAAATTTTTTTTCCAAGCTCTAATTGACCAATAAGCAGGTGATAATGTCTTTTGACCTTTTACTTCTTTTAAAACACCACCCATTCTAGCCAGAAATGATTTTTGTCGTGCAGGGATATTCTTCTTGATAGACATACCCCTAGCACCAAATGTGACTTTCTTGACATTACCAGAGGATTTATCCTTAACATAAACACCAAATTTTTTATTCTTACTTTCTTTAGTGCTTAATCTATAAGGCTTATTTAATTTAACTGATCTTCCTCTATATTGTGCCATTATTTCTTTTTCTTCTTCTTTTTCATATCAGATTTGGTTGATTTTTTTGGTCTTCCGACTTTACTTCCGTAGGTACCTTTTCCTTGGGGCATTGATTTTTCCTTTCTTCGTAATGTTTAAAACACAATAGTTCTAACATACCATATCTATAATTAAAACCAATACAGGCAAATTTACCACAAAAACATTTTTTATTTTGGTGTTGTTCTAAAGTCCAATTATAGAACTCTTGTTTACTTACTTTTACGCTTGACTGCACGTTTAACAATATCCTTATCAAATGTAGATGATCTGCCTCTACTGATTAGTTTATTTACTCGTGCCATTGACCATTGTGCCATTCCGATTCTTGGTCTAGATCCACTAGAAAGAAACGCACCTTGACCTCTACGATAAGAGGATTTTAAATCACTAAAGGTGAATAATTTAGATTTCTTAGCTTTAGCTTTTAAATTTGCAACTGTAGAAGCTGATAATGGTTTACGTTTAACTGCCATTATATTTTAGTCCTTTGCTTTAATAATCTTAATGGAATACGCTTACCTGCTTTATATAGTTTAGATATTCTATCTAACAATGATGATCTTTTTTTTCTTTTAGCACCTTTTAAACCAGATAAATACTTTTTAGGTAATTTACTTTTTTTGTCTTTAGATACTGTTTTACTCTTCGGCAACTTCTTCACCTTCTATTTGTGGGGTATCAAACTGTCCGATAGCAACTGCACTACTTTCAATTTCGTTGTCAATAGTTTTAATTTGTTCATCATCATCAACAACTGCTCTTGCAATTTGTTTATCAATTTCTTTAAGGAATGTATTTGATTTAACACCACTAGCTTTTGCTTTTTGTAAATATTCAAGATCGCTAGAATAATCTCTGATATCAAATGTTTCTGGATAAATAATTTCACCATCAAATACTTTATTTTGCCATTTAGCAAATAATGACCAGATCTGTTCTTCTGTGTTTTGTAGGTAATCTGCTTTTTCTGCTAATCTTGCGTTTAATAATTCAAATTCAGTTCGTAATGCAACTCCACTTGATATTTGAGATTTGGTATTTCTAACTGCTCCCATGTGTGTAATACGATTAATAGCATCTATTTTCATTTGTATCGTATTCATAATTGCATCTAATGATTGTGAACTAGGTTGAATAATATAAGGTTTTAAACTTGCATCTAAATCTTCTGGCATTTCAATTATAGAACCTGCACCTGCACTTGCTTCTACATTAGGTGTCTTTACTAGACTAGGGTGATTAGACAATCTGATTAATTGCTCTATCTCAGAGTAATCGTTGTAAATAGATTTCTGTAATTCTGCTACATCATTAAGATCAGATATACCAATACTTCTACGTTGTGATTTTTGATTATATAAAACTACCGCAGGAATCTCACCTAATACATTGGGAATCTCATCAATTAACTTTACCTTACCTTCTGCATAAGGTTTGTTAAAATCTTCAACAACAAATGTGCTTATATCTTCTAATGACCAAACTTTAATAGTTGCATAATCTTCAGTTGCTTCTTCGACAAGAGTTAATGATGTTAAATAAAATCTTCCATTAGCTAATCTTTCATAATTCCAATTAATAACATTTTCTGGAGTGTATAAGCTGATGTATGGTCGGATATCTTGTTGTAGTTCTTCTGCTCTAGTTTTGGTTATAATTCTGGGCTTGTCTATGATTGCCCAACAAGTTCCATACATAGATGCGTTGATTTGCATTTCTTTAACAACATTATTGAAAGACCTACCATCAAGATCTGCATCTTTGGTAAAACTTCTAACCGCAGGATCACCATCTAATGATCCATAGTTTCTAGTAGGTGGTACTCGGAAAAGAAAAGATGAATAGATTTGTACTACGTTTTTACAATGATTATCGATAGCAGTATTCTCTGCTCTTTTCATATATTCTTCATCTGTTTCTAATACATAACGATTTAATAAAAATCCATTTTGATAATCTTGCCCACCTGTATAAGAACGATAGTGGAAAGCCCAATCACTTATTTTTTCTTGGTAATGCTTATGTTTTGTTGTTAAAAATTCTCTTGTATAATTAGCCATTATGACCACCTCTGTGGTTTATTAGGTTTAAATTCTCTGCGTAATGGGTATAAATATTCTATCATATATCCTAAAGCATCATTAAAGTGGTCGTATCCACTATCCTTGTCTGGGATTGTTGTACCATCTTTATAAATTTGCCTTTCCAAACTTTTTATAACATTTTTACACTTTGAAGCAATATATAAACTATTTTTGCCTTTAGCGTTTTTCAATTTTGCATTAACAGAATTAATTCTATCTCGTATTAAAGGGTGATTATTTCTAACTTTTAAATTAAAACCTGCGTTCTTTAAAATAGCTAAATCAGTCACGCCACCTGCAGACGTCTTTCTTTGCCTTGATGCAGGATCTGGATAGACAGTTATTTGATAGCCCTGATATCTGCTTATTATTTCTTCTGTCATTTCTTGTGTATTACTAGAATATATTTGTATCTCATCATAAATGTAAACAACATCATTAATAATTTCAGATACGACACATACCATGGGATCTATATTGAAATCCATGCCAATATGAATAGTTCTTGATTGAGGTTGATATTCTTCAATAATATTCTTTGTTCTGTCAAAATTATAATAGATGGCACCTGCATAATTAACAAAAGATGCTTCGTATTCTTGTTGAAATGTTCTTTCGTCTAAATCGTATCTAGCTTGTTCTATTTCATTGGCAGATACTTGACCACCTTCTAATGTAGTATATTTAAAACTATCCCATTCTTTATCTGTTTCAGCTTTTAAAAAAAGATTATAAGACCAATTTCCATAACCTCTGGGAGTTCCTGTAAAGAGGCAATGCCCACCTCTATCTGAAAGAGTAGGTCGTAAAACTTCCGTCCAAGCTGTATCTTTAATGTCTGCAAATTCATCTAATACTAAAAAATCTAGACCTACCCCTCTAAGTGATTGTTCATTATCAGCACCTCTAAGACTTATGATTGAGCTATTTTTTAAATGCACTGATAAATCTGCGTGATTAACTTTATCTACCCAACGATGTTTATATAATCTATCTATTAAATCATTCCAAACAATATTCTTTGCCATACGATACGAAGGAGCTACATACCAAACTTTCTTTTTGGGATAACGTGCAAATCTTGCTAATTCGTTAATGGCTAAAAATGTTTTACCAAATCTACGTCCACTGATTAAGACTCTAAACCTAGCTTGACTTCCAATAACTGTTTGTTGAGGTTTGGTTAGAGGCACTTTCCCCACCTAAATTTTTCTTTGTAATATATATCTTGTTTCTTTCTATTATCTCTTGTTTCCCAACCTTTTGCATTTTTACTTAATGGTTTTGTGATATTTTCAACTTTCCAACCTGCCCCTTTAAGACTACTACCACTTTCAGATGTTAAAGTATAAGTTATTACTTTTTTACCACCCATTTGTAGCCATATATTCCAACATTTATTATATAAAAAACTACAGGCGTTTTTTGGTGCAGGTGATTTAATACATAATCTTAATACTTCTAAAGTTAATTTATCGTCTAATTTTCTTGCAAGAGGTCTTCCTGCAATCATAACACCTATTAATTCATCATCTTTAATACAACCAATTGAAAATTTATGACCTTGACATCTTTTGTTATGTCTATGGTGTAAATCAACAAATTCGTTAGCTTCTTTTAATGTTAATGGAATAGTCTTAAATTCTTTAGCCATTAATCATAAGACCATGGGAGTGGATCGTTATTTTCTGATGTTTCTATTTTATCTTTTTGACCTAACAACTGTTTACCTAACCATATAAGCATAGTGGTATTTCCAGATTGTGCTTTTTCAAATTGTAGTCTTCGTAATGACATTCTGCCCTTATCTTTTCCCTTTTTTATAGTATCCGCAAAATTACGTTCTAGTGTATCTACTGAACACCCAAAAAATGATGCCATTTCTTCCATAGTGCATAAAATTGATGATAATTTTTCCAACTGATCTTCGTTTATTTCTATCTTAGGTCTTCCAACCTTTTTTTTTTCTTCCATATTTTTCACCTCTTATACCCAGAGTGTGGGTTTTAATAATTTATGTGGGAATTAGATTTAATTGTCAAATGTTTTTAAGGTCAATCCGTAATCATTCGTACCTTTAGGAATTTCTATATCATCACGAAGGATTAAATGATTTTCTTTTTTGAACTTATTGTAATTAACATAATGATGCCAACGACCATATCGCCATGTGACACGTGAAACATCTGGGTGCAGTTTTTGTTGCATTTGAGATTTAGGAATCGTTCCCTCTTTTGCATAAAATTCTTCTGTATTCCCACCTTTAATTGTTTGTGTTCTAGCTTTTTCTTGTAAGAAAATATTGAATTGAATAGTACACCAACCTGCTTTTAACATCTGTAAAGATAAGTCTGTATCTTCGTTATATCTTCCACGCCAACGAAAAGGCACATCATTTCTAATTAAATTACAACTATAAATTCTAGTATTGACTGTAAATGGTCCATATCTATCACCCCATTTATCAATCACAAAAAAAGTATAATTAGGTCCTGCCATAGCAACATTCTTATAACGCAAACAGAAATCTTCCATGATTCGCCACATAACACCATCGTAAATCTTGATACGTTTATTTTTATGCCACCTACGAAAGCATTTAATATTATCGTCCATAACCCAATGCCATTTATGACCTTCAGATATAGAATGATCCCATATAAAATTTCTAGCAGCACCTGGTCCGACTGATTTACTTAATCCTAGATCATCGCATGTATCATAATTTTTTTGGTATTCTTTATCTAAGACTAAAATATTTTTCTTATCAATGACTTTTGCATAATCAGTATATTCTTGTTCTTCAACAACAACACGATATGGAACTTGCATTTGTTCCAGAGCTTTTACAGTTAGACGACTATCTGATCTACCTTTGGTAGGTATATAAAGCGGAAATTGTGGTTTATTCTGTGACATATCCTTTGTCTTTAAGGACATTTTTATCAATACGAGGAAACCAGATATATTTAGTTTTTTCTGTGTAATCTTGTTTAATTAATTTAAAAAACGTTTCTACTGCTTCTTTGTTTACAAAATTAACTTTGATTGCCATATAAGGTGCTAAGTCATCATGTTCAAAACTTGGCATACCTTCCCATTCTTTTTTAGTATCTAGCCAATCACCATCACCACGATCAAATGTAATAATGCTTTCAAGTTCAGCTTCTTCAAAACCTAAATGACTTAAATCGTAATTATCATCTAATAATTCACCTAGTTCTTGATGTAGTTTTGTAAAATCCCAATCAGAATATTGATTAGTTTTATTATCGGCAATACGATATGCTTTAGCTTTTTGTGGTGATATATCTGCAATTACAACAGGAACTTTTTCATGTTCTAGTAATTTGGCGGCCTCGTATCTTGAATGACCAACAATAATAATATTTGCTTTATCAACTACGATGGGTTGTTGCCAACCAAATTCTTTAATAGATTGGGCAACTTTTTCTATATCTCTTTTTTGTCTAGGGTTTTTATCGTAAGGTTTTATTTCTGATAGTTTTAATTCTGTTATATCCATTAATGTAATGTAGGTAATTTATTTACATGCAAACCTAACATCTGCATTGCTAAATCTAAATTACGCTCTGCCTCCTCTTTAGATGCCCAACTTCCAAAATTAACATAAGCAGTATAAGTACCATCTTCGTTATCTACTATGATATAGCTTTGTGGTTGTGACATAACTGATTTCTCATTTTGATAATTTTAAAATAAATTTTAATCGTTAGATTGCAAGAATGAATGTTTATGGTATTACTCAAAAATCTATTAATTTTTTCCTTGACTTATTCAAGTTTAATAATGCTCCTAAAGGCATTGACCAATTTGTAGAAGTGGAATTTAAACCACAAGATCGTCAATGGGCTAAAATTCATTTTATGAATCGCCCTTAGCAATAGCTTCGTCAAGTTCTCTAATATAACCTACTGACCAAGATAAAGGTTTAATGCCTTTTTTTCTCATTTCTACATCACCTTTAAACTTCCAATCTTGCATTTCTTCATCTGATTTTTCATCAATGGTTATCCCTTCATTTAAAAAACCCTCTGCGTTCAACCAAGTACTTGGGTGTTGTGCATATTGTTTATCTTTTAATAAATCATAATATTGATTATATTTTTTTGCTAACATTTCTGGTTCTTCAAGCCAATCTTTGTGTAATTTACTATAATTTCTTCTTGCTTGACCTTTATTGACCTTATAACAAATCTTTTCCCAAAAAATATCAAAGTGATTATTAATATTATATTTAGATATAGATATAGACTTAGATATAGAAGCATTGCGTTCGCTATGCGATCGCATTGCAGTCGCATTAGGGTGTTCCAATTTCAACACACTTGGTGGACTATCTGACTCTTTTACAACACCCCACCTTGATTGTGCAGATTTCTTAGCATTTTCAGTCATCTGAACTGCTCTTTCGTATTCTTCTTTGAGTCTTTTTTGGTAATAACCTTTATCGTCTTCAATCCAATAAAGTTTTATAATTTTATTTATTGCATTAGAATTTTTATTGCGTGTTAAATTAACAATAAATTCTAAATCTTTAGGCAAATAACCTTCTCTACCCCAAGCAAAAAATATTAATCTAAAATAAATTCCAAGTTCTTCATCAGTTAAAAAACTTGTATCTGAATTGAAAGCATCAATCCAAAGATTCATTTTTGGCATTTTTGACATTTGATAACTCCTGTTGTTTTAAATATTACTAACCAAAAACAAGTAAAAATAAACAAAAAAAAAGGGGCAGGTCGATCAAACCTACCCCAAACAGGAGGAATATAATGTTAGAAATTATATTTAAAATAAAACTACATGAAAAACCATTGAAAATAAAGAAAAATAACAGATTAAAAAAGGTTAAGATTTTGTTAACAAAAGATTGACAAGTCCGTACAACAAATTAGTTTTTAATACATAATGATCATACAGGAGGTCAAAATGTACTACAACGCACTTACACAAAAACACTACGAAGGTAAAAATGTTGAAATATTAAAATCAACAGGTCTAACAGGTGGATTTATGACTTTTAATCAAGCATATAAATTAGGTTATAAAATCCCTAAAGGTACAAAAGCTATCGCAAAATTAAATAAACCATTTTGGGATACTGTTGAAAAATCTAATGGTAAACTTGAAGAAAGATTTTCTGCAAGAAAATTTTGTGTCTTTCATACATCACAATTAATACAGGAGGGTGCCTAAGGGCACCTTCACAGGAGGTAAACATGAATAAAATATTTTATATTTCTACTCAATGTATAGAAAATTATAATCTTGATAGTGCTGAATTTGATAATCCATATCATAAATTTAAATTTGGTGAAGAGTTCATTATTACAGGAACAGATTGTGAAGCATCAGCTATTGCTTTTGTTCATAAAAGATTTTGTGATGGCGAAATACAATATGTTTGTCATCGTGAAGAATGTGATGAATACAAAATGGGTGATCTTGAAAAATCATATTTAGAATTTGGTGATACCCCACATGGCCCTCATAGGATTAACATTCAAGAATACGAAAACGCACCAGATGAAAAAACCAAATATGAACTTTATAAATGGAAGTCTAAAGAAGAATTTTTTGGTTTACCTACTGAAATAAAAAATGATTATGAAGATAATCTTTCAGACATTGACGCAGACGCTATGACTTTAGCTTCTGCAGGAATGGGTACAGATGAAGATTATGGATACTAAGGGAGGTATTATGAAAGAATTTATTAATTGTAAAACTTGTGACGGATCAGGCATCATTCATATTTACGATGCTTTTGAAAAACCATACGAAGAGTGCCATGACTGTGAAGGTCATGGTGCTATTTTGGTTAATGGAAAAAGTTTTTCTATCTTACCTATGTTTGACAAAGTAAAACATTTTACAAAGATAGAGAATAACAAAGAGGTAATATATCATGCATATTATCTAAAAGGGATATTACAAAAAATAATAACCCAAGATGATTACACAATGCTTATACAGGAGGGCAAGTAATGATTAACTTACAAGCAGGTGATGTTTGCGTTTTTGCAAATGATGATTTCAAAGTCTTTTGGAATGGATCAGCCACATTTAATGTCTTTGATAATACTGATACGGAAGTAGATGTTTTTTCAGTCAATGATGTAGATAATTCTAGCGATGCTATTTGGCATGCCAACGAATGGATAGATAACCTATATAAAGAAATGGCAGGTAATAATGTCTAAAACACCAAAATTTGAAAAAAGACATTTTGAATATCTAGCTTTAATCATTAAAGAGATTGAAGCTATGAATGAGGAAAATATTCCTAACTTCAAAAGTGCAGTTATAAATACAATCATTATAAGATTGAAAGATACAAACGAACATTTCAACGAAGATAAATTTAGGGAGTATATTTATGCCTAAAGAGTTAAAACCTTTTATTCATATTGTTGCAAACCTATATATGAAACATGGGTATAAAGAATATCCTTTATGTAAATTTCAACAGGAGGAAGTCGATGCTAAGGTTATTAGTAATTACATTAATGATTACATCATGCGCATACAAACCTGTGGTAGATCATAGAGGTAATAAAGGCACGGAAGTGGCTTATAGATATAATGATGATTTACAAACTTGTAAATCTATCGCAAAAGAAAATACCAATTCTATTATAGAATTTACAAAAATAGGTTATAATTGGTATCTACGACCACAGTTATTATGGTTGCCAGATAAGGCGGAATATTCCTATAAAGCTATGGTCCAAGAATGTCTTCAACAAAGAGGTCATTCAGTTCTAAAATAGACAGGAGGTAAATATGTCCGAATTAGAATACACAAAAGAAAAATTAAAAGAGAATCGTGAAAATATGCTTTACAAAAAACTCTTTTTAATCACTCATAAAGTTGCTTCAATTAAACAAGAAAAGACAAAAGGTGTTCCATATAAAATTACATCTTGGAATGCAGTACATGAGGTAATCAAAAAAGAATTACTAGATCAAAAGATTTTAGTAATTCCGCATATATCTGAACATTCAAAAGAGGGTAATTTAACTATCATTAAATTATGGGCAGATATTATTGATACTGAAACAAGTCAATCAATTCATGTAGGCGATTATATTGGATATGGTATAGATCAATCCGATAAAGGTTGTGGTAAAGCTACGACCTACGCATACAAATATTTATTGATGAAATTATTTATGATGGAGGTTGGCGAAGATGAAGACTCTGAATTTTCAAATCCCCCTGTCATTCATAACAAACAATTAGGTAAAAAAGAAAGTGAGGATATTATCTAATGGAAAAAGTCGCATTTAATATTTTTAAAAATGAAAGCGAATACGAAAACGCTCCACCTTATAGAAACAATGAATTTGTTCCTGAAGAGGATTTTGTTTTAAAGGCAGGAGTACCTTATGAAATTTCACTATTTAAAAATACAAGTGAAAAAACAGGTACGCAATATCTTAGAGTATCAGTCAAAGTTAATGAATGGGCAATAGAAAATAAAGATGTCTATGCACATTTAAAAGATGTCACTGATTCTATTAAGGAGCAAGAGGTAGATAAAAAAGATTTACCTAACGATCCCATTGAGTTCTAAGAATAGAAAAATAATTAAAGATAAAAAATATATGCAGTGGGTGTGTTCATCACTCCCCTGCTACGTTTGTAATTTAGAGGGAAATCTTAACTATCATCAAATTCAATTCCACCACTTACAAGGAATCCATAGAATTGGTGCAATGATTAGAGACGATAGTACAGGAATACCGATCTGTTATACACATCACCAAGAACTAACTTTTAAATTTGGCGAAAGAAAGTTTTGGGAACAGATGAACATAGACCCTATACATTACGCACTAGAAATATATAATGAGTATAAACAGGAGTTAGATCATGACACAAAATAAAATAATACTACGACACTTAGAAAAATCACCATTAACACCATTAGATGCTTTAATGAAGTATGGTTGTTTTAGATTATCAGCAAGAATTAATGAATTAAGACAAAGAGGTTATCATATAGAAACAGTTTACAAAACTGATCCAGAAACAAAAAAGACATTTGCTGAATATCGTCTAGGTGGTGTTGATGTTAGATAAATCAGTCTTTGAAAAATTTGATTTACTGCCAATGAGTTATAGTAAGTTAAATTCTTTTTCTAATTACCCTTGTCAATTTATCATGAATAAACTTTATAAGGTAGATACAGGAATTAATCCTGCAATGCGTGTAGGTCACTACGTTGAAGAAATGCTACATCTTAAATTACAGAAAGATGAATTAGCTGATGATGAGGAACTCTTTATAGAAATCTATAAAAAGAAATTAAAGAGTGAATTTGAAGATTATCACGATCAAGAAAATCTTAAAAAATATCTAAGCTACATTCCTAAGATGTATAAGAACTGCGAACAGTTATTTGTGCAGTTAGGTAATTATCCTTTATTAAGTTATCAAGAACAGATTGAAACCACAATCCTTGGTATACCATTCATAGGATATACTGATTTTATTTTTGATCTTGATGATGCTTTATGGGTTTATGATTTAAAAACAAAAGCAAGAATGACTAAACCTAGTAATTCTGAGTATCTACAACAATGGCTTTATAGAAAAGCACTTGAAGAAAAATACAAAAAACCTATTCATACGCATTTATTCATAGTCACCCCTGCAAAATATCATTCTGAAGAATTAGAATTTAATGATGATAACGAAGTAGAAATACACAATAAAGTTAAGGGAATGGCTTCAATGTTGCAAAAATGCAACACTATTGAAGAAGTAGCTTTATTATATCAACCAAATCTTGATTCTTGGGAGTGGAATAAACAAAACATACCTGCAAGAAAGCAGATATGGGGAATTTAACGTTTTAACGCGTTTACAGAGTATTTTATATATTTAGGGGAGTATCTATTAATACTCCCTTATTTACATGCTCTATGCTCTTAAAAAAGGTTTTTTGAGGTATTTTTTTAATATAGGTACAGGCAGATTTAAGAATCACATGTCCAGAGCCTTTTTCTCCCCTAGATTTCATTGTAGATACATAAAAAGCTAGATTGTCCTCTTTTTCTAAAAATCCGATAGCTTTGCATAATTCTATTTCGCAATCTTGGTTAAATTCTTCTTCTGATTGCCATAAATTAGATGTGGAACTGTGGTCAAGAAATTCTAAATAAATTATCGTTTCAAATTTCTTGGGCATTGGTATAATTACTCCAATTAACAAATATGGAGTCCAAATGAATTAAGTTATATTTACAAATAATCACTAGATGTAAAGGCAAGGTGTTAATCATCTTGCCTTTTTTATTTTACCTATTCTTAATTTTGGTTTCTTTATTGGTATTTTACCAAATGATAATTTTTTAAATGTTCTACCCTTACTACCAATTATTTTTGGTTTAATTAAAACTGATAGTGATGTGGTAGTTGTTATCATTAGTGCATTAATCCATGAACAAACCAAACCACAATAATTATTGCAATTAGTTTCCATAAATTATTCCAAGTCCAATATGGATCTAATTTATCTAGTACCCAATAGACTTTATTCATCATCCAATCTTTCATCTTATATCCTTTCTACTTTGTAATTTTAGCTTTCTTCTCGTATGTTCTTAATCCTGCCATGCCAAGGAGTGCTAGAACGAGTGGCATCAAAGCATCTAAATCTAAACTTGGCAAGGGTGCAGTTTCTACAGAAAACAATGCAAGAAAAAATAATGTGAATTGTTTTGCGACATATTCCCAAAAGATTGCAAAAGCACAAGAAATTCCAATTAATGGTCTCCATGATCTTTGCAAGATACCAGAAATATCAGTAGCAGTAGATTTAGCATCAGCAATATTTACATCTATTTGTTTAGAGTTAATTTCATTTTCTAATTCTTTTATGCGTATTTTAATTTGTCCTTTTTCTTCTTCCGATACATGTAAATCATCTATAATCTTTCCAACTTGACCAACCAAACCACCACTTAATATTTTACTTAACATTTGATTCCCTCATTTGTTTAGCTAATCTTTTTGATCTGTTCGGTAGTTGCCTAGCCCACAAACTGTCTAACATTTCACGACTAGCCTTTTTATAATCTTTTTCTTTTAGAGCTTGTTGAAAATTTTGGAATCGCATTAGTTTTGGTAAGCCAAGATTAAATGCCATATCCACTACAACAAAAAATGCATCTTCACTTAAATTATCTATTTCAATAAATTTTCTAGCGTCATCAATAGCTTGGTTAAGGTCAGTGGTAAATATTTGGTCTACTTCTAAATCTGTTAATTCTTTATCTAGTAAATATTCCTCATCAGGTATTTTAATTAAATGACCTACGCCTATAGTCCAATTATTTAAAGTATCTTTATAAGCAGTGGTACGGATACCTTCACTATGTATGACTTGTGCTTTTAATTTTTCTATGTTCACTTTTTTCTCACTTTCTTAATCTTAGGTAATAGTTCTGTTAAAACTTTACTAAGGTCTTGTTGCAAAACATTTAAGTGACCAATGTGCATATCTATACTATTGCGTTGCGTCACTTCAGTTAATTCTTCATTTGTCATTGTTAATCTAATTTGGTTTCCCACTTTAATTATTCTCATATATAAATGTTTTTATCCCATGATCCATTATTCTTCAAGACCATAGGAGTAATTGCAGGAATGCCATCTGTAATTAAAGCACAACTTAAAATAGGCTTAGCTACATTTACTTTCATATATGCCATGCTTAAACTATCTTTATTGACTAAGCACCCTGTAGAAATACCCCAATTTAAAGAGTAATCATTAGCTACAAACTTAACCTCACTTACTGTATGGAAGTGTCCTTGAACGCAACACATACTTGTTTCTTTAACTGCTTTAGCAATATCTTTAGAAAACTGATGTGCAAAACAAACAGTATTTTTATCTGTCTTTACAATGTGTTTATCTTTCCATACCCAATTTTTATTAACATCTAAAATATCATTGTAGGGTTTTATAAACTGTCTTGACATCTTACTAGCTATTGCTCTGCGTAATACTAAGCTACCATGATTGCTTTCTAGTAAAGTCATTTTAGGAAATATTTTTTCTAATCTTTTAATCCAAGATTTGGTGACTTCTAATTCATCAAAGGCACTAGGTAGATCAGGATCTACGCCATGAAAATTTTGTGAGTGATAATCAGCTTCATCACCGATATGCACGACAGTATCTGGTTTATAATATTTATTTAATTTAGAAAGAAAGTCTATGCAATCTGGGTGGGAATAGGGAAAGTGTGTGTCACCAATGACTAATATTTTTTTAGGACTGCTCATATTCTGTTGCGTCTACACAAGCAAAAAAGTATTTGCGAATATTCTGTTCATCTAACATAAACTTTAGATAACTTCCATTCAATTTGCAATCTTCTACAGATTTGTGTTTTTCGTTAATGGAAATACATTCCCCTGCTATGCACATATATCCCAAAAGGAATATAGAGGAAATATTCAAAGAATTAGATCTCTAAGTAATATAATTAAATTTGAGAATACAAGAATACCAACCGTCCAAAGAACTTTATTGATATGTGCTATAGATTTTTCTATATGAAATAAATGGTTTGATTTGATAATCTCAATATCTTTTTGTATTAAAGATACCTCTTTATCAAGTTTGTTTATTTTTTCAGCCTGTGTTGCCATTTAAATTACTGTTTAACTTTACTTGTGATTGTTTGTCAAATGTTTCTATTAACTCTTTATCTTTCTTTAATTTTTCTTGGTATTCTGCTTCATTTTTTTGTTGTAGTACGCAATCATCAATAGTCTTTTCATTAAACTTTTTTCGCCATTCTGAAGTTCTAACATGAGCAACTTCCAATCTATCTAGTAAAAATTGATTGTGTGTTCTTAACTCTCGAACTTCTTTTTTTGCTTCTCTTAATTGTTTTTCTGTTTCTGTTTGTGTTGCCATTTATTTTACTCCTGATAATGGGTTATTTAATGCTTTTCTAATATCTGATTCTAATTTTTCTTCTAATAGTTTCAAGTCTTGATGTAATTGCCTATCCATATCTTTTACCATAGTTTCTACATCTTTAATTATTCTATCTTGTAATCTAGTATCTTGTTTAACTGTTTTTATGTCATCTCTAAGATCATTTTTTTGTGATTGTACTACGTCATTTATAAGCGAAACTTCTTCCAATATCATTGAAACTTCTGATTTAAGAACTGCAATCTGTTCATCAATATGGCTTAAATCTGGTGCAGTATAGCTTTCTATCTTGGCTTTCATATCCAAGTAGTCATCATAGAATTTGTAGCCTGTCCAACCACCACCAATAATTGCACCAATTAATGATAAGATGATAAAGAACTTACCACCTTTAAATTTCATTCCTTGATATTCTACTTCCATTGTAAATCTACCAATTCATTGTGTCCTAAATCATTATTCATAAACAAATTATACATCAAA
>VMHT01023373.1_pt1 | contig 19245 bp, 32 predicted proteins | sample 4693611 | NCBI WGS metagenome assembly VMHT01 (sample SAMN12280063, study PRJNA550983) | marine metagenome | isolation source: seawater sampled from same location over 5 years 0.02-0.2 micron viral filtrate | place: USA: collected off the coast of southern California halfway between the port... ...
ATGATTTGAAAAATAATTTTTAAAATAAAAAAAACCTACCCCCTTATTGGGATAGGTTTTATTATATAATGAATATTCAATTTAATTAATTAATATGTACTGCGAATCAATGCCATAATAATCAATATAATATTAAATGATAAGTAAGTTATTAATAATATTAATAATATATTTATTAACCTATGCATTTAATTCTTTATACCATGATTTATATAATCAATAAAAGTTTGTTTATTAAATCTTCGGTTGTCTTGTTTTGCTGTACTGCAATAGTCCTCGATCTTAACCCTCATCAATTTCTGCTGTTGAGGGTTAGTAATTGTTTTAATCATATCAATAAAAAATTTAGCTTGATTTATATAATCTTTTCTACTAGCCATTTAATACCCCCCATTACTTGGCAGGTTTTGGCTTTCGGTTAATCGATCAAACCAAATGTCGCCCTCATCTTTTACAATAGCTTTAGGATATTTTTTTCTTGCTATTTCTAAGGTATCACATTCATCAATATAATTTTCTATTGTGAGCCACCTAACCCCTGTATAAGTTTTAGTTTTTTCTTTAATGCCATATTTTCCAAAATCATTTGGAACTATTGTATATTTACTCATTTTATAATTCTCCTAGTTTTTCAGGCATGACCTCAAAATCATAGCCAAGTGATTTAATCATTTCTCTTTGCGTTTTATCTAAAGTTTTAGATTGTGTAAGATATAAAAACTTCCTACCTGTGTTGCATATTGGATATACTAATTTATTCCCATATACATTTTTTATTAATACTTTTATTTTAATCATAATTTTTCCTTTATATTTATAATTAAATTATATAATTTAATTATGTTTTAAGTATGATAAGGGGGAATTATTCCCCCTCATTAAATATATAATCAGTTTTATAACCTTTAGGTTTATTAAATAATTCTTTTACTTGTTCTATAACTTTATTTTTATCAGTCCAAGATTCATAAAAAATATGATTTGTAGGAATATATTTTATTTTAAAAACAAATTTAAAATCATTTGCAATTTTAATCATTCCATTATCAAAAATCCAAGAATTGTGTTTAGGCTTAACTTTTATAATTTCATAATTATTAATATTATCTTTAAAAGTTTTTAGTTTATTCCAATTATTAATATTCATATTATTTTCCTTAGTTAGATGGCTCATTATTGAGCCACCTTATCTTTTAGTATTATTGTTGTTGTTCGTCCTGCCATTTAATAGATTTCATGGCTTTAGCACAACAGCTTAGTAGTGCTTTTTTATCCTCTTTGATATTCTTTATCCAAGAGTTTAAGTATGTTGCATGGTTTTCATGCATTACTGTTTCAATGCCATGTATTTGACATTGTAAAGCTGATGTAATTTCTGCGTAAAGTTCCTCAAGTGCATATTCTTTTATATCAAGGTCTAGCCTATCTTTATGGGTAACAGCATGGGCAACTTCATGTAGTAAAGTGCTGTAATATGTTTCAGTTTCTGATGAAGCATCAACTTTTATAAAATCTTCTTTAGCTGTCATATTTATAAAATCTTCGCTAGGTTTATAGTAGCATTGACCATTGCCATTGTGCCTAATATCTAGCTTTAGATTATTAATATATTTGTCAATATGCTTTATTGCTTTAACTTTGTTGATTTTTGGTTTTTTGGTTACTTCTCTTTTTAATGTTGTTTGATCTAAATTAAACACAGTAAAAAATCGCATCATTGGGATACTTTTTTCCTCTTGTGTTTGTGCGTCTTTTATTTTTACCTGTTTATATAAAACTATTGAAGTACCCTTTTCACCTTTGTTAACCATTCCTTTCATTTTCTGAATTTGTTTGAAGGTTGCCCATTCATTGGAATTATAACCCCTGTCGTTTTGGGTACAGTTTAAAATCCAAATATTAATTCCGTTGTATGTATTCTTTGCGTGAGCATTAAAAGGCAACATCCCACTTGAATTAGATATAAAAGGTTTTAACCATGATCTACCTTCTGCTTTACTCATTGCATCAATAAACTTATTATTTATCTCATCTAGTTTTAAATCGTTTATATTCATTTTGTTAGTCTCCATTTGATAATTAATTAATTTTAATTATAATTTTTTATGTCATGTTAGACGGCTATTTCATACAACTATTTTAATTAAATTCATTAAGTTGTGGATAACTTGGAACAAAACAAGAACGGAATTATATTGGGTTGGGTGGGTGTACTATCATTTTCTAAGCCTAATGAGATTTGTAAAAATAGGAACAAAACGGGAACATTTCCAAGGCACAAAAAACCGATTTTGTCAATAGACCTGCGACAATTTGCCATGCGACATAATGTCGCACCCCCTGTGGGGGGTGGTAGGATTTTTTTAACCCCCACCCAGAAAAAAAACTTTGCTACTTCTATTATATAGAGACCTCAAAAAATTTTAGCAAAATTTCAGACTTAATTAAATTTTCGCGGGCCGGCCTTAACTTTGATGTGCCCCTCGGCCTAGTAAAAAAGAAGAATGGGACGCTATGTATGTCGAAGCTTTATAACCCTGAGGTATCCCATCCTTTACAGGAGACATGTTGCACAAGGCAACACACGATTATTATACCTTAAGACATCTTGTAAAACAACCCCTAACCTGTTATACTACTTAATATGCCAAAAGATGCTAAAATCAAAGTGCCAGGCTCTAACGTGCTATTAACACCACGCCAAGAGTTGTTTTGTCACGAGTTCTTAAAAGATTTGAACGCTACAGGTGCAGCTATTCGTGCTGGCTATTCGAAGAATAATGCCAGTAAGAATGCTTACATGCTAACGAAAGATCCAAACATTTCAGAACGTCTTGCCGAATTAAAGGCTGAACAGACAAAGCGCACTAAAATTGAAGCGGACGATATATTACGCCGCTTAGTGCGTATCTCCGAAAAGACTGAACAAGAAGGAGATTACAATGCGGCGATCCGCTCTTTAGAATTATTAGGTAAACATCAGGCAATGTGGACAGACAAGTCAATTAACGAAACAACAGTCAAAAATGCGTTTGCAACAGGTAACTCTGAAGAAGACGTGCAGAGAGATATTGAACGTCTTAAGAAGATTGCTGCCCCCAAACTTAAACTAGTAGAAAACGAATAAGGAATAATATTATGGCAGGCCCACTAAGAAATAAAAATGGTAAATTAATTGGCCCAAACGTGGTCAAAGAAGAATTAAAAAAGAAAAATAAAGAAATTAAAGACGATAAAAGAAGTTACGTTCCAGCTTCAGAAGCAGACACTCCTGAAGGTGACGCGGGTATGAAAAATACAACAGAAAAAGCAGCGGCTTTAAACAAAGAAGGTCGTAAAGGTTTTAAAGCAGATACTCCAGCTCCAAATGCTATGGATTCATACGGCGCTCAATTGAAAGCATTATTATCTAATAAAGATAAACTTGTAGGAATTGACAGTGGAGATGGTAGAAATAAATACCAAGTTCAAATTAATAAACTAAAGAAAAGAATGAAAGCCGATGGTTTTAAATTTAATTCTTTATTAAGAGACGTTAAAAAACAAGAAAAAGAAGGTAAATTTGACAGAGGCGCTGAAGGTAAAGCTAAAAATAAACTTCGTGCTAAAATACAATCTGAAAAAGTTGGTGGAAGCCGAGGTAGATAATGTCAAATAATACAACAAATGACAAAACATCCGATCCTGCTGATGCAGTAAAAAAATTAGTCTTAGGTAAAGCAGATGAAGTAGCATCTAATATACCAGGTTATACTAAAATAAAAAATGTAACTAAAAAAATAAAAGACGCTGGTTTTTCAGTAGATGTAGGTAAAAATAAAATTGGCATCTCATACAGTAAAAAATTTTAATGCCAACTATTACAGTAACAGGAGATATAAGTATGGTCTTAATACCATTACTAAATGAATACGATCCATCACTACCGCTAACTGATCCTTATTCTCAGTTAGCTTTGTGGGGTGGAACACCGTATGTCATTAACCAGTGAAGATAGAGACGCAGCCACAAGGCTAGCAATATACCAAGCACGAGACGATCTGTTAGCATTTATTATGCTAATGAATCCTAGTTTTAGTGTAGGGCCACATCATAGAGTTTTATGCGATCAATTGATGCGCATTGAAAATGGAGATATAGATCGTTTAATGATCTTTATATCACCACGTTCTAGTAAATCATTAATATCATCTACATACTTTCCAGCGTGGGTACTGGGACGTAATCCGTATTGGCAAGAAATTGCCGTGTCTCACAGTGATGACTTAGCTACAAGATTTGGTCGTGCTATTCGTGACATCATAAACACAGATGCATACGCATCTATATTTCCAAAAGTTAATATTCGTAAGGACAACCGTGCGGCAAACTCTTGGGCACTAGAACATGAGAAGAAACAGGCAGGTTCATTCCTTGCAGCTGGTTCAGGCTCAGGTATTGCAGGTTTTGGTGCCCATCTTGCGATCATTGATGACCCTATATCAGAGCAAGATGCATTCTCTAAAACAAGAAGAGATAGTTTAAATGAGTGGTATTCCTCTGGTTTACGTACAAGACTTATGCCTGGTGGTAAAGTTGTTATAGTTATGACAAGATGGCATGAAGATGACCTAGCGGGGCACTTACTAAAGCTAGAAGACAACTCACCCATGTCAGATAAATGGGAAGTGGTCAGCATACCTGCCCTAAATACTACAGAATCTTTAGAAAAACTAGAAGAAGGCCGCGAAAAACTTATAGAACAAGGATATTTGTCCCAAGATTTTACTACTTTAGACCTTGGTGAGTCATTTTGGCCTGCATCTGACCTAAAAGACGGGTTTTGTTGGACAACTGAAGACATAATTAGGACTAAAAACAACACACCTTCGTTTAAATTTGATGCATTGTATGGACAAGCGCCATCTTCAGAGTCTGGGAATATTATTAAGATAGAATACTGGCAAGATTGGACAAAAGATGAACCACCTGATTGTGATTATATTATACAATCTTGGGATACCGCATTTTCTACAAGAAATACCGCAGATTACTCTGCTATAACAACATGGGGTGTATTTTCAGATGGTATATCACCACCAAATTTAATATTATTAGGTGCAGAACGTGGTAGATGGGATTATCCGACACTTAGAGAGAAAGCAGTAAAAAAATGGACAGAGCATAAAGCAGATTCTATTTTAATTGAGAAAAAAGCATCAGGTCAATCATTAATACAAGATTTGCGGTTAGCAGGTTTGCCTATATTTGAATTTAATCCTGATAAAGATAAGATTACAAGAGCCTATACTATAACAGGTTTATTTCACAATGGTAGAATATATGCGCCATTTAAAAAAGATTGGGCTATGGATGTTATTGATGAAGCAAGAGCATTTCCAACAGGTAGTCATGATGATTATATGGATACAATTTCACAAGCTTTATTATGGATGCGTAATGGTGGATATGTTTCTAATAGTGCGGATACATGGCTTGACAGTCAAGAAGAAAACATATATAATAGACAACGCAAACGTTACTACTAACAGGCGACAATAAGGATACATATGGCCGTTGAGAAAAGAATACAATTAGAAGATGACATTGGAGTACAACTACCTGAAGATGGTGCAATGGATTCTAATATGGAAGTTACATTAGAAGACCAACAAGAAATAGCTGCTGCAGAAGCTATGGGTATGATACCACAAGAAGATGGTATGGAATTAGAAATAGAAGATCATGAAGCTAATTTAGCTGACATGTTAGATGATCAAGAATTAAATCTTATAGCAATGGAATTATCAGAATCATTTCAAAATGATAAAGATTCTAGAGAAGACTATGACAGCATTGCAGAAGAAGGTGTTACACTATTAGGTTTACAAGATGAAAATGGTGATGAACCTTTTCCAGGAGCATGTGGTGCAACGCATCCAGCTTTAACACAAGCAGTTGTAAAGTTTCAAGCAAAAGCATATAAAGAATTATTCCCTACAGAAGGGCCAGTACGTACACGTATTATTGGAGCACAAACTCCACAAAAAACAGAACAAGCAAATCGAGTTAGACATTTTTTAAATTACCAAACACAATTACAAATGCCAGAGTATGGCCCAGAGTTAGATCGTTTATTATTCTATGTTGGGTTATATGGTTCTGCATTTAAAAAAACATATTGGGATGCAACATTACAAAGACCACGTACTCAATATGTTAAAGCACAAGATTTTTATATAGACTATTATGCATCTGATTTAGAAACAGCAGAACGTTTTACACACACGTATTCAATGTCACAAAATGAAATACGTAAATATCAAATAGCAGGAATGTTTAAAGATACAGAAGTTATGGATTCTCCAATGGATGGAGAGTCTAATGCTGAAGAAACAGCTAATGAAGCTGTTGGTGTATCTAGACCTTCTATGCAAAAAGATCGTGTGGAAATATTAGAGATGCATGTTAATTTAGATTTACCTGGATTTGAAGATGAGAATGGTATTGCATTACCTTACATTGTTCACATGACAGATGATAATACAATTTTAGCTATTAGAAGAAACTGGAATCAAGATGATCAAGCAAGAAAGAAAAAACATTTCTTCACTCACTTTACAATGATTCCAGGATTAGGTTTTTACGGATATGGTTATCTACATTTAATTGGTGGATTAACTAAAACAGCTACGTCCTCTATGCGTCAATTAATTGACGCTGGTACCTTTGCGAACTTGCCAGGTGGTTTCAAGGCACACGGTCTTCGTGTCCTTGCACCTGACGAGCCTATTGCACCAGGTGAATGGAGAGAAGTAAATAGTCCTGCGGGCGATCTTGGTAAAGCGTTACAACCATTACCATTTAAAGAACCATCTGGAACTTTATTTAATTTAATGCAATACGTCGTGAACACGGCAAAAGAGTTTGCAGACTCTAGTGATCATATTGTAGACAATGCATCTAATTATGGGCCAGTTGGTACAACTATGGCATTGTTAGAACAATCATCTAAGATGTTTAGCGCTGTGCACAAACGTTTGCATTCAGCCCAATCTAAAGACTTACGTATTTTAGCAAGATTAGATCATGAGTATCTACCTGATATGTATCCATACGAAGTTGCAGGGGGTGCACAGCAAGTTTTCAAACAAGACTTTAATTTAAAATCAATTGATGTAGTTCCAGTAACTGATCCTAATATGCCTAGTGAGTCACATAGGATTGCAAAAATAAATGCAATTATGTCCATAGCTCAACAACAACCTGCATCATATAACATGGAACAAATTGGAATGGAATTATTTCAAGCAATGGGAATTGATGAACCACAAAGATATTTAAAGAAAAAGCAACAACCTATTAGTGCTGATCCTATAACAGAGAATATGGCAGTAATGAAAGGGGCACCTTTACAAGCTAAACCTGAACAAAATCATGATGCGCATTTAGTAACTCATGCTTTAATTTTACAAAATAAAACGTATCAAGGTAATCAGCAAATGATGCAATTATTAACATCACACATACAAGATCACATGGCATTAAAATACAGACAAGAAATGATGCAGATGATTCAAAATCCACAGATGCAACAAGCACTTATGTCAGGACAGCCACTACCTCCTGAAATGGAAAATCAAGTAGCATTAATGGCAGCTAACGCGGCAGATCAAGTTAATCAATTAGATATAGAAAAAGAAAAAATCTTATCTGGTGAGAAAGACAAAGAAGATCCTGTAAGCAAACAAATAGAATTACAACAAATGGAACTAGATCTTAAACGTCAAGTTCACATGGATAAGATTGCATTAGAAGAATCTAAAATGATTATTGATGATGAAAATAAAGATGAAGATCGTATGCTCAAAGCAGAACAAATGAATATGAAGTTTGCTGGAGATGTAGCAAGAGATGCTAAGAAAACAGTAAGCATAGCAATGAAAGGTATAAATAAAAATGTCTAAAGATTGTGGATGTGAACAAGGTAATAGAAACGGTAAGAGGCCATAATGGCAAAAAAGGGATTATACGCTAACATACATGCTAAGAGAAAGCGTGGAGGTAAAATGAAAAAGAAAGGTGCAAAAGGAGCACCTACTGCTGCTAATTTTAAAAGAGCAAAACAAACTGCAAAGAAAAAATATGGCAAAAAAGAAAAAAAGTAAATCTACAGTTAATAAAGCAGGTAATTACACAAAACCTGGATTGCGTAAAAGAATTTTTAATCGTATCAAAGCACAAGCTTCACACGGAACTGCGGCAGGTAAGTGGTCAGCTAGAAAAGCACAAGCTATGGCTAAAGCTTATAAAAAAGCAGGTGGTGGATATAAATCATAATGGGTTTAGCTAAATCACAAAAGAGTTTAAAAGATTGGGGAAAACAAAAATGGCGAACTAAATCTGGTAAAAAATCTAGTAAAACTGGAGAACGTTATTTACCTGAGAAAGCTATTAAAGCCCTAACTTCTAAAGAATATGCGGCTACTACTAGAGCAAAAAGAAAAGCTAAGAAAAAAGGAAAGCAGCATAGTAAACAACCTAAGAAGATAGCAAATAAAACTAGAAAATATAGAACATAGAAAGGACTACATTATGCCACAAGGAAAAGGAACATACGGAAGTAAAAAAGGAAGACCACCTAAAAAGAAAAAAGGTAAAAAAGTAAAAGGTAAACTAAACAAATTAGACATGAATAAAGATGGTAAAATTACTAAAGAAGATTTTGCTATGTTAAGAGGTAAAAAGAAAAAGAAAAAATAATGGCAAAGAAAAAGACTGCAGCATGGCAACGTAAAGAAGGTAAAGATCCTAAAGGCGGATTAAACGCTAAAGGTGTTCGTTCTTATCGTAAAGCCAATCCAGGTTCTAAACTTAAAACTGCAGTCACAACTAAACCATCTAAATTAAAGAAAGGTTCTAAAGCTGCCAAAAGACGTAAGTCATTTTGTGCTAGAATGGAAGGTATGAAGAAAAGACGTACTTCAGCTAAAACAGCAAGAGATCCTAATTCTAGAATAAATAAGTCCTTGCGTAAATGGAACTGTTAGGTTATAATGTCAAAGCAGAAAAGAAATTACAAAAAAGAATACGATAACTACCACTCTACTGATAAGCAAAAGAAAAGACGAGCTAGTCGTAATAAAGCTAATAAGTTAAAAGGTAGGAAAGGTATGGATGTTGATCATAAGGATGGTAATCCTTTAAACAATAAATCTAGTAATCTAGTTGTAAAATCTAAAAAAGCAAACAGATCATTTAAACGTAACAAAAAGGCACAGAAAGCATGAAGAAATTATTAGTATTATTAATGTTGGTAACTTTAGCATCACCAGTTTTAGCAGATTCCACAAATGATAACAACGCACAAACAAACACTTCTGGAAGTAATACTCAGATAACAGGTGGATATACAGCCACTACTACAAATAATAATGATGGACAAACTAATACAACAACAACTACAAATACTACTAGTAATTCAACAACAGGTTCTGATATACCTGTAGGTTCCGCAAATGCCCCCTCTTACTCAGCAATGAGTCAAGATGTATGTTCAATGGGTGTTAGTGGCTCTATATCTACATTAGGTGTAGGTATCTCGGGGGGCAAACATGTCAGGGATTTAAACTGTGAACGTATTAAGCTTAGTAAGGTACTTTTTGATTATGGCATGAAAGTGGCAGCTGTGTCAATTTTGTGTCAAGATGAGCGAGTTTTTTCAGCAATGGCTCATGCAGGTACTCCTTGTCCATTTGAAGGAAAAATAGGGAAAGAAGCTTTAGAGCAATGGAATAAATATGATATTGAAAGACCAGACTATGATTCTTATGTAGCAAAATTAGATAGTCGTTCTAAGATTGATGAAGAACTAGAAGAAATAGCAAGGCAAGAAGAAGCTGAAAGACTTAGAAAAGAACAAGAAGCTTTAGCTAGAAAAATAGCAGAAGAGAAAGCAAAACTTGCAACTTTAAAAGAACAGGAAGAAGTAGATAATATGGTTATTGAAACAGACATAGAAACAAAAGAACAAAAAATAATTAACGTACACGGCGAATGATAAAAACTGTAGTTATAGCCTTTGTAGTGACATTATGTTTTTGTTGGTTTTTAAATTCTCAATTAACAAAATCAATGGAAGGTTTATATAATGTTCCGTCTAATAACATTATTATTCCTGATTAGTAGTTCCGTTTATGGAACAGAAGTTACTACAGGAAATCTATTAAATAACTCTACTTTTGGAACAGGCGATACTACAACTACAACTGGTTGGTCAACAAGTGGTGACGATGGTATTCATACTCACGGTGCTTGGAATGGATTTCCATATCAAACAGGTATGGATGATACTGGTGGTGTATTAGCATTTGAAGGACATGAGGAAGATAATGTATACCAAGATGTAGATTTAGTTGGTGATGGCCATTTAACACAACAAGAAATTAATCAAGGCTTTACCTCAAACATGGGGGCAGACGTATGGTTTTGGAACAATATAGAAAACACACTTACTCTTAAACAAACTGTTACAGGATCTGATGGTTCAGTATCTACACAAGTTAGAGAAATAACTGGCACCAGCACTACAGATGGTAATACGTTTAAAAATTATACAAATCAATACATTCAAGGTTCAAATACACAAACAGATATTACAATTAGAGCAGAGTTATTTAATGAAACTGCAGGCACAGCTTATGATAATTCTCATCGTGGGCCAGATGTGGATAACGTTACATTAGATGTAACGTATAATGAGATACCCCCTATTAATGAAGATGCACAAGACGTTATAGATAACATAGAAAATAATATACCTGACATACCAGAAGATTGGTATGATGATTCTTATGAATATATGCCCGAAGATGACTGGTCTTGGGGAGATGATTATGTTATAATAGAAGATGACTACATAGATGATTTCGAAGACTTCGAAGAGTTCGAGGAATATGATATGGAAGTAGAGTTTGAAGACTTTGATACAGTAGTTATTGAGGACTTTGAAGAGTTTGAAATTACTGAATTTGAAGAACCAGATTTTGAGTTTTTTGAAGACACTAATTTCGATATGGCACCACCAGAAGATTTTTTTGAAGAAGACTATGGTGATGTTGAGATAATAGAAGAAATATTTGAGGAGGAATTTGAAGAAGAGTTTACCGCTTTCTTAGAAGAATCTGGAATGGCTGAAGAATTTGAGGCATTTCTAGAAGAAGAAGGCATGACTGAGCAGGAGTTTTTTGAAGAGATAGCTGAGGAGGAATTCAATGATGAATTTACTGAAGAATCTTTTGAAGAGATTGATGAGCCAATGGAAGAGTTATCAGCAAACGAAGAAAGCGTATCGGAGGTTGCTGAGGATGAGACAGAGGCAATGGAGCCAGAACAAATGGAGGAACCCGCTTCAGAGAATAACGTAGCAAAAAATGACACAGAATCAAACGAGCCACAACAAGATGAACAAGAAGATGAACCCGATAGCAAAGGATCTGAGGACTCCGAAGTACAGGCAGAAGAAGATGGAGAGCAAGAAACTGTACAACAGGAAGAACGAGAAGTGGACTCTAAAGACGGGATTGCTACAAATGTTGCAAAGATAGACAGCAAAATTAACAAGAATTTAAAAATTGTTGCTAAACAAATTGCAAAAATAGTAAAACAAAATACTAAAAATCTCACGAAAGAAGAATTATTTTTTAAAAATAATAACGGATTAAACGCTTATGTTGATCAAGACTTTTATAAATCTAAAGATATTTATCAAAATAATTTTGATTTATTTGATGGTCAAATTGACTTAGGCGTTTATTCTATGGAAATTTATGTTACAGCATCTTTAGCTGAATACACAGGATCTGATCCTATTGAAAAAAGAATACAAAAATTAGATTTATTGTCTGGACAAAAAGCAGCAATTATGTTAGAATTAAAAATACTACGAGGAGAATAAATGAAAATAATAGAAAAATTATCAACTTATGCTGCATTGATTGGCGTTATAGGCGCAATCGGTGGGGGCTTCTATACCTGGGGCCAGTTTAATACTAGACTTGATGCAATAGAATCAGCACCATCTGTAGATTTATCACCATTAAAAGAAAAAGATAAAGAGCTTAATGCAAAAGTAGATAGTGCTTTGTTATATGCTAATGAGTATAAAGTAGACCTTATAGATAGAATTGCTAAAGTAGAAGAGCAAATTAAACCTACTGATTTAACTTCAGTATTTAAAGAGATTGGCAAAATTCGAGAACAAATAGCGATGCTACCAGAACCTGCTAATTTACAACCTATTCTAGAACAACTTCAAATGTTAGAAGAATATGGTTGGGAACTAGAAGAAGATGTTGAAGAGTTAAGTAAACAAGTAGCAATCGTTGCTAAAGAAAACGAATTACAAAGTATTCAAATAGAAGAAGTTAAAACTTTAAACAGCAATCCTTTAGGTGGTTAATGTCTTTTTTGGTAGCAAACTTACCGCCAACAAAAGTATATGTTAAAAAACAATATTTATATGATCACGAAAAAGGTCACGGAGAATTTGTAGAAGGTGTTTGGGTTAGCTGTAAATCTATCCAGGGTAGAGCGCTCTACTTTGAAACGTACTTGCCTACATACGGTGCTTTATATGATAAGCTCCCTATCAGTGCTTTTGTTAGTGAGCCTACTGATCTCGATCTTGAATTAGAAGAATTAGAGTTATGGGATGCATTTGATTACGGTTTAACTGTAATTGAAAAAGCATCTATCTCAGGTTGTAAAGCTAAATACTTAGCACCATCAAGACAATGGTATTCAGGAGAATATTTATTCACAATAGATAATTGTCATCCAGATAAAAATATGTTAAACACAGGTTATTCAGAAATACCTGAAGAACATAAATCATTTAATATTTTATTATTAGATAATAAACATTTTGCAGCACAACCGAACAATAGGGTTTTATTTTATGATAAATCACTATCTCCCTCTAAATTAGAGAAACCAGATTTTAAAGTGTCATCAATCGAATATAACGTAGAAACTGAAAGTAAATGGACTGCTGGAGATGATGATAAATATTTTTATGACCTACTTGAAAACAAGGACTAAATAGTATATAATAACCTTGACTGCCGAAAGGAGTCACTTAACATAACGCTTAGAAAGAGGTTATTATGAATTATATTAAACACCCTTATTTTGATTGGGAACCATTTAAACCATTTACGGTTGGTTTCGATTCTGTAATGGATAGACTATTAGAAATTAATACAGATAGTCCAAACTACCCACCATACAATATTAGAAAAATTGATGAACTAAAATCTAGTATAGAAATGGCCTTAGCAGGTTTTTCTAAAGAAGATATAGATATTAAATATTCTAATAATACTTTAATAATAAAATCAGTTAAACAACAAGATCCTAAAAATCAAAAAGTTGAAAACGTAGATCCTTTATTATACAGAGGTATTTCATCTAGAGCTTTTACTCGTTCATTTGCATTAGCAGATGATGTAGTAGTTAATAAGGCTAAACTAGAGAATGGTTTGTTAACGGTAGAGTTAGAGAAAATTGTACCAGAAGAAAAGAAACCAAAAACAATTAAAATAAACTAAACGGGTGGGGCATTAAACGTGCCCCCTCACTTCCACAGGAGATGACATGGATGCAAAATTATTAAGACAAGCTTTAGAGAAAGTTCTTGAAGAAGCTATTTTAGCAAATCAAACACAATTATTACAAGGTGTAGAAAATTACGCTGATTATAAATATATGTTAGGTATACAACATACTTTAACAGATATGAAAGACCGTGTTCGTACAGAACATAACAAACTATTAAAATCATTAGGAGGAGACAATGAATAAATTACCAACACCTCAAGGTTACAGATTACTTGTAAAACCTAGAGAAATAGAAGTTAAAACAAAAGGTGGCATTATTTTAGCCGATCAAACAAGAGAGGCACAGAAATTTGCTGTAGTATGTTCTCAAGTTATATCTATGGGCTCAGATTGTTACCAAGATATGGAAAAATCTAAAAGCAAATGGTGCAAAACAGGTGATTGGATTCTTACAGGAAAGTATGTAGGACTTAAATTTATGTATGAAGGTGAAGAATATTCTATTATAAATGATGATGAAGTAGTAGCAACTATACCTGATCCAACAAAAATAGCACCAAAATAAACAAGACCCCTTGCATTACAAGCGTAATAAGTATATTATTACATAAATAGCGATTAACGCGGTTCGCAACCGAGGAAGGTTTACATATGGAAGATGTAAAGAAAGACGAAACTATTGAAGATATCACAGATATCGAAGTAGAATTACCTAATGAAGATGAAGCTGTAGAAGAATCTACATCTAAATCTGAAGAGACAGTTAAAGAAGAAGCTGCTCCAGAAACCCAAGAATCTGCAGAAACTGAAGAAACGGAAGAAGATACAGAAACTTCTCCAGATCTTGAAGCGGATGATGAACAAGAAGATAAACCTCAAAGTAAAACTTATGGTAAAAGAGCTGAAAAAAGAATTAAAAGGCTTATAAAACAAAAGAAAGAACTTGAGGAAGCATTAGCTAAAGCTGAGGGAGAACGTCAAGCTTTAACAAAAAATAATGAAGATCTTGTAAGTCGTAGTAAAGATTCCGAAGTCCAGGCTTTAGAAAGTTATGTTGACAAATTAGAAGCACAAGAATCACAAGCATTAGCAGCTTTACGAGTAGCTAAAGAAGCAGGTGATATTGAAGCTGAGATTAAAGCAACAGATATTCTAGCACAATCAAAAGCTGAAACACTTGTTGCAAAACAGTATAAAGCAAGAGCTGAGACACAGGCAAAATCTAGACAAGTTTCTACATCAGATACTAAAACACAACCAGCTAACGTTGAACCAACAGCAGCGCCCGATAGAAGGGCACTAGGTTGGCAAAAGCGAAATCAATGGTTTGGTGGTGGTACTAGATCTGACAAGGTGATGACCCAAGCTGCTATGATGATTCATAATGAATTACTAGAAGAAGGGATATCAGCTAAAGTAGATGCAGACGAATACTATAGTGAATTGGATGCAAGAGTGCGTGAAGAATTTCCTGAGAAATTTAAAAACATCTCTGCTAAAAAACCAACTACAGTTATTGGAGGTACGCGTGTAGCTCCTGGTAAACAAAAAGTTACATTGACCAAAACCGAAGTGGAGATGGCTGATAGACTAGGTGTGGACTACAAAGAATATGCGCGACAAAAACTACGCAATTTAAATGCGATATAAAGGAGTACTGATATATGACACAGGCTACTAAAACTACCCGAAAAACACGAGCTTCGGGAACTCGTAAAAAAACATGGTCGATCGCGGGCAAGCTCGATACGCCACAAGCTCCAGACGGAACTCAATATAGATGGGTACGTCATGAACTTTTAGGTGATAATCAAAATGCTAACGTTCACGGAAGATCACGTCAAGGTTATGAAATTGTTAAACCTGAGGAATTAGGAGATGATCATAACTATGACGTTTTAGATACTGGTAAACATGCGGGAACTGTTCGTTCTGGTGATTTGATCTTGATGAAAATTGATCAAGATATTGCGAAAGAAAGAAAAGAATATTTCCAGTCTTTAACAGATAGACAGGCTAAATCTGCTAAAAAGGACTTTACGTCCCAAGACAGCGCAATGGCTCCAGTTAGCCAAGACGGATCTTCATCAACTGTAACAGTTGGTGGTCAAAGATCAAAAGCAAACTTCGAGGACTAAAATTAATTGGTTCTTGATATAACCTTGGAAGGAAATTAAAATGGCAGGATATGGTCTAGAACCCGTAAAACATGCTGGCGGTGGCTTAAACCGTGTAAATAATTTCGCTGACGGAAATGGTTATCGAATAGCTGCAACTGCTCCAAGTGCATTTTTTGAAGGAGACCTAGTAACTTATAGTGCTGGTTTACTTGTAACAGATGTGGGAGCGGCTTCACCAGGCGCTGTAGTAGGCGTATTTTGGGGTGTAGAATATCAAGATAACTCTTCAGGCGAATTTAAATTTGCAAGATCAATCGCTAATGGCTTAGTAGCTAAAGACAAATATAAAGCATTTGTCTATGATGATCCATCAACTCTGTTTAAAATACAAGCAGATCAAGTTGGAACAGCAGTAGATGCTACAGCAGTCGGCGAGTTGGTACAAATTGTAGCTTCTCCAACAGGAAGTTCAATAACTCACAAATCAGGTCTAGTTGCTGATTCAAGCACTAGAGCTACAACTAATAGTTTTCCATTACAAGTTCTTGGCAGTGCCGAAGGCGATGGTACTTACACTGCAGTAGGAACTGTTATGGATATTTTAGTTAGAATCAATTCACATCAGCATGGCAACGGTGCCACTGGCGTGACTGGTATATAATAGAAAGGATAATATAATATGGCTATTTCAAGAGCACAGATCCTGAAGGAATTAACACCAGGTCTTCACGCGATATTCGGTAGCGAATATGGTAGATATGAAGATGAGCACGCGGTGTTGTTTGATTCAGAAACATCAAAAAGAGCGTTCGAAGAAGAAGTTCTTTTCCCTGGATTTGAGGAAGCTCAAATCAAAGGTGAAGGCGCATCTATTTCTTATGCAGAAGCAGGCGAAGGTTTTATCGCAAGATACAGCCACAATACAATTGCACTTGCATTCTCAATTACTGAGGAAGCGATGGAAGATAATCTTTATGACAAACTGTCTACAAGATTAACTAAGTCACTAGCAAGAGCGATGGCTTCAACTAAACAAACTACAGCATCAAACGTATATAACAATGCGTTTTCTAGTTCTTTCACAGGCGGAGACGGAGTATCTTTATTGAATGCTTCTCACCCGACTTCATCAGGAACTGTACAAAGTAATGTGTTGTCATCTAACTCAGATTTATCTGAAACTTCTTTAGAGCAATCACTAATTGATATTAGTGGATTTAAAGATGATAAAGGTGTACCCGCAGCTATTCAAGCGAAAACTTTGCACATTCCAAAAGAATTAGTTTTCACTGCTGAACGTCTAATGGCTTCTCCATACAGAACAAGCACAGCTGACAATGATATTAACGCTATCAAAAATTCAGGTATGATTCCTGGCGGTTACTATGTTAACCACAGATTCACTGATACTGATGCGTTCTTCATTAGAACTGATGCCCCTGACGGTATGAAGATGTTCACTAGAACTCCAATTTCAACTTCTATGGAAGGTGACTTTGAGACTGGTAACGTAAGATACAAAGCGAGAGAAAGATATAGCTTCGGCCATTCTGACTGGCGTGGTCTTTTCGGAACTCCAGGCGAGTAAATTTATTATTGGAGGGGCAAACGTTAGCTACTACTTTGCAACGCTGCCCCTTCAAACTATTTAGGATTAACTAATTATACCGACTGACCTAACAGACAATCGTAGAAGCGACGGTATAGTTTAACTACGAAGGATTTAAAATGGCTAACACCACATTTAACGGAGCGGTTCGATCAGAGAACGGTTTCAAAAAAGTTACAAAAAGTTCTACAGGAGCTTTTACTGACAACTCAACTTATTCAACAAATGCATCTGTTGGTGGAACATTAGATGTAACAGGAAGATCAACTTTAACTGGAAATACTGTAGCAACAACTGCAGGTACAGGTATAACAACTGGTACGGGCACAGTTTATGCGGCTTCAGTAATTAAAACAGGCGGTATTTTTCATACTAAAATTTTAATTGACTTAACAGGTTTAGCATCATCTGGCTCTGGTGACATTATTGGAAAAGCAGCAACTGCTAATTCTCATATTGGACAAATCACAGCAGCAGTAAATGGAACAGTTCTAGGCGGAAAATTAACTTGCTTAGAAGCTCCAGCAGGTGGAGATCCAGACATCAATTTATGGTATGCGGATGAAGCAACTGGTGCAGAAGATGCAGCAATTACAAGTTTAACAAACCAAGTGCAAATGTGTGACAGTGGTGATTTAGCTTTAAACAGCGTAATCAGTATTCCAACACCACCAGCAGCAGATAAATATATTTATATGGCAACTGGTGCAGCAACAGACGCTGATTATACAGCTGGAAAATTACTTATAGAATTTTTCGGTTATACTGCGTAACTAATTAACAAGGGGGGCAGCAATGTCCCCCAATTTTTAGGAAAATAAAATGACTTTTTCAACAGACGTAAAAGCTACCAGAGCAACAGGTAATGCAACCATCTTTGGTGGACGAACTAGACTTAGAGGTGTCATTGTAGTAAGTGATGGTGGCGGAGCAGGCTCCGTTCTTTTACGAGATAATGATGACAATACTATAATACAATTTGATATACCAAACGGTGATGTATTTGCTTTTAATTTACCAACAGATGGTGTTGTATTTCCTGACGGAATGAAAGCACATAGTTTGACAAATGTAACATCAATAACTGTTTTTAGAGATTAAGTATGGAAGAAGCTAATATTAAAGATAAGTTAGCTATTGTAGAACTTAGAGGTGAAATAAAATTATTACGCCAAGAAGTTGATACAGTAAAAAATAATCATATTTGGCATTTACAAAAATCTATAGATGGTATTAATAAAATACTATGGACTGTAGGTTTTATGGTACTGGCCCAATTTATATGGGTTATTAAAACAGCCCTTATAGGATAGGAGAACGTTATGGCTACTTCAGGTACTCATACATTTGAATTAGATACTTCAGAAATAATTGAAGAAGCTTATGAAAGATGTGGATTACAAACTAAAAGTGGTTTTGAATTAAAAACAGCTAGGCGTTCTCTTAATCTATTATTAACTAAGTGGGTTAACGATGGTGTAAATTTATTTACATTAGATTTAACAACCACTGCTATGACTAAAGATCAAGATAATATTACATTATCTTCGTTACAATACTTAGATATTATAGATGCAGCTATACGTGACACCAATGCAGATCCAGATATAGATGTTGCAATGGAGCGTATTAGTATGTCAGAATATTTAAGTTATCCAACTAAAACAACTTCAGGCAAACCAACTCATTATGCTATAGAAAGAAATAGTCAATACACATCATCAGGTTCAGCAACTCATAAAGTTTATTTATGGCCTGTACCAGATCAAACATATTATCAACTACTATCATGGACTGTGCGTTACCCACAAGATGTGAGTTCAACATATACAGAAAATCCAGATATACGTAGAAGATATTTACCTGCTTTAATTGGTGGGCTAGCTGTTCAGTTAGCCAACAAAAGACCGGCAGACG
>VMHT01158963.1_pt1 | contig 19238 bp, 25 predicted proteins | sample 4693611 | NCBI WGS metagenome assembly VMHT01 (sample SAMN12280063, study PRJNA550983) | marine metagenome | isolation source: seawater sampled from same location over 5 years 0.02-0.2 micron viral filtrate | place: USA: collected off the coast of southern California halfway between the port... ...
ATATTGACATAACTTTAAAATTAGTTGCTATGTTTAAAATTAGTTCATCACCTGGACACCATTATTTGTGAATACAAGGGTGCTTCTATTACGCGCAAATAGATAGAAAGCATTTGGACTATCAGTTGTTAGGTTATTTTCTACCTGGACGCCAAAATTTACATTACTGAAATTTACACCCTGACCACTAATCTGATCCATTGCGACACCGAAACCATATATCGCCCCTGGTCCTTTTACAAAATGCGGAATTAATGGTATATCATTACTATATGTATGGGGAGATAATTGAGTATGTTTTAGAGAATAATATGGAGTAAGAGCATTAACAAAATTCTTTAACTGTTGTGGGTCTCCATCAAAATTATCTGGGTCATCTTTATATTGAGTTTCTATATCATACATTAATGGGAAGCGGACACCTCCACGAGTAAACACTATAGTTTTAATATCAGCAACAGTATCATCACTATTTAAAATTGGAGTAGTGCCAAGACCATCATTTGCGAAATTATTAATATATCTTGATGGAACAATATTAACAAATGTGCCTAAAACATTGGATAGACCTAAATTAAAATTAAGAATCGCATTGGTTGAGTTAATACTATTAAAATATGAATGAATACTATTATACTCAAAAGTATTACCTACAGATGTATTCGGTGCTACTACTTGTGCTTCAGCAATTAATTTAAGATTATTTAATTCATAGAAGGCATCAGTAATACCTGTAGAACTTTCATCATCACTAAAGAATACTTGACTATCTGGTGCCAACTGAATTTCTAACAGAAGTCCCCCGATGCCATTGTTTCTGCTAAGTGGGATAGGGTTTCGTCCGCCGAGAAGTCCGCAGGGGAGATTTACGCAGAAAGCAGACCCTTCAGTATGAAGAACAGCACCACTACCATTTGTATTATTACAAACCTCAATACGCTGGGTCATAATATTCGGTGATACAAGAGTAGTGCTGTTTAAATACCCAAGCGCTTCTTTTTCACTGGACATTACAGGCATATATGTAGACATAAACCTATTATAATTATTTATTCTCTCAATAGTGGATTTATGGACTTGAGATGATAAAGTAAGTGTATCAATAATACTATATATTCCTAATTTAGGGTCAAGGCAGATTAAATTACCTGATGCTTCGGTTTGGATAGTTTTATTAGCATCTCTGTATACTGCGATATTACCACAGAAACGGACAGAAGAACCCATTAAGTGTAGGTCATTCTCACCGATAATAAATTGTATCACTGGGTTTCCCTCTTTATACGATACTTTTCCTGTGGAGACAACATTGCTGGGTTGTATGTCAAGGTAAACATTTTGTCCTAAATTACTCATTATGATATATAATATACAAATATAAAAAAATTTTAAAAATTATCACAAATTATTTATCCAACATACCTTTTAATTTGCTTACTTCTGCTCGTAAATTTGCTACTTGTTGTTTTTTTCCTTTTCCTCCTACACAACCAGCGTGATATTTTTTTACTCCTGCTCTTATTTTTGCTTTATGTTGTTCACTCATTTTTTTTGGAGGACGACTTCCCACCTTGGGACCAAAATAAGAAGCAGGGAGTTTTTTAACAGGAGCATCTCGTGGTAATGGAGTTGGTTTAGACCTATTTGCTGGGGGATTAGTTCTTCCTCGTGCGGGGCGACTTGGTGCTGATGACCCAGTTTGTGTTCCGGTAGTTGCTGTTCGTGGTGGTCTTGCTGGTGCTGATGATGATTTCTTTTTTAATAATTCTGCTTTTAATTTTGCTTTTGCTTTTTCTTTTATTTTTTGTTCCATTATACCACCTGCTTTTGCTGTGGCAGGAACTTTTGCTTTAAATTGTTCACCAAATGCTTTATCTTCTGCTTTTAGTTTACTCCATTCTTCTTTTACAGATGCTGGTGCGTTTGCGATTGCTTTTTCTACTTCACTATTTAATACACTTACACTTTTGCTTGTAGGTGCTTTGATTTTAACATCATCTTTATTTTTCCTTATGAATGCTATTGTTTTCACTTTTGTCGGCATATTTATAAAATATAATATATTTTTAATTTATATAATTATTTATTTTTCTTCCCATATTTAGTTTTCGGTTTAGGTTTAGGTTTAGTTTTAGGTTTCATTTTACACGGACAATTACTTTTACATCCTCCTGATTTGTGTGGCATTGTATAAAATACTATATATTTTAATTTCCATTTTTATGTTTTTGCCATAAGTCTTTATCTGCTGTTCTTCTTGTTGTGCCTCCAACTGCGAACGAATACACGCGCGCCATCGCCCATTGTTGTGGAGATTTTACTGTAGGTCTTACTGAACCAGGATTTGTGCGGAATGCTCCCATACCTCTGTCATATACACTATCTAATATACTCATTTTTATACCAGTTAATTTAGATATATCTTTTTTACTATTTGCTTTATTTAATGGTTGTCCATATCTTTTATTAAACTTCATTTTATTGGTCATTACTTTCGGTTGCTGGTTCTTCGGTGGCATTATTACTATTACCTATATTATTTTCTTTTTTAATTTCTTCTTTAACTTCTTTATTTGCTTCTGCTAAACTTGGTTTTTTTTCTGTATCATCAGCATCTAATACATCACGAACAATACACCCCCAGCATATTCTTTTACAACGAGATTTATATAAAACTAAAAGTAATGGGATTATAGCACCACTAACTAAAAGTATCACAAAATTACCAATATTTAATAAAGTATTTGTTTCACTCATTTATATTATTATTATAAATTAAATCTTTTTTTATAATTTTTTATATTTTCTTGTCTTGATGTAGAATTCCCCCATAGTATATAATAGGATAAGAAACCAGCACGCGTGGGGTCATTAGTTTGTAAATCTTTTTGGTGTCTTTGTCTGTATCTTGCTCGTTGTGATGTATCTTTAGTTTTTGTATAATCGTCCATACCCTTAGCACCAAAATGAGTAGTTTTTGTTCTCCCATTGTCCTTTGTGAATATTGCCATAAGTTTTTTATTCGGTTTGGACGAAGGTTTAATAGTCATTTTCATTTATTATAATATTATAAAAAAATTTATACTTCTACCATAATTGTATCACCTTTAATAACGATTCTGCGCATATGGTGAACAAAATTATTCCAAAGTTTGTTCTTAGTTGGAGTAGTTCCTTGATAATTAACCTGTAGAGAAAATTGTTTACCACGACCATCATATACACCATTTTGTCCAGCAGTAAGAGAGCGACCAATAATAAAATTTTTATTAAATTCTAAGAGGGATTGTCCTGATATTCCTGCGCTCGTGAGACTTTTCTCAACTTCTATGAGATGTTGCTGTGAAATGGATTTTTTACTGGAGGTTTTACTACAGTCCACGAGACGAGAGGGTTGTAGTTTCCCATCGTATAGGAACTGATAATTTGTGATATTGTCGCTTATCCCCACAAGACCGCATCTATCTTGATTTAAAATCATATCTCTGCGTCTACCTTCAGTTGCTTCCGCGCCTACTGTTTCTTCTACATATGTGCCTGAAGCAGTTAATACTTGAGTTTGTGTATAGACCGAACTATCCGTGGGGACGCAAATAATTGACCGCATACGGCGATTCTCAATAGGCAACTGAATGTTCGCAACAATATCACTGGATAATTGAGAATATCTATAATTAGTGACGGATAAGAAATCATAATTAATAGTGCCACCTTCTCTCATCTTGCGCATCATATCATTCTCATAATTCTGCCCCATATCCACAGTTTCTAAATATAACTCTACATTATTTAACTGATAAGTGCTGGTTAATGGTGCGCCTACATCAGCAGATTTAGTGAATAGGACGTGGGAGGCATTAGCATTCGTCTGTAATGAAGCAGTTAAACTAAAATTCGTCGTGGTTAATTTAACCAAGGTTCGTCCGTGTGCCGTTGCTGATGATATAGCAGTAATAACAGGATATGTGCCTACTGCTCCTGCCCTCATCTCTACATATCCAGGTGTGCCATTAGTTTTATATATGCCGATGGATTCGCCTACGACAAATGGTATGAACTCAGGATTAGTATATCCATTGTAATTCTCTAAAAAAATTTCATTATAATTTACACCAGCAGAAAAGGAACCATTAGCATTTGTAAGGCAACCATTATGACTATGAATATATGGATTTAGAACAGTTTTACGATTCACCATCGCACCCTCAAGTTGACGGATACATTTAATACTATCTTCTAAAAGGATAGAAATTCTCAAACCATTCGTAAGCATACAAGGAAATACTTTATCATTAGAAAATATCCCTGTATTAAGGGGAAGGCATACCTTACAATCACTATAAGAAGCATTTACAAGTGATGAGTTTTCACCATCAGGGTTAGTAGTTTCAGCATATTGATTTACAGCACTATTTTGGAAACTTTCTGTGCCACCCTGCGACCCTTCATTTACACCTCTTACACCAGCACCTTCACTTAATGCTCGTTTATTTCTCAAACTATCATTACATTCATAGTCATACTTGACCATAGTATTAATATTATAACCTACGATTTCCTCAAGAAGTGAATTATTTGACCCATCAAAAATGCGTATTTCTTTGATTAAAGATTGGGCGCCTATATGACTATCTAAAATAAGGCGAGTTAATTGACCATTTGTATCTCCTTTCTGCTGAATTTTTACATCAAAGGATAAATATGAATTTTTAGGATTAAAAAATTTTACTTGCTGTGGGTCAATATAAAAATCAATTTGCTGATTAGGATTATATGAAAGACCGTTGATTGCTGGAATACCAATAGATTTTTGTGTGATTGGAATTTTATTATCGGCAACAAAGAAAGACATTTTATAATATATCAATAGAAAATTATTATATATTTTTATTTTTTATCACTTTTATTTAATTCATTCATATCTTTAAATTCATCAAATAAACAATCTTTACTAAACATTACTTTTAGACCTTTTTTATTTGCTCCCTTGTAGAATGACCTATGCTCACAATCTATAATTAATTCATTATCTAACATAGTTGCTGGATAATATCTAATATCTTTAAATTCAGGTAATTTATGTATACAAAATCCATTAAATATACTATCTATAGGTCTTAAATCTCCTTCCATTTGTGATACAATTTTTTCTAAATAATTTTTTATATCAAATTGCTTTGCCCACGCTTCATCAAATGTTTTGTCATCAGGCAACCAAGATGAATGCTGTAGGTGGTCAATACTTACTGACCAACTATCATAGAAACCTTCATTATAAAATGCTAAACTATCCCATTCATCACTTCTGTGTAAATATTTTTCTAATATTTCAGGATTAACTTTAAAATTAAATACATCATCTAAATCACACATAATGAAGTAATCATAATCAATATATTTATCATAAATATGGTCTAATATTTGATTACGGCACTGACCAATATTATATGCCCTACCCTTACCACTAATAAATCGTGGTTTTTTATTAAAAATAATATCTATATCAAATCCATCTTTTTTTAATTGTGTTAATTCTAATAATGATTTATCACCACTATTATCATAACAAATAACAATTTTAACTGTAGTAAACAATTGTGATAATTTTTTTATATTATCAAATGATTTTTTTAAATAACCCTCATTAATAAATACAGTAGAACAAAAAATTACTTTTTTATCACAATCCATATATATACAAAAATAAATTAATATGGTTGAGAAGACGCAACTTGACCTTCTTGGACAGCGCTAATTTTAGGTGCCGTATCTAAGGATGATACAGCAGTGGACTGAGTAGCAGGGACACTAACTTGTTTTTTTTGTTTCATTTTAGAACCGACATAATCAGCAATAGCACCTACGCCAGATGCTACACCACCAGCGACTTGTAAACCTACACCGATTTCAGCACCAATACCAGTAGCATCTAACATAGCACCAGCAGTTTCTAATCCAGTAGTAAGTGATGCCAAACCAGTAGCACCAGCAGTAATACCAGCAACATTACCAACTTTTTCAGCAGTATTCATTTTATGAAAACCACCATCAGTATCATCTAATACATCACTAACACCACCAACAACAGCGAGACCTTCTCCTGCTTTACCTAAACTATCTAATGAATTATTAATATTTTTAGTAGAATTAATTGCTTTAGCAGTATTATCCATAACACCTGACATATCACCCATTCTTGCTGAACGAACACCTTGACCAACAATACCCATAGTTTCTCGTGTGCCAGTGAATGCTTCACCTACACCTCTTGCGGAACCCTGTAATGTGCTATTTAATGCGCTTCTGCCATAATTTAATTGACCAGTTAAATCAGCACCACGAGATACAGCATTGCCACCACGCATAGCATCAACAGAAACATCAGTAGTATCACTACCTAAATCTAATTCTGTAGGACGGGGAGCATCACCAACTCTAACATCTCCCAAACCTTCCATACTACCCATATCTCCAGTGCGCAAGAAAGCATTACGACGAACACCTCTAACTGCTTTACCAGTATCATCATAAATTTTATTTAATTTTTTACCAGTTTTATATATATTACGAGCATCATTTAGAAATGAACCTGCTTCAGTGGTGCCTTCACCTTGTGCTTTATCCCCAGCACCTTTTTTTAGAACATCATTTTGTTTTTCTATCACATTATGTGCTGTAAGATTTTCTAAATTTCTATTTTGTATTGCTCGTTGGACAGCACGGTCTCTATTAAGGGAATCATTATTATACATAATACCTCTTTCATAACCCAAAATATCACTCATTTATAATATAATTAATATTTTAATAATATATATTTGTATTTTCGTTATAATATATGTAGATTATAAAACTAAGTTTAAAATTAGTTTCTATGTTTAAAATTATGTCCAAATTAAAAAAAAAATTCATCGCATACAAAAAATAAAATCCAACCAAATAAATTATCAATATTGAGCATAAGTTTAAAATTAGTATCTAAGTTTAAAATTAGATTTATAATATACATATAGAATTAAAAGCATTGACTAAAATATCCTTCATCCATAGGTTTTAGAGATGGTGGTTGTCCTTGCGCTCTCCTTATTGTATTTTGTATCCTCTCTTTCTCTTTATCCTCTGCCTTTTTCTTCTTTTTCTCTGCTTTTTCTATCTGTTTTTGTGTATCATATTTTGATATTGATTGAGAAACTATATTCTGTATATCATCTGCTGATATATTCTGTGATACATTATTAACTATTACTTGTTCACTATCTACTTCTTTTATTTGTTTTCTTACTGCTTTTTCTACCTTTTTATGTATATATGCTTCCTTCTTTTCTGTTAAAATCTTTTCTACTTCAGCATCCTTTTTTTCTCTCTCTGCTTTTCGCTTGGCATTACTTTTCTCCCTCGCTTTCGCTAATTGGTCTAACCTCGCCTGTGATAATTTCTTTTTTTCTTTCTTTACTGGTTTAACCTGTGGTGGTTCTTTAAAAATTTCTTCTGGTGGTATTATTTTTTTCTCCTGTATTTCTATCACTTCTTCTTCTTCTTCGTCATCATCAATAGACATTTCAGGTTCTTCAGGTTCTTCAGTGATAATAACTTGTGGTAATATGTCTGCCATTTGTATAATCTCTATAATATTTTATTTTTAAAAATTTAATTTATTTTATATAATAATTATTATATAATGCCTCATATTAAAAAAGTCAAAGACAGAGAAGGAGTAAAATATAAACCTTTACACCCATTTCTCCCCCAACCTTGTGCGAATGTCCTACATATCTCTCCTGTAAAAACGGGGAAGAGCACGATAATCTCAAACCTACTGCTCTCACCAGAATTCTATGGTCAAGACTATTTTGATAGAGTAAAAATTATGTCAAACACAATTATGAATGACGATACATCTCGCTTCCTCAAGGACGCATTTGATGTAAGCGACCATTATGATGACAGTATTGTAGATGGATTAATAGCATCACAAAATAAATTTGATAAAGAAGATATGCCCTCACTCGCTGTGATATGTGATGACTTGCTCGGTAGTATAAAACGAGAAGCAAAAATTAATCACCTGGCAAGCAGATTTCGTCATTACAATATCCAACTTTTATACTATAGTAGTCAGTCGTTTCGTAAAGTAAATAATGTTGTTAGACAAAATGCTACGAATGTAATTATAGGTAGTCCTTTCCCAAACCAAAAAGAACTGGGCAAAATAGCAGAAGAATATGGTGATATGTTCGGTGGTGATAAACAATTTTTAAAAATGTATCGTATAGCAACACCCAATAGATATGATTTCTTACATTTAGATTTACAGGAGAATCCCCCTGTAGCATATCATAATTTTGAGAGACCAATTGCTATAGGAGATAAATTATTAGGTAATCCATCGGTTCCTGATGAAGAAGAAGATGAAAGTGATTATGAAACACCTGACGAATCTGCTAAATAAATTTGAGATAAAAATATAATATTATACAAAATACCCAATGACTTCTTCATACATAGAAGAAGACATACATACAGCAATTTTAAAATTAGAAGATAATTCATATGATTTATTATACTCATCACCACCTTACGGAACAACATCTGCGAAGTGGGATAATCCATTAAAATGGGATATGTTATTTGATGAAATATGGCGAGTTCTCAAACCAAATGGGATATGTGTATTACATTCATCTATGCCTTTTACATATACATTATGTAAGCACGATACACCAAGATATCATTATTCGTGGAAGAAAAATACAACCACGAACTTTATGAAAGCAAAATTACAACCTCTTCGTAATGTAGAAGAAGTATTGATATTTTATAAGAAACCAGGCACTTATAATCCTCAAATGAGAGGTGATAAAATTAGTAAAAAATTTCTATATAAAGATGTTAGTAAGAATAGTTATTTAGGTAAAAGAAATAATATAAAAGTATCACAACCAGCATCATCAGGGGGACATACAGGTTATTATCCAACTACATTTTTAGAATATAAAATTAGAAAAGATGGCACAGGTATAAATCGTCCAGATGAAATGATTGATTATTTTATAAAGACATATAGTAATGAAGATGATAAAATATTAGATATATCTTGTCATAACGAATATGTAGGTGATAGATGTAAATTATTAGGAAGAAATTATTTAGGTATAGATATTAATTTGCCTGAACATCTAAAATAATTAATCAAAATCAATAATAACTTTTTTTTTTATCACATTTAAAAGTAGTAGGTTTTGCTATATCATTTAATGATATTTTATCTTGACGATGGTAATTATTTCCACTTAATTCTAAGAACCTATTATATTCACAAATGTCATATTGTTTTTTCATAATAACTCTGTAGTATAATCTACGATATTCTATTCTTTTTTCTCTATCCCACATTTTATATAAAGTGAGATTTTAATTTTAAAAATTTACATTATCTCTTTAAATAATTTATCGCTGACGAATATCAAAACATACAATAGTTTGACCGACAATATCAACATCGTCAGTAGTTTCGTCTACATTACATAGTTCTACTTTTAAATTATTAATTCTTAAAGATTGAGGATTATTGATAGGGATATATAACTTCTCAGGTGATTTAAAAAAGAGACCACCTACATCATTACCAGCATTATCAAACCTGGGAATATGTAATAGTATTTTACTCATACCACCTTTACCAGTATTAAAACTCTCAACAGGAAGGTCAGGAGTTCTAACAAATAAAGATTTATTACTGGTCATTTGAGGAACAGTTTTACTATTTATCACACCAAGATTACCTTGTGTTAATCCTTGATATGTATTGATAGTTTGAGTAGGTGTCTGCTCAAAACCCATTATATTCTGCGCACCGCAGTCCCTTGTATAACCACCAGCAATTTCAGTTCCACGACCATTATATATACCATCACTACTCGTAATCAATGTGATACTTTTATTAACACCACCACTGGCATTTAAATTTTTTAATGTTGCTTTAAATGTGCTATTAATATCTAAATAATCACGAGCATCTAATAATTCTATTAAACCATATGTAGCATTGAGTGAACCACCAGCACCTCTCAATAATGACATTTGGAAATCTTGGAATGTAAAATCTCCAGTAAATTGATTACCTAATAATGTAGGTGCGCCGACAATACCACTATCTACACGACCACCATATTGATAAGATAAATTTGTTTCATTATATCTTGGTGTAGGAATATCTAAACCATCATAATCATCTACAACCATAATACGAGAAGCACTGGGTTCATCATATATATTAACTTTAGGAAACAAATAAAATGTAGATATAGTCAACATCTTCATTCTTTTTGATTTAGTAGCAGATGTATTATCCACTAAAGTCGTTTCAGCACCTGAACTATTAATTAAAAATACTTGTATATTATCACCTTTAGCAAGAAATTTAACACCTACAAATGAAGCACTTAATTTATGTGCGCCATAATCTACTTCTGTGCGCATATGGTTTCCATCTAAATTATTAGTTGCTACACCTTCATCATCACCAACAAATACAAAATGAAATACTTTTATAACAAATGCTCCAGTTCCTGATGCCCCCGCGGTCGGGTCATATACAGATGCGACACTATAATCAAAAAATCTTTTAGTATTAGGAACATTACCTTTACCACCTGGTCTTGCTCCCCTATTATAAGCATAGAAAGGCATACCATATCCTCCCTCCCTTACTTCACCAATAGTGCCGTGTGCTTGATATTCATTAATAGTTGCTCGTGTTAATCCAACCTCCCATAAATCCCCAGCATTACCATTAGTAGAAGAATTATATTTAAACACTACAGAACCATTGGCAAGATTTAATGGATATTTTTGACCTATTACAGATAAATCACCAACAGCATCTTCAGGGTCTTCTTTTTTTAAAACAACTCCAGTGGTGCCACTGGCAGATACAACACAATTTAAATCAAAAGTATTAGAAGCAACCCAACCACCTTGTCCTGCTACTGCTGGACAATGTGCTACATTAGTTCCTGAAGCATTACGAGATAAATTTTGACTAAATGAATATTTAAATCCCTCAAATGCTCCAGAACCATTTTTTAATTCTACTTTTAATCCATCTTCAGCAATAGGGACAAAATTAGGATGTTGACCTAAACCATTATATAGACCATATTTAATTCTTTCAGCAAGGTCAGTAGGGTTAGATGTGCCTTTACCACCTTGTATCCAAGTGCGATTCGGGAACCCTCCTGCTATCATTAATGTTTGATTATCAGCATTTAAATCTCTGCCAATATATACAGCGAACTGATTATTACTATCATCTACCTGAACATTACCATTTCTTGTAAATTTAACACTGTCAACAGCAATTTCACTATTAGGTTTAATTTCTATAGTTTGTGATAAAGTATTAACATAACTATTAGGTTTATTCATACCTACAGTATTAACTGGATTAGGCGAAGTTTCAGTTGTATTGGATGTGATTAAAAATGTCATTATATAATAATTAAATATTAAAAATAATATATATTAATTTTTTTCTAAAATAATATATAAATGCCAAGAAAGAAAAGTGTTGCTAAAAAAATACCACCAATTTCCAATGACGGATCACCTGATGTTCCCCTACAATTTGATGTAAAAAAATCCGTAGAAGATAGTAAAAAAATTAAACCTGTTGATGTATTTGAGGGTATAAGTAAGAAGAATAATAAGCGTAAGAAAGTAGTTAATTAGAGTTTCTCATTTCTAAATCAAATATTCTATTAAACATTACCAATTGGTAATCTATTTTTCCATTATCATAAGTTTCACCTTTCGTGAGAAATTTTTTCTTTAATTGAGATTTATGTTGATATTTATTTTTTAATACAGATTTATCACAACCGCTGAAGATACTGTCATATACATAATCAAATTTAGTTTCTTTAATACGCATATCGTATGCTATTACATTATTATTACCTGAATTATCTTTAAATGTCTGCGGATAGAATTGGTCAATAACTTTAATAATATGAAGGTCATAACAATCTTTAATTTGAGAATAATTTAATTCGTCAGTATCTTCATCTTGCCAATGAAAAGCGACATCACCAGTTTGTTCATTTTCATTCATAGGACTATCCAACCAAACCATCATAACAATTAAAGCAATAACATATTTATCTTCACAATATTGTTCTAAAGATTTAATATTATATAATGTAGGAACATTATCTAATTCAGCATCTTCATCTTTTTTTTTTATTTTCTCAATAAAAGTATCAATATGTTTAGGTATTCTAAGTGATACTTTTTCTATTCGTTTAGCATTTCTTGTAGACCATTTTTCGCCTTTAGGTGCTGGTAATTTTAAAATATCAATAATAGAGTTGACTTTATCCATTTTATAGTATATATATAATTTCTTTTTAAATACTAATTTTAAACTTATAACCTAATTTTAAACTTATGTCCAAATCAAATTTATTTTTTGTGTTGAGTAGAATTATTTTTTTACACGAAGTTGATGTCCATTTTAGACCTAATTTTAAACTTAGCATCTAATTTTAAAATTACACCCATTATATTTATTATATTAGTTTATATTTATTATATTATATATATTTATTATATTATATGAATATTGCTATACTTATACCTACTACTACCAACAATACAAAATTTAAAAAATTAGAAGATACACACCTTTTTAAATTCTGCTTACCCTCACTATGTAATACACTACCAACTCAAAATAATTTTAAATTTACTATATACTACGGCATTGATAAATGTGATAAAATATTAAATAAATTACAAACTAAAAAAAAATTACAAAATACTAAATTATATAAAAATATTTCTAAAATAAATTTAATCACATTTGATGTAGATAAAGGCAATGTAGTTGCTATTTGGAATGAACTTTTTAATAGAGCATATAATGATAATAATGATTATTTTATACAAATGGGTGATGATATATTATTTCATAATAATAATTGGTTAATACCTTGTATCAATGCCCTTATCAATAATATGAATATAGGTGTCAGTGCACCTATGGATATTAATAACCCACGCATTTTAACACAATCCATTGTATCAAGAAAACATATGGACATATTTGGATATTATTTTAATCCACAAATAAAAAATTGGGGTTGTGATGACTGGATTACTGGCGTATATAGTAAATTTTTTATCACACAAACTAAAGAAAAAATACAAAATAAAGGTGGCAAACCACGATATAACCCTATTAATGACCCTAAACTATGGGATAATTTAATAAATTTAGATAAGATAAAATTAAAAGAATATTTAAATAAAGAATGTAATTAATCTGTAGTAGGTGGATTATTTCTTGTAGGACAATTGGCATCTATGCTAATACGAGAATCGTGATATATTTGATTAATTTTTTGTAATAATTCATTACATTGTTCTCTGTAGTAATGTTTCTGTGCTACAATAATATTGGTGCCATCGTGTAGTTGACTTTCATATTTTTTGTATTCTTTTTCTTGATGCTCAAGCAATTTTGCCTGATGTTCTAACATAGCGCATAATTGTTTTTTAGTATATCTCATATTTTTATCAAGATATTTTTTACTTACAAAATTTAATTCATCATTTTCTTGTTCTAATTTTTCATTTTTTGCTATTAATTTATTATTTTCATCTTCTATTTTTTTATATTTAGATGATGTAGCACTTTTAGAATTTTTTAAACTGGTGAGTTCAGTTTCTATTTTTTGTTTTTTAGTGAATAGTTCTTGATATTCTTTATATTCAGCACAATCCTTAACCATTTGTAATTGATGTGATAAATTAAAATTTTCATTTTTTAATTTTTCTAATCCATCAAAATATTCAGTTTTAAAATCTTTTAATTCTTGTTCTAATGCTTCTTTTTCATCACAACAATTAAAATTATCAAAATATTTTTCATATACTACTTCTCTATCTTTCATATGGTCTAAGATACAATCAAAATTATTTTGGTCAGGGTCATCAACATCTAAACCGATGAGTTGACACATTTTACTCCTATATTCACTTGTTTCTCGGCAATCTTGAGCGAATGAGTTTGTAAGGTTTGTAATTGCGTTCATAAGGTCTGCCATTTTTGTATACTGTATAATAATAATAGTAATTACTTTTTAAATACTTTTAAATCAAATTTATTTTCTAATCAAATTTATTTACACTAATAATTTGATATATCATTTTTTTTAAATCATCAGGCAATTCTATACCAATTTTATTATCTTCTTTTCTAAACATCTCCTTATCTATCGTATTACCTGGGTGAACAATACATATCATTATTTTATCTATATCAGTTAATGCTACATTTTTCTCATTAAAATCTGCCATCTTACTACCCTCCCCTTGTGAATTATTTTTAAAACCACCCATACTCCTGTGATGCTTTTTTGTATACACCATACACGCTTCGTGTATCTGCCTCTTCGCCTCACACCTTATTGCGTGTGATGAAAAATTATGTAATGGATATGTAAATAACATTTGATTACTACCTACACACGATGCCTTTTCATTTATCATAACATCTACACTATATCTAATATAATCAGTCAAGTATATATCGTCGCTGTCCATACACGCTATAATCTTATGTGATGCCTGTTTAGTCAAATCATTTCTTTTTGCCCCTATTGTCTTCTTATGTTTATGATAATGATAATTTAATTTAATAGGATGTATCAAGTCTTGTAATGCCTGTTCTTCCTCCTTATTTTTTAAAAAAGGTTCAGTGCCATCATCATCTACACAAAACTCTAATTTATCGTGCGGATACGACTGCTGAGTAATATTCCATAATATTAATTCTTTAAAATTATTGCGATTATATATTGGCATACATATTGATACTGCTGGGGTGTCCATATATATTATATAATCATATTTTTAACCTCTTTCCAACGAGGATTATTTGGAGCATCTAATTCTTCATTATATTCATATTCTATTTGTGATACATTTTTACAATATTTTTTATTTATATATGTTGCCTCCCATACTGAATGAATAACTTGTTCACCTACTTTAATTTGTGCTTTTCTATAATTATTTCCGTGTATATGAACCATATAATGCGTTTCCTCAATTTTATTTAAAATATCCATATCTATTTTAGGATACTTAAAACCACTATGAAACTCAACAACCATTTGTGATACATTTTCTAAATTAATATTTTTAAATACATCCCACTCAGCACCCTCAATATCCCTTTTTAAAAATATATTTTTTTTATCACATAAATAAGGGTCTAATGTCCCACAGAATACATTTTGATTAATCCATTTGTGATTAAAAAACAAACAGGTTCCATCTAAATTTTTAGATTTGCTTGGTGCCTTATCAATAGTGCCATCAAATAATAAACTATCACATTTATATTTATCTACAAACATATTCTCAAATGATACATCATTTTTAACCCCACAACCAATAATAAAATCATATTCTAATCCATCTAATATTACATATCCACCATCATATTTTCCCCCTAATCTAATTTTATTATATTCATTACATTTATAGAGTTTCATATAACCTAATTTTTATTATAGTATCTAATTCTAAACTTATGTGATTAAATCACTTTCAGTTTTATATTTATTTTTAAAATGTTCCTCCCTATTTGTTTTAGAATAATATTTTTGTAAACCCATTGCTCTAATTTTATCACATTCTAACTGCTCAATACCCCTTTCTAAATTTAATTTTAATTTTTTATTTTCATATCTTTCTTTATTATAATCTCTAACATATAATCTATATTTTTCATCAGTTTTATATTTATTACCATAATACACCCTTCTATATTCTTTATCACGAGCATACCTATCTAAAATCTCCTTAATTTGTTCATTTGATAATTCCATATGTATTATATATAGATGTTTTATTTTTGAGATAAAAACATTATATAAAATAAATGGATACAGAATTAAATATATTTGTTGACCCAAACCATTCTAAATGCTCATTATTGGATATTATTAAACATAGCAATATGGATATTCACCAACCATATCTATATGTAAAAGAATCACTTATAGAAATATTAGTTTCATATTTAATTCATAATAATCACGAAATATCATTCTATGACCCACATTATCCCTTCAGCAATAGACAAGAATTTATAGAATGGTTAGGTCGCGCCCCTGAAAAATTATCTGGAGCAGATAAACAAAATATCAATATAGTAGCAAAAGAAATAATTTTATATTGTAAATGTGGTTATGATTTCTCAAAATCTAAATATAAAACATATGAAGAAGTAGAAGAAGCAGTATTAAAAATAAAAGAATATGGCACTATATCTTATGTAAGAACCGCAGTAAAACTATTTAATTTAACCAGGGATGTCCATAACCAAATAGAATGTAAAGTGCCACTATATATTCACAACCAAATTATGCTCAAGAAACACTACAAGGATAAATGTGTTCCTGTATTACAAGTCAAATATGGAAAATTTAAAATAGATTTCACATAGGATTACAATAATCATATATATCAGTTAATCTATCAATTATATTATTCTCAACAAACCAAGGATAACAATATCTTAAACAATATGAAACAACAGCGATACACTCAATAGCACAAGGTGTAGCAACCTTATTACCCATAATATTAACATTACAATGATTAGTAATATTACTTGCTAAATTAATATAATCACACATAATATATATAATATGGACATAATTTTAAATATAGAACCTAATTTTAAACTTAGCACCAATTTTAGAAAATAATTTGTATAGACCTAAAAAATAAATCCAATAGAATTTATTTCCATTTTGACCCCTAATTTTAAACTTAGCATCTAATTTTAAAGTTATGCCGTATTAAAGGATTTATTTGTGCCGTGTGCCTTATATGATCTAACTGGTTTACCCTCCATATATGACAAACTATAATATGAAATACAATCTATATTCTCAATATCATATATTTTACTAATATCAACAACACCATATTTTTCATCACTTTTTAAATGGATAGTAGGTATAGTATTATATTTAATATTATTCTCTTTACAATATCTAATAAAACTACGAGGACCTGTTGTGTGAAATACATATCTAACCTTCCACTTTTCATATATATCTATTTTATTTTTTTCATCAATTTGTGTAGGAATATATTTTAAAAAATTATATAAATCCTTATTATATTTTTGTGATGAAATAATTTCTATATCTAATTCAGTTTTTTTATTTACATAATTACATAATGTTAATTTATCTAAATCCATTTTTATCACATTTTTATTTGGCATTACATCTAAATCAACATACATACCACCAAATTGATATATAATCAAAAATCTAATTATATCACATTTCATTATAGGATATTTTACATCATAATAATATTCTTTAATTTCACTATAAGTATTGACTAACTCATCACATTCATCAGCATTCCATAATTTATATATATGACCATTTCTATCAGCATAATTTTTCCATTCTTCACTTGATTTTAAAAATAATTCATTCATAGGTTTGTCATCTCTAAATAATCCATATACTTGATGTATAATCATTATAATAAATTTGATTTAATAATATTTAAAAACAAACTAATATATATTACTATAATATAGGAGAAATGGATATGTATACCGATAGACTTGATGATTACAAAAAAGCAGACGGCAAACCACTATCAAAATCAAGTAAAGAAAATTACATAAGAACTATGACTAAATTAATCACCGAACACGGTTGGGATTTTAGAATAGAAACACTAAAACCCTACTTATCTAAATATAAACAATCACATCAAGCAAATTATATTAATGCCATAATGAACTATCTAACCGTTATGTCATATGATGATGAAATAATCGGCATATATAGAGATTTTCGTGAAGAATTAAAAAAAGACCCTTATCAAATGTCCCAACAAAAAAAAGATAATTGCTGTGAATGGGACGATATTATAAAATGGCGAGACCATATTATCAAACAAAATAGATTAATAGAAGAAACTGGTGAATGCCCTCTCCATAAATTACAAGTAGAAGCATTACTAAGATTATATACAACCTATCAGCGTCGTAATGAATATGCTGACCTTGTATTCTTTGATGATAGTATGCCTATCCCTGAACACAATAACTGTCTATTCTATGATACTACTAAAAATAAAATGTATCTTATGTTGGGTGATTTTAAAACTAAAGAAAAATATGGCAAACAAGTCCTTGAGATTACTGATACAGAAGATAATATGGGGACAAAAACTTTCCTTTTAAAATATATCACAATGAACAATCGCAACCCTATTATGTTCACCACTCGCGCACTCGGTCGCTCTAAAGAAGTAAAACAATTATCAAGATTAAATCTAACAAAATTACTTAATAGGTCATCTAAAGAAGTATTAAAAAAAACAATATCCACTGATAGAATAAGAAAAGCATATAACACATCAAAATATAAAGCAATGAAAGAAGAATTATTAAAAGATAGTATCAACAACTCACACTCGCCTAATGTAATATTAAATCATTATACTCTTTCATAAAATATACCACTCCATTCAGTAGTATCTTGTAGTAAATTATAAAATTTCACATATTCACTAAATACAAATCCACCCATTAATGTATAGTTCCTAACATTAAATTTTTTCATTTCGTTTATTCTACAACGATTTAATTTCCATTTTAAAATAAGATTCTCAAGTGCGATACATCCCTTGACTTGCTTATGTTCCTCTCCAGTATCAATTTTAACACGAAGGTGAGCATCTAACATAAGTAATCTATCAAGTCCAAGTCCGTGAACACAAAACTTAAATTTTTCTTTCTCAAATCTAATACGAAGACGATTACTATTACATTTTTCTGTCTTGCGATGTTGTTCCCAATATGTAGGGATTTTACTAATCCAATCACCACATTGACACATACGAAATCTATTATTATCAATTTTACCTTCTCTTGTAATGAACTGGCGTTTAGTATATGTAGGGTCATTTGTATTTTTAAGATACCAATCACTTTTCTGTAATTGAGTAATACCCTGACGAAGAATTAAATTTTCTTGTTCTAATCTTTTAATATGATGAAATAGTTGCGGAAGAATTCTATTCATTTCTAAATTATCATTACACATAGTAAGATATGTATTATCATCAATGACTACTGGTTCTCCTCCATTACCAATAACCATATCATCTATGAAACCTTGACA
>VMHT01058804.1_pt1 | contig 19233 bp, 31 predicted proteins | sample 4693611 | NCBI WGS metagenome assembly VMHT01 (sample SAMN12280063, study PRJNA550983) | marine metagenome | isolation source: seawater sampled from same location over 5 years 0.02-0.2 micron viral filtrate | place: USA: collected off the coast of southern California halfway between the port... ...
ATATCCCAGATTGGGTGAGGAATTCTCAAAATGGTCCCGGTTATTGTTTGTGCGGTCACACGATTTATTATCATTTTGCAATCGAAAACACCCATACAAGCGAAATCGAATGTGTCGGTTCTGACCACATTAACGCTTACATGATTGCTCGGAACATCTCTGAGGAACTCAACATCCCTATTGAAACTGTTAGCGAAACGCAGATTCAAGCATGGATTAAGGAGCGCATGAAGAACATGAAGGCAGATGCTTGGTGGGCAGAATTTGGCGATTGGTTTAATGGTTTAATTGAAGGCCTTCGTGAAGTTGACCAATGGCAAAATTTTGTTGGTTCGGGTGACTTCTATTGGGAAAGAGAAACTGAGCGCAATGTTCAAAAGATGAAGCCGCGAAAGAAGGGCGAAGGTGTTAGGAATACACATGGCTATAAAATGGCTTCTGTCTTTTGGCGTTGGGATAATCCTGATAATAGTCGAAATCAAATTGGAAGCCGAGGCTATCCTAATGATACCCTACTAGCCGACATTGTTTTTCTAGATGCAGCACATAGGCCCGCATATCTAAAATGGAAGGAAGCATATGATAAAAGGCGTAAAATGCGTATTGAAGAAATTAAAGAAATTCGTAGGGTGCGAGAAGAAAGACACCAACGACAACGAGAAGAACAACAAGAACGAAACAGGCTCCATAAGATTGAGCAGGAACGTTTGGTTAAGATAAGACAACAAAACGAATCTCGTTTAGATATTAGTCAGGCATTGGAGATTGATGAATATATTAATCACCCCAATGTAATTAATATGAAAGAACTCTATGGGGTAACTCATACTTGTTCTGCGGTTTGTTCTACTAGAAAACAACTTAGATTGTTTCATAGGATTATTTCTAAGATTGTCAGAGGTATAGATATTTCTGCGAATCTCTCACAACTTAGAAGTATCTATAGCGCAACCCTCCGCGCTACAGATGAACAAATTACTAGAATCATGGAACTAAACGGAGAAATCCGAGGTCCATGTGACTATAGAGAGGCAGACGACCTAATTGCCTCTCTTGAAAGGAGGGAAATACTTGAGGAATGAGCAGGGCGGCTCTTTCTCATCGGTCAAGGTTCATAAGGGTTGTAGCCTTGGAGACTATGCAACGGAGGTTGTTTATAATGATTAAGTTAAGAATTTTAAATGAAACAGGACATACAGAAGTAATGCTCGCGTCTGAAGAGATTATTGAACAGATTGATACCCACCCTACCCATTGGGTGTTTATTGATGGTGAAATGGTCAGCCGCGAACAGATTACTACTCTTGATTGGAATACAGTCGAGAGTGTGGATTTAACTCCCGCAATTGTGGGAGGTGCAATCTGAAGCGTTAGTTTCTGGCTGCAACCCTTTTTAGGGGGAGGAAGACCGCCCATAGTCTTCTTCCCCCACATTTTATTTAGGAGTATAACCTTCGGGTTATGCTCCGTTTTTTTATTGAGAATCATGGACTTAAAAAACTTAATTTCAATTGGTGGATTAAAACTAATGCTAGAATTAAACGGTTGGAGCATGAATTCTCCAATAGTGTTTAATGAAGTAGCCGCCTTCAAACCAGACTTTTATCCCGAAAGCCACGTAATTGCGACAAGCAAGAAGGGCTACATTTATGCATCGGGGCAGACTCGCGTTGAATACGCGGGGGCTGAATACACAGACGTAAATGAATTGATTGCTTTCAATGGTGTTGGAGCAATCAAAAATTTCTCTGAATGGATTTTTCATGAAGAAAAAGAATGGGTAGTTACCCGTGATGGTTCTGATTTTGTATATTCTTTTACTACCCTAGACAAACTACCTAAAACATCAAAAGTGAGGTGCTGAAACATGAACACAGAAATTTTATCTGATATTACCGTGCATATGAAATACGCCAAATATAACGAGAATCTAACTCGTCGAGAAACATGGGATGAAATTGTTACTCGAAATAGAAATATGCACATTAAAACTTACCCTGACCTTGCGGGTGAGATTGAATCCGTGTATGAAAATTTTGTAAGAGCAAAGAAGGTTTTACCTTCTATGCGCTCTATGCAATTCGGAGGGAAACCAATTGAAATTAGTCCAAACCGCATCTATAATTGTGCTTATATGCCTCTTGACTCCTATTTATCTTTTTCTGAGGCTATGTTCCTTCTTCTCGGTGGAACGGGGGTGGGATATTCCGTTCAACGACATCATATTGAACAATTACCAGAAATCAGGCATCCCAAGGCTGACCGGAAGCGTCGTCACCTTATTGCTGATTCTATCGAAGGGTGGGCTGATGCTGTAAAGGTTCTAATGGAATCATACATGGGAATGAGAACAACAACTCCAACCTTTGACTATTCTGATATTAGGCCAAAGGGTTCTATTCTGAGAACTTCTGGTGGTAAAGCCCCCGGACCTCAACCTCTTCGTGAATGTCTCGTTAAGGTCGAAGGCATTCTGCAAAACATTACTAATGGTGAAAAACTCAGCCCTATTAATTCTCATGACATTATGTGTCATATTGCTGATGCCGTTCTTAGTGGCGGTATTCGACGTGCGGCTATGATTAGTCTTTTCTCTGCTGATGATGCAGAAATGATTGCATGTAAATCTGGCTCTTGGTGGGAGAATAACCCTCAGCGCGGAAGAGCAAACAATTCTGCCGTTATTCTTCGCCATCGCGTAACAAAAGAATTCTTTATGGATTTATGGAAGCGAATTGAAGCAAGTGGTTCTGGCGAACCCGGACTCTATTTCAGCAACGACAAAGATTGGGGAACCAATCCCTGTTGTGAAATCGCTTTGCGTCCATATCAGTTCTGCAATCTTACAGAAGTAAATGCTTCTGATGTTGAAGACCAGACAGACCTCGAATCTAGAGTGAAGGCCGCAGCATTCCTAGGAACGCTTCAATCCGGTTATTCTGATTTCCATTATCTTCGTGAAGTGTGGCGGAGGACCACAGAAAAGGACGCACTACTTGGAGTGTCTATGACCGGTATTGCTTCAAACAGGGTTGAACACCTTGACCTTGAAATGGCTGCCTTTGCTGCTAAGTTGGAAAACAGCCGTATCTCTAAATTGATTGGAGTAAAAGAAGCGGCTCGCGTAACTTGTGTAAAGCCCGCCGGAACGACTTCTCTTGTGCTTGGAACTTCTTCAGGCATTCATGCTTGGCACGATGAATACTATATTCGACGTATTCGTGTCGGAAAGAACGAAGCCATCTATGGCTACCTTTCTGAACATCACCCTGAATTGGTAGAAGATGAATTCTTTAACCCAACACAACAGGCAGTAATTTCTGTTCCTCAGAAGGCTCCCGAAGGTGCAATTACTCGTAGTGAAAATGTATTTGAACTTCTTGAACGTGTGAAGAACTTTAGCATTCGATGGGTGCGAAGTGGACACCGAGAAGGTTCAAACACCCACAACGTTTCTGCAACAATTTCAATTAAGCAAGATGAATGGGATGATGTAGGAGAATGGATGTGGATGAACAGACATTACTACAATGGCCTATCGGTTCTTCCTTATGACGGTGGAACATATACTCAAGCACCATTCGAAACTTGTGATAAAGAAACCTTTGATGAACTATCCAAGGCTCTTCGAGGTATTGACTTAACTCAAGTAATTGAGATGACTGATGAAACGAATCTTTCTGGTGAATTGGCCTGTGCCGGTGGAGCCTGTGAAATTTAGAAAGAAAGATAGGGAATTATTTCCTTTACATGCCCTTTGTCTAGCAGCAAATGAGTTCAGTAGAGAAGAGTTTACTGAAATACAAGAAGCAGTAGAGATTGCATCTAAACTCTATGATAACTCAGAGAGAATCTCAAGAGTTTGGGAAACCATAACTAAAATTATGTGGAATTATCCTAAATGTATTGATGAAGGTTTTCATACCTTCTTCAATAGCCGTATTGAGCAATATAATGAAGCCATCGAATATCACGATGTTAATTGTAATACTAAATGTAAATTGTGTGTGGTTTTATCATGTGTAGAAAAACTAGAATTCTAAAGGTTGCTCGTAAGAAAGCAAAGGAAGGAGACTACATCTATCGCCTCGGTGCGGTGGTTGTTCGTGGTGGAAAAATTCTTTCCATCGCAAGTAATACTCGTAAAGGGCACGCCGAAGTTAATGCTATTAAACAGGCAAGTAAAACTGAAGGCGCAGATATTTACGTTACTCGACATACGCCAACAGGAATGGCTATGTCGAAACCATGCAATAATTGTATGGAAGTAATCAAAGCGGCGGGCATCCGTCGTATTTATTACACTAGCCGTGATGGGCTACATAAGGTGATTTTATGAAAGAACACGACCCTGAATATACAGACAATAGCAGAGGCTATAAAAAGCGTGTAGCCACACGATGCCGAATCTGCGGTGGACAACTTCTAATCCCCGAAGATTTAAAAAGAGAAATGCACGAACAATGTGCAAAGAAAGAAGATAGAACTATTTATATGATGTGATACTATGACAGAAAATAATCAAAAAATTCAATATTTAATTTATAAGCCAAATGATTCTGGTGATTTTTATAGAACTGAAATTTCATTCGAAGGTTCGAATTGGGAACGTCATCACATTGAAGGGAATACTACTCACATTTATGCAGACCGTAATAACAAGCAAAATCCATTACATTCTTCCATTACGAAGAGAATGAAAATTTTGGTTGCTAATATTGGCAAGTATTACGAGGGTAATGCAAAGTCATTTACCTTTGGCTCTCTTCCCATTGTCTTATCTAAGGACTCTACCAAATATCAAATTAATGGACAAACCAAATCCCTTGCTGAGATTTCTGATATCCTTGCCCGTATTTTATATAAGAGTATTTTCGAAACCGACCCAATCAAATTGATGCAATATTTTATGAGTCGTCTTGATATGCCTGAAGCAGTATCTTATGTAATTGAGAACCGTCTGCCTTATTTCTTTTTTGAGAACTTCAATAAGATTAATGTTCGATTAAATGTTATGCAGATTGATGATAACTCATGCGCTATTGAAATTTCTGATGGAGTCTGGGGAGAGATTAGTTTCAAAGACTTAACTACTTACTATAACTACTATGTTCTAGGAAAGAAGCGCGGTTCTTGGAAGAACCTTTCTCCTCAAAGTCTTTACGAGCGCCTGATGGGACACCGGCCAAAAGATTCGGATGTTAAGGTAATGCTCGAATTCCTCAAGCAGAACCGTCAACAAGATATTGTAGAAAAGCGTGCGGTTCAATTAATGCACGACCTTGTGAAGCAATATCCTGAAAAGATTAAACTAACATACGATACAGACGGAAAGATAATCATGTATGTTCGCGGTCGAGGCTATGATTGGAAGTTATCAGAAAGCACATATAAGTCTGAAATTCAAAATGTTAGCACTTATGTTTGGCAACCAAGTCATCCTGTCTATGATGAGGAAGGAGAACTTATCGAAAAGGCCGCTTCATGGCGAGGACCAATTTGTATTGATAATATGGCGCGTGGGTCTTCAACAGGCGACCAATTCGCTGCTAGGGCTTTGGCTCTTATCAACGATACTCTGACAGTTGCAATCGTAAGCACAATTAGGCGATATCTAATCGCACCCGAAAATGAATACAGAGTTGATTTAAATGCGCTGTGATGAATGTGGTTCAAGGCAAACATCTTTCGATGAAAGATTAGGTGAGAGGGTTTGTGACGAATGCGGCTTAGTTATCGTAGTTGAACAGTTTGAAGAAACTGTTCGTGCATATAGCATCGGTGATTTCGGTAATGCTAGAGCCGGAGATAAGGGGCATTTGGGAAGTTTTACAGATAAGAAGATTTCAACTGTAAGAACAGGCGCAGGTCATCATATGACTCGCGGAGTTTCAGATACAGAGAGAGCAATTTCAAAGGGAATCCAACTAACTAATATGGTATTCGGTTCTTTGGGGTTCCCTTCTATCCTTAAGGAAAGGACTGAGCAGATTTATCGGGAGTGTTTCCGAAAGCGTGTCTTCGGACAATACGGCATGGAAGTTAGAGCAACTGCTATTGCTTATTACGTTATGAAGGAAAACAGAACTCCTGTTCCTCTTTCATTAGTTTGCCAAGAATATGACGTATCTCGCAAAGCAGTAAATAGATTGGTTCGCAGAATCACAAAGCATTATGGGAACAAAACCGTGAATCAAAATACCACGGACTTTGAAGTGAAAAGACTCGCTCAGTTAGTCTGTGAAGACCCAACGTTTTCTAGCCTGTGTTGTGAAACGTTGATTCATTTTGAGAAGGTGCTAGAAGCCCTTACGATTAGTAAAAGTAAATCATTTGTGGCGTCCGTCGTTTATATGACGAACATCATGTATGATTATAAAATCACAGGACAGGCAATCGAGGACTACGCCTTTGTGTCCCGAGCGTCTATGATTCAAGAAGTAAAACGCTTGATTAAACCTTTTGGATTCAAACTTCCAAGAGAAATTAAAGGCAAAACATTAAACGATTTTGAGATGATTTAAATGAAGAAAATTTTAGTAATTGGAGCAGGTGGAATCGGGAGTTTCTTGATTCCCCTGCTAGATAGAATTGGAGAATACAACATTATTGTGGCGGACCCTGATAAGGTGGAGACAAAGAATCTTCTGTATCAGAATTATCTACCTTTGAATGTTGGACAAAATAAGGCACAGTCAATGCAAGACATTCACAATAATGTCTCAAAGGCTAGCCCTTATCCGATTTTAACCGCAAAACAAATGGAAGGTTATGACCTCGTTATTTCTTGTGTGGATAACCTTGGAGTTAGGCGCACTCTTTACAACACAACCCTTAAGTGGCTTGACCTTCGCGCTCAAGGCAGAAATGCGGCTCTTGTGTCGCATAACGCGGACCCCTCGCTTTACGATACTCTCCTAGCAGGCCCCGAAGGTTCATTTTCATGCCAAGCAGGAGATTGGGACGGTTCAGGAAAGAATGTGAATCTAATGAATGCTATGATTGCAGGTGCAGGCGCACAATGGATTCAGAAGTATTTTAACAATGAAGAAACAAAAGCGTTTATGACGTTTAATATTTGAGGTGAAAAAGAATGAAATTTACAGAAGAAGAAATTGAATTTATGCAAAGACTACGAACGAAGAATATGGGCTATGGAAACATCGCTCGTCGGCTTGAAGCCATTTATCGGAAGAAGCCTACGGTTTCTCAGGTAAAGCGAGCATTGACGACCCCTGAGCAAGAGCGAGCAAATACAGAAATTGCTGATATGTCTCTCCCTACTAGTCTTAAGGGAGTAGTTAAACTTCGACAGGAAGGAGCAACCTACAAAGAGATTACTGAGCAAACAGGCTTTAACTACAAAAAGGTCAAGAGTATTTGTGATGTTTTTGTTGATAACAACTCTGAGATTTCCCGAGACAATATGTCTAGATATCGTGCGGAGAAGAAAGGGGTTAAGAAACAAAGGGTTAAGAAACCCCAAAAGACCAAAACGGGTAAGTGGTCTGAAAAGGACACCGCCGAACTAATGTTGCTTAAACAACAGGGTCTGTCTTATCTAGAAATTGCTCAAAAATTGAGAAGGACAGATAAGGCTTGTCAATTGCGCTATTATAGGACAAAGAAGAACTATCAACCAAATACTGCGACTGTTGAAGAAGTAGTTAAAATGGTTGAAGAACCCGAGCAGACTCCCGAAAAGAAGTGGGCTAATAACCGATGTAACTATACTCCGCAACAGGAGTTAGGAATCTTAGTTGATTTCCATAACTTGAGCATTGACGAAATGCGTGAGAAGTATCAGAGGGACTATACCGCGCTTGCTAGCCGATATGAGATGATTTGGGATTCGGAAGAACCTTCAAGAATCGCTATCGTTATGGAGGCTTCTCAGATTGTCGCCGCCCGTAAGAGGGAAGAGGAAGAAAAGCAAACTGAGCCGCGTATGGGATGGTTTGAACGCCGCCGTATGAAGCGTGTGGCTCGTAAGGCCGCGAAGATTCAGAAGCGATTGGATAAGATGGCTACCAAGTATGGTGCAATTCTAACAAAAGGAGATGAATGAAATGGGAAAGATGAAAGACAGATTTTTTGATGAAATCAATTCAGATGATGATTCTGACTATGAATACTATAGAGCCGCTGATAACGTAATCAGGGGTGCTTGGGATATCTGCATGGACCACTACGGTCAAATGTCTAACACACATCATCCAGAATTAAACGAAGCAATCTGGGATTGTTCGACAATGCTATTCCCCGGACTTGAAATTCAGGTTGTGATTGATGGGGTAGATAATCTTTATTGGTCCGTTGGTTCGCCCGGATATGTTGATTTTCCCGCACCTCCTCTCGGAATGAAATTGCCTATTAAGTGTTGGATTCATACTCATCCTTTTGGTTCTGCATATTTTAGCGGAACAGATTGGAAGACTATTGATACATGGCGCGTTCATATGCAACGTGCTGAAGTCCTTGGAAACATGGAATGGGGTGTTTGGGATGGTGAAGCAGGTCATCAATACACCCATATTAAGGTTACAGAAGACAGTAACCTACTGCTAAGAAAAATTGGAAGTGAAGAAGAATGAAGAAATTTGAAAAGAAACAACAAGACCGTGGACAAGCATTTACTTTGGACTATACTCGTTCAACGCGAGCATATCCAAATGGAACTGCTAATATGCATACTGTTTATGTTAGCGAAACAACTGAAGGGAAAGGTGGGAAGAAATACACGAACACTATTCAGATGCTTGTTCCTGTTGAACCCATGAAGTGTTCAAAGCGTGTCGAAGAACATAAAGCCCGTCATCCAAATGACGTTAAGAAGACTTATGATGAAATGCATATTCCCGGCAATGCTCGTCAAGCAAAGGCAGGAAAGAGAGATAAGCATCTAAAGGAGTTTTATAAAACTCATGTCTATGCTTACGTTAGGCCCGGAGTCCGTCGTTGGATTCCAATTCCTGAACTAAAGGAGGAAGATGAATGAACTATGATATCATTAAGTCAGTCGGTAACTATGCAGTAGTATTGGTTGAAAAGACTGAAACTACATCAGGTATTATTTCATCTCATGGTAACGTAGGAATGTGTATTGCTTGCTCAACAGATAGCGAACTTCATAACAAGAAGATTATGTTTAATGGGAGAAAGGCATATGAAAAGTATGGAGAATACTTGTTTGTTCCATATCCTGATATCTTTTGTGTGGTGGCCTAAATGTGTGGCGCTATCCCAATTGAATGCAGTTCCTGCGGAACATGGTATAGATTTGACCATGAATGTAAGGAGGAAGAACAATGATTACAACAGAAAAAGAAGTAAAAGAAAAACTATTGCAAGGTATTAACATGGTTGCTGATGCGGTTTCGCCCACCTTTGGCCCACAGGCTAAAACGGCGATTCTTCAAGGAAACCCGCCCGTTATCATCAATGACGGTGTAACTATTACGAAATACATTAAGCACGATGACCCGTATGTTCAGATGGGTATTCAGATGGTTCAGAATCTTGCATCTCAAGCACAAGATAAATCTGGTGATGGAACGACTACGGCGTGTATTCTTGCACGTTCTCTATGTAACAACATCTTTAACCATTACTCTAACATTGAAAATATGCGAGTATTTCAGGATGAACTTCTTACGATTTCTCAATTTATTGTTGGTAAAATTAAAGATTCGACCAAGCCTATCACAGATGAAGACGTGTATGGTGTAGCATTTATTTCATCGAACAATGATGACGAGATTGCAGAGATGATTACAGAAGCAGTAAAGGCAGTAGGAAAGGATGGTGTAATTACTGTTGAAGAAGGAAAGACCTACAAGAATGAACTGATTATTAGAGAAGGTGTTCGGCTTGATGAAGGCTACCTTAGTCATCTAATGGCTAATAAAGAAAACGGAACTTGTGAATTTGAGAATCCTCTCATCTTTATGTCTAACCTTTCTTTCCGTAACTTCCAAGATTTGCTACCTATGCTTGAGATTGCTTCTGTTCAAAAGCGACCTCTTCTTATCATGTGTAAGGGAATTGAAGGCTCCGCTATGAATAACCTAGTCGCAAACATTATTCAACAAACTGTTCAAGTGGCTGCTATTCTTGCACCTAACTTTGGTGATGCACAGTTGGATGAATTGGGCGACCTTAATGCTCTTATTGGAGGAAAGATTTTCAATAATGAAAGCAATGATGACCCGACCTTAGTTTCCATTGGAGATTTTGGTTCTTGTGAAAGAGTTATCATTTCAAAGGAATACACAACAATTATCGGTGGCGAAGGTGATGTTCAGTCTCGAATTGAAACTCTCCGTTCAATGGCTGAAGATATGGAAGGTTATGATAAGAACCGGATTAAGCATCGTTTGGCTCGTTTGAAGGGCGGAGTAGCGACTATCCAAATTGGTGCGTCTTCTGCCATTGAAATGCGTGAATCGAAGGAAAGATTAGATGACGCCTTAAATGCGACTAGAGCCGCTCTTGCTGAAGGTATTGTTAATGGTGGAGGTATGACTTATGCTGATATCGCAAATGCAATCGCTGAATCTGCGGGACAAACTCTTTCTATTGTAGAAAATATGCTAATGGATGCTCTCTATGAACCTATTCGCTGTTTGCTTGAAAATTCAAATATGAAGGAAGAGGTTCTAAACACTTGGGTTCTTGGTGGATTCAATGCTCTCACCGGAGAGTTTGGGGACTTAAAGGAAATTTATGACCCGGCTAGAGTTGCTAGAGAGTCTTTCTTGGCTGCTATGTCCATTGCCCGACTGTTCCTAACTACTTCTGTAGCGATTACTTTGGAGGACTAAATATGCCACAAGTCATGCACCAAGAACTTTTAGACTATATTGTTTTATTGGAAAAGAGTATTTCTAAGGGTGGTGAAAAGAAATTGGAATCTCACCGATTGTTTAAGAAAAACATCTACATGGCCCCAACAGGTAAGTTCTATTATATCTCAGGCGTTGATGAACCGGGGAGGAAGCATTGATGAAACGTGCAGTTACGGTTACATTACCTGCACCACACGATGCAGAAATCAAATGCCCAATTTGTGAAGGGAATAAATGCAAGGTTTGTAATATGGCCGGAAAGATTAAGTTTCAGGTTGCGCCCAAGATTCCAATCCAAAGGGCACATATTATTAAATACATCAACGATAATCTCAATGATGTAGCATTTGAACTAACTAGAATGTTTGGACTTGTTCCTGAAATTTCAACAAAGGAAGTCGTTGAAATCAGTAGCGGCCAATACGAAATCGTGCAGGTATCTTCAATCGGTGGAGCCTGTTGGATTGCAAACCGATTAGATGAATTAGAAGCGCCGCGTTATTTTAGAACGTGGAAGGACTTAGAAAAGTTCAAGGAGGAATCAATTTGACTGATGACGGATTTGAACTGATTGGAACTATTCCCCGAAACGAAACTGATGTAGTTAAGGTTCGTAAGGGTAACTATTATAAAATCGACGTAATTGATATTCGTTGGTATAAGGCGGATAAGATTTCCCGTAAGGGTATTCGCCTTAATCGAGAAGAGGCTACATATCTTCTTAACATTCTCAGGAGAGAGTTAGATGACTGAAAGAAAAATTAAACCTAAGCGCATCAGCGATGTGCAAGCAAAAAAATCAGCAAGAGCAGTAAATTCTAAACGGCAATACGGAAACGGGGCAGTAACAAGATTCGTTACCCATGCTTCTGCATTAGTTGATTTATATGCATTATTGGTTGAAAAGAGTATGGACGTTGCACCCGGAAAAGGACGTGGGTGCAGGGTTCAAACATACCATTTAGATATTGCTTTTGCTAAGATGCAATCGCTAATGAACGAACTTATTTTGGAGAGTGTATTAAATGAATACGAACAAGATTTACCTAGTGACGACGAATGATAAAAAGTATGCAGAATGGTCGAAAAGAATGGGCAAGACTCTAAGTAAGAGTCCATTAATGTTTGACCATTTTCAATCTCAGGCTAGCGAAATGCGCTATGCTAACTATTTAGCAAAGGCTTCTTTTGTTTGCTATTGGGAAATTCAAACAGATAATAGCCTAGCAAGACTAGCGCCCGCTTTAACGCAGGCCACTTTAATTCAACTAACGCATCGTTTTGTTGAGCAAGAAAAGTTTGAAGAGGTTGAGGTCACATCAATGATGATGAGCAATTTTCTTAGACTATTAGGGGGACTTGATGATGTATCGCAAGATGAAGAAGAATGAATGGGTCAAGGTTGCAAAATTCCTACATTGGTTTTTTGTGGCGGAAGATACCGAACCGAAAGACTATACAACAATTTCGGACGATATTAAGAATTTAATTTATACAGTAAATAAAGAGGTGAATTTTGATGACATGGAAAATGATGAGCAATCTGTTGGAAGCAACGGACCAAGCCCTACCAAGCAGACAAATCTCAATGATTTCGAAGGCTCTGGAGAATTTTGAAGATAAGAGTAGTGTTCTTGCTATTCTCGCTTTAGAATACCCTTCAAACAACATTGGTCTATCAAGAGCAAAGAAGTGGATGGCTAAGACCTTTGATTTACACGAAGAAGAAATTGATGGAGATATGGTAGTTTATGAAGACTTAGGTGATGTTGTTTATTATCTAGACACTTCAGCAGATTCAGAAACAGGAACCTCTGTAGCAACTGTTCTCAGAATGTTAGGAACCGATTGTTCGGGAATCAACTCGGATTCTAATAGGGCAATCAATGACCTAATTATTTCCCTCTCTGCTATCGAGCGAAAGTGGTTTATTCGATATTGGCTACGCACACCTCGTAATGGAATCAACTCAGGTAATGTTGTAAAGATGCTCGCAAAGCATTTTAAGAAGACACAATCTGAAGTAAAGAAGCACACTAACTTCAACAGTATTTCTAATGTTTGTGAATACTACATGGGCGGAATGGAACCTCCTATGATTCTAAATCACGGAACATTTGTTGCACCTATGTTGGCGAAAGCGGTCCCTCTAAATAAATGGCCGAAGAATAGAATCGTTGATTATAAATACGATGGTAACAGATATCAAATCCATAAGAAAGGTGATAATGTTATCATCTTCAATCGAAAGGGTAAAATTGTAACTAACCAATATTCGGATATTGTCGAAATCATTCGTGGCTATGATTGTGATAACTCAATCTTTGATGGTGAAATTTACCCGATTCATGGTGACGGTTCACCTGCTCCACATCAACGATTAGGAACCCGTGTTCATTCCAAAGACCACGCAGAAGCGGTCAGGAGATGCCCTGTAACATGGGTAATCTTTGATTGTTTGAAGATGGACGGCGAGGCCGTGTTGGGCCTTCCCTACACTCATAGGCTTGAAGTTATGAAGAAGTTACCTAACCAAGCCTGCCGACAAATTGAGGGTGATGCAATCGCTTTTTACCATGAAGCGATTAATGCAGGGTTTGAAGGTATCATCGTAAAAGATGCCGATGCCGAATATCAGCCCGGAAAGCGTTCTATTTCTTGGGCTAAACACAAGCCTCCACGAATTGATTTAGATGTTGTGATTATTTCAGCATCATATGGTGAAGGAAAAAGAGCCGGTGTCTTTGGGCGATTTGAAATGGGAGTTAAGTCAGATGATGGCTATTCTCCTATTGGTTGGGTAGGAACAGGTTTTTCTGATTCTGACCTTGTTAATCTAACCAATTCTCTTAGAAAGAATGTTGAAAGTTTTAAGGGTAATATTTACTCTGTCTTACCTCGCGTAGTTTTGCAGGTAAGTGCAGATGTAGTGACTAGGGATTCTGATGGAAACATTGGACTAAGATTCCCTAGAGTAACTAGAATCAGAGATGATAAATTTGCACAAGATGTGAATACAGAAGAAGATGTTGAGAGGATGATTTAAATGGATACAAAAAATAAAAACTACAATTACTTTGTTTGGAATGATAATTCTGTCAGCCGTATTGGCGACCTTCGAAAGCACGAATTATCAAAGGCACTTAACTTACATAAGAAGAGACTAAAATCTGGCTATATTGTGCTTAGGAAGTTACACGAACAAAGAACTAAAATTACGCCGGATTCTACAACTATCAATACAGAAAAAGTAATGCTTAGAACTATGAAGATGAGAACTCGTAGGCCCATTACTACCTCTAATCGTGAGGTTCGTCTTGATGCGATTATTCAAACGGCTATGTTTCTTTTGGATAGCGAAGCAGATTTTGAAGCAGTAAAGAACTGTTTAAAGCAAGCAGGTGTTAAAAATGATTAAAGAAGGACAATTTACATCAATTGACGGTAAGACTTACCAAGTGATGCGTATTGAGGAACAAATCGCACATCTTCAGAACGTCGAAACGTATAAAGGGCGACCTCGTAAGATGTTGGCTAGGTTGGTCCCTTATTTCGCTGAAGACGGAAACCTTATCGTCCCTGAGCCTGTGACCGTAACTGCGATTCCGACAAGGAAACTTTCATCAAAGGTCAACATTAGAAAGATTATTGCAGAAAATACTGATATGCAGGTTTCAAAGAATGCAATTATGTGGCTACATGAACAGTTAGAAGGTATCTGTGAAGCATTATTGAGCCAAGCAGAATTAAAAGCCGAGTTTCACAATCATAAAAGAATTGAACCGAGACACATTCAACATGTCCCAATTCCAGAAAGCGCACCAGATTATGTCTACCTAAGCCACGATGACTACATTAAGGACGGAATCTAATGTATTCAGAACCCTTAGTTACTGAATGGCTAGAAAAATATGATAACGTAACGTCTTTTTCTTTTATGGTGTTCTTTAAACTAACAGAAGAAGAAATGATGTTGCTTTCTAAGGGTTTAACAGTTAGGTTATTGTTTCTAAGTAAGAATGGTGAATTTGCTCTAGTGCATGATGAAGTGGATGAAGAACTAGCAAAGGCATTAGGAACCTATCAAGGAATCAATTTATGTTTTATTTTTCCGGGAGACTATTCTGATTTGGAAGAGATGGTCGAAAGCACGGTATTGGAAGGACTAGAATTCTTAAGACTAAGAGGCGAATATCTTGGGATGGCGAAGGTGAACGATAATGTTTAGTCAAGAAAATCTCGAAGGTATCTTCCTCAGTTTGGCTAAGACTGAAGTTTCAATCGAAAGAGTTGATTCTTCCAATATCGGTTATAGAGTTAGACTAAGAGTAAATTTGCGTTCTGATTCCGAACAATTTCTCTTAGGTATTAAGAGAAGCCTACTTCAGCACGACATTGATTCAGTCTTTAAACAAAGCGAACATAAGACTAGACCAAGACCGATTTTAAGAATCGGTGGCATTAAGAATCTGTATAAACTGTGTGAGATTGTTTCTCCAGAGTTACCAGATTCGAAGCAAGAGTGGAAATCGTTTAGAGAAGCAGTATCGTTAGTTTCAAATGGAGAGCATCTTAAATTAGAAGGAATCGAAGAATTATTTAGAATTAAAATGGGAGAGAATTGGAATGGGGCTGACTAATACAAAAACAATAAGACCAATTTTAGTTACGGGCAAGCCCGGATATGGAAAAAGTATGAAGGCGAAAACCTTCTGCGAGAATCCTATGTTGATGTTCGCTAATGAAGTGGACACAAAGAATATCGGTTCTCATCCGAAAGAGGATGGGATTATTATCGAAGATGTTCATCATAAGCCAAACAAAGAAGACATTCTATATATCCTTCGAAACTATCGAGGGCAGGTAGTATTGACTTCAATCAATGAAAAATCCGTCCCTAAAGAAATCAAAGTTATGTGTCAGATTAAAAGAGCAGGAAGAACTAATCACTTAGCCAATCAGATTCTTTCTATTGCACCTAATTCTGAAGAACCTGTTAAGAGCGACATGGATGTTTTTAGTCTGTGTATGGAGTTTTTAAAGAACCGTGATAGAGATGAAGTGATGCATAAACTCAAGTTTAATGCTCATTCAGATACTCAGATTCTTTCTTGGTTGAGCCAGAACATGCATCCGAATAGACTTATCTTTGTGGATGGTTATGTTAAACGTAGGTGGTCAAGCAATTACTTCTGGGAAATGCTTGCCTATGCTCACGAAGGAGGCCATGTTGGAAGAATGAACTTTCCTCAAAGATTCAATTATTCTAAGATTCCTTACATCTGTAGAAAACTAGGAGTAAAGGATGAAAGAGTCTTGAGACAGTTACTCAAAGATGAAGACTTCAAAAATTGGGTAAAAACAAAACTAAACAATTCAGAGTGTCGTATGCTGAAGATTGGCGAAAAGAAACGACGAAAGAAGACGGACCCTGTTCGTTATGATACAGGGACGCTAGATAAATTTATGTGATTATTATGCAAATTAGAAAACATCAGAAACGAAATAAATTGATTGTTGACGGTTGTGTGGAAATTATCTTAGAAGAAGGTAGGCCACTTCCAACTTCAACTTTAACAACTATGCTGAGATTTAAGATGCCTAAAGGTTGGCTACCAAAGTCAACGCGGGTAACTTCAAATGTTCTAGCAAAATGCGACTATGAAAAGAAACTCAGGTGTGTTCCTGAAGATATTAATAGACCGAAGAACAGAAGGTTTCTTTGGACTGTGAGAGATGAATGGAGGAATTAAAATGATTGAAGATAAAAAATTAGTATTTAGTGTAGAAAAGGAAGGAAAGAATCTTTGGGAAGGAACCCTAGTAAATGGATGGGAATTTATTTTTGTGATGGAACCCTCTCACGCAGATGGAGGCCTATTTCATTCTAATCAAGAAGACTCTGAAACTATTAAAGATTGTTTAAAACAAATTTTTATGGAACAGGGTAAAGGGACTGTTGGTGATTTCGATTCAAACACTTTTATTCGCTCCTTTACTGTGGAATTTCCTAAAATGGATGGCGAGTATTGGATTCTTACAGAAGAGGTGGCGGAAAATATCATGGAAAAAAGTTTTCCTATGATTATTCTTGAAGGAATGACAATGAAAATTAATGGGGATGAATGAAATGCTATGGACAGAAAAATATAGACCAAATAATTTAAACGATATTGTCGGACAAGAACACTTCACAATGGATGCTAAGTCTTGGGTTGAAGAACGTAATATGCCTAACGCATTATTGTTCGGTAATCCCGGTAATGGTAAAACTGCGGCAGGAATCGCTTTAGCAAAGACAATGCTTGGAGATGCTTTTCGAGATAACTTCATTGAAGTGAATGCGTCTGATGACCGACGGCTAGAAACTGTAAGGACCACTATTAAATCTGTGGCGCAAAGTGGAACCATTGGTGACGTTCCTTTCCGCATTATGTTACTTGATGAAATGGATGGGATGACTTCAGATGCACAGAACGCTCTTAAGCGAATCATGGAAAGGTATTCCTCGAATATTCGTTTCATTATTACCTGTAACGATAGAAATAAAATTATCTTTGCACTTCAAAGTAGGTGTGCAAATTACAGGTTCAATCCTTTGAGCCACGAAGTAATTCTTGAAGTTCTTCAAACTATTCTGAGAAAAGAGGAAGTCGAGCGTTTTACTGAAGATGAATTGTCGTCCTTTATAGCCGGTGGCTCCTTGGACTTAAGGAGGGCGATTACCGAAGTCCAAGCGGCTAAGGCAAGTAATACCTCACTTCAAAAACAAATTGAAATTGGTCTGGAAGAATATTCTGAAGGACTCGAATTACTATTAACAAATAAAAATTCCGCTCTTCTGCATTTGCAGAAATTATTAGTTCAAGGTAGGTCAATCAAGGAAATTTGTATTGGCTTACACGACGCAGTAATCAACAACAAAACTCTTGAACCAAAAATCAAGTTTAAGTTCCTAAGAGCAATTGGCGAAGCAGAATGGCGGTCCACAACTATGACTCCGAAGGTATTACTTTCGTGGATGGTTGGACAAGTATAAAACAAAAAAATTACCTAAAGGTGAATAAAATGAATGAAAAAACTAAAAAAGAAATCGCAGATTCCCTGCAATATATTGGGATGACGCAAGAAGAAGCAGAACAAAAATATGAGAACATCTGTATTGAGAACGGCTATGAATTGACTGACCCTCTGGGTTTGGCTCTTTATCGTAGTTTCGTTATGCAACACCGGCGTTCTCAGAAGCGACCAAGTAATTCTGGCGGGGATTCTCTCGTTAAGAAGTGTTTTGGTTTCTTTGTCGGTCTTGAAGCACCACGCGATACTCTCGCTTGGAAGCGTCGTAAGGCCAAGGAAGAATATAATCGTGATGTAGATAATGCTCTAGAAAAGGGTATTGTTGCAGTTGCGACTCAAAACGCACTTGGTAAGTGGACTGTTTCAACGTATAAAAAGGGTGAATATCAAGAGAAGATTATGACGAATCTTCATCCGGGTGCAGAAGAAGGAAATGATGGACAATACTATATTCCTCTCGATGATACCGAACGATACATGAACGGTGCTGAAAACAAGGGTTTCGGCAGACCCCTTGCTACTGAAGAATACCGTCGTCAAGGAATCTTTTATGGTTCTATTGATGGTGGCGAAATGGAAATCCGCCCATTCTCGTATAAGCGAACTCCCTGTTTGGAGTTTGCGCCAAATACGTTTGAATGGGTCCACTTCCTCGCTATCCCGAACGAGAACGGTAATCTTTATGGAATGACCGATACGACTCTAAACAGTCTTATTTTGAACAGTTCGTTGGCTCCAGATAATTCTGATTACCGCGATATGTCTAACTTCAACGTCGAAGACTTCCTTGTTGATTCTTTGAAGAACAATGTTGTGTCTCTTGTGGACCTTGACCGAAAGCATGTAGAAAATCTGCAAAGGCCATATAACCAACGCTTCATCGTAACTGATGGTGTGGTCTGTAATATGAATATGACTCCAACTTCTAACGGAAATCGGATTCTGAATATTACTGACCTTAACGCTGAGTTCGATTATGAAGGAAACGGTGTGGTTACTTGCTGGATTCCAGAACATATGGAAATTGATTTCGGTATCGGTTCATCCGTTATTGTTATCGGCAATACTTCACAACGAACTGTTGATGGTGAAACCGAACCTGCAACCATCAATGCTTCTGGCCTTTATGTAATTGAGCGTAAGGGTTCAGTCGTTGAGGCTTCCCCTGTTGTGGAAGAAGCCTACGAATGGTTCTGATTTAAACTACCGTGTAAGCGTGGCGGTCGAATGACGCTCATTAGGGTGCAAAGCCCTTCCCTTTGGGGGAATAAATAATGATTAAAGAAAACAGATATTTTTTACATCCGAA
>VMHT01135659.1_pt1 | contig 19232 bp, 16 predicted proteins | sample 4693611 | NCBI WGS metagenome assembly VMHT01 (sample SAMN12280063, study PRJNA550983) | marine metagenome | isolation source: seawater sampled from same location over 5 years 0.02-0.2 micron viral filtrate | place: USA: collected off the coast of southern California halfway between the port... ...
ATTCTGGAAGCTGCCGTTCTTGAAGCCGATCCATCCATCGCGGAACTGCTCGGCGGAGATGATCAATTAACGGTGTTCGCACCGACCGACGCCGCCTTTGAAGCCCTGCTGGGCGACCTGGGACTTACGGCGGAACAGTTGTTAGCCAACACGGAGTTATTAAACACCGTTCTTACCTACCATGTCCTTGCAACGTCTGTGGGGGAAGTGAAGGCTGCCGCTGCGATCAGCGTTGCGCAAAGCCCGGTCCCACAAAATCTCGTTCCAACCGTGAATAGTGAAAACGTCGCGCTGTCTATTTCACAGGAAAGCGGAGAAGACGTGCTATACGTCAACACGTCTCGAGTAACGGGGCCAGATGTAGACGCCACCAATGGTGTTATTCACATTATCGACAAAGTGCTGCTTCCGCCGCCGAGCGATCTCAGTGATACAGACTCAACGATTGCAGAAATCGTAACCGCGCTGGCAGGGGCTGAAAACGCGGAGTTTACAACGCTACTTGCGGCACTCCAGACCCCTGGTGCGGCAGCGTTGCTCACTGCAGCTGCGGATGTTGATGCAACCTTGACGGTGTTCGCGCCAACAGATGCCGCTTTTGAGGCGTTACTGACGGATCTCGGTATTACAGCCGGCGACTTGCTCAATGATCCGAATCTGCCAGCCATTCTGAGCCAGCATATTCTCGGAACTACGGTCGGCTCTCTTACGGCATACGCTTCTAACGGCGGAACTGTAACAACATTGGCCAGCAACAACTTGAACGTTGATATACAGGACAACGCTCTGGTTATCGAGGGCAGTACCGTCGTCGAAGCTGATGTTGAGGCGTCTAACGGCGTGATTCATGTGATCGACGAGGTAATTTTTACAGTCGACTGACAGACGAAACACGCTTTCTTTGAACAAAGTATGAATGCCAGGCCGGCTGCTGCAGCCGGCCTTTTTATATTGACTTACTGAATCGAAGAAGCCGGATTTTCGTCGGCAGACTGGGATAAGGTCATGCCCACGGGAGGCCGGAAATGCAGAGAGTAGAGAACCCGATCCAGAACCGCCTGACCGTTCCAGGCCGGATCGTTGTTCACCATACCGACAATGGCCCAGGTGGTGTTGTTATCGTCCCGGGTGAACCCCGCGATTGAGCGAACATTCTCCAGATAACCGGTTTTGATTCGGCCTTCGCCATCCATACCGGTGTTGCGAAGCCGGCGCGCCATGGTTCCGTCCATGGCGATAATGGGCATTGAGGCCATCAGGTCAGAGGCGTAGGGGCTGTCCCAGGCCTGTTGCAGTATCTGGGCGCCTTGCCGGGCCGTGATGCGACCATGGCGGGTGAGCCCGGCGCCATTGTCAATCACCATGCCTGCGGTGTTGATGCCCATATTCTCCAGCCATTCGTACACTGTGCGGATACCGGCTACCCGGTCGTCTTTGTCATCTTCCTTGCGGAACTCGGCGCCAATGGTCAGCAGCATCTGGCGGGCCATGACGTTGCTGCTCCATTTGTTGATGTCTCGCACCATGGAAACCAGATCAGGTGAGGTGGTGCGCATGATCAGCCGTGCGTCTTCCGGTGTGCCCTCAAAGCGGTCGCCACCACTGACAATAATGCCCATTTCCGATAGCACAGAACGAATCACGGAAGCAGAGTACCGTTCGTGCGGTAGCAGAGACAGATAGGTGGTGCTGCGGCAGCCTTGCGGTAACTGTCCGGTTACCCGAACCGTTACCTGATGGTTTTCATGAAATACCGGTTCCCAGTCAAACCGGCTGCGGGCAGGGCAGGGACCTTCCGGTAATGCGGTTACCCGGTTATCAATGGAGACTTCGCCCAGATCCGGGGTTGTCCAGGCCTGTGTTCCACGCTCATCGGCGCGTACCTGAAAATGCAGCAGATTCAGGTTGGTAAGATAGCCGGAGGGTTCCACCAGAAAGGGGGCGTGGGGGTTGTCGCCGTTATCCTCGAACGCCGGGAAGCCGCCGTCGACCCGGAAATAGCTGCCATCCAGTACCAGGTCGCCTTCAATACGGTTGATGCCCATGCTCTTGAGTTCACGCAGGGTGCTCCAGAGCCGTTCCAGAGTCAGTTTGGGATCGCCGCCGAAGCGTACGTAGAGGTTTCCTTCAAGGCTGTCGCCCACCATCATGCCGTCTGTGAGGAAATCGGTCTTCCAGTGGTGGGTAGGGCCCAGGAGTTCCAGGGCAGCATAGGTGGTTACCAGCTTCATGATGGAGCCCGGGCTCATCAGTGTGTCAGCGTTTACATACTGCTCAATGCCGGGGCCGTTAAGGGGAATAACGGCAACACTCAGGGCTTCATCGCTGTTCAGGGATTTGCTGGCATAACTTCGGATCTGGCTGGCCCAGTGACGGGAGCTGGCGAAGGCCTCTTCCGCAGAGGTCTGTTCTTGAGCGAAAGCCTGGCCGAGCGGGGCGCTGGCCAACGCGATGGCCAGCGCCACTGCTCCTGACGCATATCTGCCTGTGGCAAGGCCTTTGCCCGCCTGCAACCCCTGAGTATTCATGACCGGAACCCGTTGTTGTGTTCTCTCTGTACAATAGCCCATTCCGGGCGTATGTACTATGCAGAAAAGCTATACATGACGTTAAAAATTGGCAGTAGAGTCTTTGTTTATATTGAGTTTTTGTGACATCGAGTAAGTGGCCTGAAGAATCAGTGAGTTAGTATGACGCCGGCACAGGGGCCTGCGGGCCAATGGGCACAGATTCTCCTGTGGGACAATGCAGAAAATGACGAAAACAAGGGAACTATCATGTTAAAAACTCTGAGACATCAGGTGAATGTGCTGGAATCGGTGGCCACTTCCTCTTTTGCAGCCTGGCGCGGGTGCCTGGTTATCAAGGCTGTTCCGCAACCTGAGAAGCCGCTGGTTCTCTACGACATTGAAGCCTGTCCATACTGCCGACGTGTTCGTGAGGTACTGACGGCATTGCATCTGGACGTTGAGATCAGACCTTGCCCGAAGGGTGGTCGGGTATTTCGCCCGGAAGCCGAGGCCCTGGGGGGCAAGGAGCAGTTTCCCCTGCTGCATGACCAGAACACCGGCGAAGTGTTGTATGAATCCGAGGCGATTATCGAGTATCTGTTCCGCCAGTATGCGCATCGTTCCGTGCCTCGCTACTACCAGGGCCGTCCCTGGCAACCGGCACTCGGCGCTGCAGGCTCCGGGGCCAGTGAACTTCGCGGGATGCGTGCGCGGCCAGCCCGGCGCCCTGAGCAGGGGCTTCACTTGTGGAGTTTCGAAGGCAGCCCGTTCTCGCGCCTGATTCGGGAACGACTCTGCGAAAACGAGATTCCGTACACCTTGCATAATCTGGGCAAGGAACACTGGACCGAAGTCGGACCTGCCCGACAGCGCATCAAACCCGGTCCGTACCGGCCCATTCCTGGCGGCAAGCGGGACGCGTTTTTCCAGCAACATGGCCGGGTGCAGGTGCCCTATCTGGAAGATCCCAATAGCGGGGAGGGGTTGTTTGAATCGGCTCGCATTCTTGCTTATCTGGAAAAAAACTACGGGTAACGAGTTTGCGGAACCGGGGCTGCTAATCCGGCTGCCAGCCGGTATCATCTGCGCGAACAGTGAGCCTTCGCGGAGCCAGGAGTGTTATGTATACCGGCCAGTGCCTTTGTGGTGATATCCAGTTTGAATACGATGGCCCGATTGGGCCTATAGCGCTGTGCCATTGCAGCCAGTGCCGTCGCAATCATGGCAGTGCCTTTTCAGCCAGTGCGCCGGTTCAGGCTGTCCGGTTCCGATTTACGGCCGGTGAGGACCGGATCACCGAATTTGAATCCCGGCCCGGCAAATACCGGGCCTTCTGTAGCCGTTGTGGAAGCCCTCTTTACAGCCGGGTCGACGCTATTCCGGGCATCCTCCGGCTGCGAATTGGCGTGATCAATGAGCCGCTGGGAAAACAGGCGGCCCAGCACGTTTATGTGGGGTCGAAATCCGACTGGTTCGAGATCACCGACAACCTTCCGCAGTTCGAAAAAACCGAAAGAACCAACGACCCGCACTGAGCCTCAATCCGCCGGCACCATCCGGTATACCTTGCCGTTATCGGAGTCGGTCAGCAGCCAGAGTGCGCCGTCTGGCCCCATACGCACATCGCGGATACGTTCACCCAGGTCGGTGAGCAGATCTTCCTCCTCGATGACTTTTTCTCCGTCGAGGGACAAGCGCACCAGTTTCTGAAGCTTCAGGGCGCCGACAAAAAGATCGCCCTGCCACTGAGGGAACAGATCTCCGGTGTAGAACGCCATGCCAGAGGGCGCAATGGATGGGTCCCAGTAATGCAGTGGTTCTGTGATGCCTTCCATCGTGGTACGACTGGAAATCGGCAGGCCTGAGTAGTCAATGCCGTAGGTGACCTTGGGCCAGCCATAGTTATTACCCGCGCGAAGGATGTTGACCTCATCGCCACCCCGGGGGCCATGTTCATGGCTCCAGATCTCACCGGTTTGTGGGTGCCGGGTCATACCCTGAATGTTGCGGTTGCCATAGGTGAAGAAAGACGCTTTGAAGCCGCTTCGATCGGCAAAGGGGTTGTCCTCTGCCGGCTCACCGCTGATGGTGATTCTGTGAACGCCACCGGCATCGTCTGCGGTATCCTGAGCACGATCCATTTCACCCCGGTCACCGACTGAGATGTATAGATTGCCGTCGCGATCAAACTGCATCCGGCCTGCGAAGTGCCGGCTGGTGTTTGAGCGGGGAAGAGCCTCGAAGATCACCTCGACATCTTGCAAAGAGTTGTCAGCCAGAGTTGCCCGGGCAACCCGTGTGGTCATGCCCTCGCGATTACGATGCGCGTAGCTAAGGAATAACAGCCGGTTAGCCTCGAAATCCGGATGCAGCAGTACATCCAGCAGACCACCCTGGCCCGAAACGACTAGCTCCGGCAGGCCTTTGACTGGTTCACTGCGAAGTTGCCCATCTTCCAGAATTCGCAAACGGCCTTCCCTTTCGGTAATCAGTGCAGATCCGTCGGGCAGGAAAGCGATGGCCCAGGGGTGTTCCAGCCCCGCGGCTACGGTTTCCAGATGAAAGTCTGCCTTATCAGATTGAAAGGTCTGGTTTGCCTGTGTGGCCAGGGCTGCCGAGACCAGTAGGCTGGCCAGAGGCCACTTCCAGAATTTGCGCTTGAACATATCCGTCTCCGCCTCTCTGTTGTTCTTAGAGATCTTCAGCACCTGCAATAACCATAGCAGGTCGTGGTATTGCGGCCGATGCGAGCCTCTGGAGATATAGAGTTTCGCGATAATTTCGGATCATTTGCATTTGGTGTTTCAAATCTAAACCATTCGCATTAACATAGTGGGGTTTAAAAATGACGTGGTCTTAATCAACCAAGGAGCCGTTAGATGTCTCTGAATCCGGAGCCCCGATTTAGAAGAAAAACCCTGATCACTGCCATGATGTGTGCGACTCTGCCAGGACTGGCAGCAGCGCAGGGCAGCGAACCGAAGGCATTGGAAGCCCTGGATGTTACCGCAAGCCGTGGCCAGGTGGCCTCGGAAGCGACGGAGAGTTACATTAGCGGAGCCAGCACAACCTCCATGAAGATGGAGCTGTCACACCGGGAGGTCCCCCAGGCCGTCACGGTCATTACCCGCGAACAGATGGACGATTTCGCCCAGAACGACATCAACGATGTTCTGGAAGGCACCACCGGTGTCACCGTAGAGTCGGTGGAAACAGACCGCACGTACTACACCTCACGTGGTTTCGATATCAACAACTTCCAGTACGACGGTGTTGGCATGCCGGCGGTATATGACAACGTCCAGGGTGAGCTGGACACCGCCTTCTTTGATCGCGTGGAGGTGGTTCGGGGCGCCAACGGTTTGATGACCGGTTCCGGCAGCCCGGCCGCGACAGTCAACTTTATCCGCAAGCGCCCAACCGCTGACACCAATGCCTCGGTTGCGGTGACTGGTGGTTCCTGGGACAAAAAACGGATTGTCGGTGATGTTTCCGGTGCCGTGTCTGAATCCGGTGCGGTGCGCGGCCGGGTGGTTGCCGGTTATGAGGACAAAGGCTCCTACCTTGACCGGTATAACAACGAAAAGCAGATGTTCTACGGGGTGCTGGAAGCAGACCTGACCGATACCACGTTGCTAACTCTTGGCCACGCCATTCAGACGTCTGATACAGACAGTCCGTTGTGGGGTGCGCTGCCTTTGTTCTACTCCGATGGCTCAGCGACGGATTTTGCGCGTTCAACCAGCACGGCGTCAGACTGGTCCTACTGGGACAACACCCAGCACAACAGCTTTGTTGAATTGCGTCAGGAGCTTGCTGGTGGCTGGAGAGCCACGGGCACGGTGTTCCGTTTGGAGAATGAAAGTGATTCTGAGCTTTTATATCAGTTCGGGACTCCGGATCGGCAAACCGGCCAGGGGCTGTTTGCCTATCCAAGTCAATACGACCTGGATGTGGAACAATGGGTGGTCGATGCGTATGCCACTGGCCCCTTCACCCTGGCCGATAGAACTCACGAACTGGTGGTTGGGGTCAATTGGTCCCGTTCAGAAACCGAAGATGAGTCGCGGTTCGATTATAACTACACACAGGGTGTTTTCGTTCCGCTGCCTCCTCTCAATGACTGGGATGGCAATTTTGCCAAGCCAGACTTGGTCTATGCTCCTTCGGGCTCTGACTGGACCGACCGCGAAACGTCCACCTATGCTGCCGCTCGTTGGTCGCTGACCGATCAACTCACCGCCATTACAGGGCTCCGTCTGACCTGGCTGGATAACAAGGGCGAAAGCTACGGAGCGACCAAGGAAAGCAGCTACGATGCCGTGAAAACACCCTATGCAGGTCTGATCTACGACATCAATGACGATCATTCGGTCTACGCCAGCTATACCGAGATTTTCACTCCCCAGACTGAGGTGGACATCAATCGTGATCGACTGGATCCGATTGACGGGGTCAACTACGAGCTGGGCCTGAAAAGTGAGTTTCAGAACGACCGTGTGAATACCACTATTGCTTTGTTCCAGACTGAGCAGAAGAACGTAGCCGAGGCAGAAGGCGTGTTCGCCGGAACCAATGATTCTTACTACACCGCTGTGGATGGGTTGACCAGCCAGGGTGTGGAAGCCGAAATAGTGGGTGATCTCACCGACCGAATCCAGCTCTTCGCCGGTTATACCTATGTGGATATTGAGGACAAGGATGGTAAAGGGGCCAAGTCCTTCGTGCCAGAGCATCTAGCCCAGTTGCGCGCTACCTGGAAGGTGCCTGGGGTCGAAGGGTTGAAGCTTGGTGGCAAGGTACGCTGGCAGTCTGAGATTACCCAGGAACAGGGTGTTGCGACTACCGGCCCGAATGCCGGTGAGACCATCGTCACAGAGCAGGACAGCTATGCGGTGCTGGATCTGATGGCAAGCTATGATTTCGCCCGACACTGGAATGCAACCCTGAACGTAAACAACGTGACCGACGAGAAGTACATCGAAAGCCTGAAGAAATTTGGTGCCTCGGCCCAGGGTTTCTACGGTGAGCCGGCCAATGCCAGCCTGACCGTTTCCTGGGTGTATTAATCACAGGGTGGGGCAGTCGGCGCTGCGCTGGCTGCCCCGGTTTTTGTTGATCAAGCCTCAAGGAGAGTGAGCATGAATCCGGAACAGGAAATACTCGATGGATTGAAGCTGGCGGCAGGTTCAGGTGCCGTCATAGGATTGATTGCGTTGGGAGTGATACTGGTTTCGATGGTCGGAGCTAGCTGATCCGCTCTTTCCGATAGATCCCACATGTTCCGCAATAGCCGCCTCCGGGCAATAAATATTTGAGGCAGCACCCTTTGCGCTGAGGGATGGCACACCACTGTTGGCCGAATTCTGCCGGAATCCAGTCAATGTATCGGTTGGCCTCGCATTTGAACTGCGCCAGCCAGCTACCGGCCTGTTTACACAACTCTGCCGGATTAACCCGGTTCCACACCACCGAATAGGGCGCACCCAACGCCAGCCCGACACTGCTCCAGTAGGCACCCGGACTAACCCCGAAATGCTGCCGGAACACACCGTACCAGTCTTGCATCTGTTCACTGAGAATTCTTATGAACGCCTCAGGCTCCAGGATCTCCTGTTCACTGGCCGCATATTGCCAGCGAGACGGGTCCGCTGGTGTTGATGTTGTCGGGCACAGGAAAACCCGCCGGGGATCGAGTGCAGCACTGCTGCCATCCCTGAACAGCCGGATCACCAATGGTCCGATAATCTGAAGTGCCAGGCTCTGGTGCAGGACAGAAAGCCGCGCCTTGCGGAATCGCGGATGATCGGCATCCAGATAGTCCTTGAGGACCTGTTGTTGCAGAAGGTCTGGATTTGCCAGTAGCTGGGCCAGGGAGAACAACGCGGGTTGTTCGCGGTTGGCGGGTGTCAGTGCGCTGTCCATCAGAGTGGTAGCGTCAAGGCCGTGGCGGGCCAACAGATTGTGGTAATCCGTCAGCCATTGCGTTGCTGTCTCAGCCGCGACCATGACGGCTTAGCCCCCACAGGAAGTACAAGCCGCCGACCAGGGCGGCCAGCAGCCCCGCGGGTAGCTGATTGGGATACACCAGAACCCGGGCCAGGTAGTCGGCCAGTGAAAGCAGTAGGCCCCCTGCCAGGGCTGCGACCAGCATTTGCCGGCCCACGGTCTGTTGTCCCAGTACCCGGGCCAGGTGCGGGGCGATCAACCCGACGAAGCTTAATGGCCCGATCACTACAGTCGACGCCGCGGTCAGCACGGCAGCCAGCACCAGTAGAAGAAGTCGCGCCCGTGGCACCCGCAGTCCCAGGGCAGAGGCGGATGTTTCGCCCAGAGGCAGCAGTGTGAGCGGTCGCAGGGCAAGCAAGAGCAAGGTCGAAAGGCCTACCACCAGTGCCAGTAAACCGATGGCTTCGGATTCCGAGATCAGCCAGGTGGAGCCGTACATCCAGTTCAGCAGGCGTGCTGCAACGGTGCCGCCAGAGGCCATCACCAGTCTCAGGCCGGCATCCATGAAAACGTACAGTGCCAGGCCGCCAAGCAACAGCTGGTTGCCCGCAAACTGGTGCTTGCGGGCCAGCAACAGTAACAGGCCCAGAGCGCCGGCGGCACCCGCCGTGGCCGCCGCCAGTTGGCCAAGCCGGCCAATCTCAAGCCCTGTCAGGACCATAACCACCATCACCAACGCTGCACCGCCGCTGATGCCCAGCAGCTCCGGGCTGCCCATGGGGTTGCCGGTCATCCGCTGAATCAGGGTGCCGGCCATACCCAGAGCCATGCCCGCAAGGATAGCAGCCATCAATCTTGGGCCTCGCCATACCCAGGCGTCTGTCCACTGCGCCAACGGGGTCCAGTTCCAACCTTCAAGACCCGGAGACCAACTCATGGAAAGAATGATCGTCAGGGCTAACAGAGAGCACAGAGTTCCGGCAACCAACAGCGGGCTTCGGCGGCGCGGCAGAAAGCCCGCAGGTCCGTTGCCCTGGTCAGGCATATGGTGAGTGTTTCGGAACCCCTGAAGCGCCAGAAGGATAACCGGGCCGCCAATGAGAGCGGTGGTGGTACCGGTCGGCACCAGCGAGCCGCCATCCCAGGCAGTCGCCCATTGGGCCAGAGTATCCGCCAGTAACAGCAGGCCGCCACCAGCCAGTGTGCTCCAGAACAGCCGTTCGGTCAGTGTTCTGGCGCCCAGCAGTCTTGCCAATACTGGTGCTGCCAGGCCAACAAATGCGACAAGACCAACCCGGCTCACCACCACGGAGCTCATAAGCACCACCAGGAAAAGTGCAGCGGCGCGAAGTAACGACACCTTTGCTCCCAGCGAATCTGCTGAGGCCTGACCAAGCTGAAGCAGCTGTAGCGGGCGCATCAGGGCCAGCATGAGCGCGGCAATAACCAGCACCCGGGGAAGCAGATCAAAGAATGGGGTCCAGTTGTTCTGTACCAGAGATCCCGCGCCCCAGATAAACAGATTACCGAGCCACTCACCTTTCAGAAGCAGGAAGGCCATGTTGATGGCGCCGAGAAAAAAGGTAACCACCAGCCCGGCCAGAATCACGGTCACAGGTGAGAAGCCAAGCCGCCATGTGAGCACTATTACCAGGCCGATGGCGAGCAAGCCACCGGCTACTGCGGCAAGATCAGGGCTGAAAGCCAGCAAACCTGGTGCAAACAGGGTGGCAAAGGTAACACCGAACTGTCCTCCGGCTTCGACCCCCAGGGTTGTGGGTGAGGCCAATGGGTTGCCAAGTACCTGTTGGGTAACAGCTCCTGCCAATCCCAGTGCGCAGCCAATCAGTATCGCGATGGAGACCCTCGGTGCCCAGCTGAAGTGGGCCAGAACGGAGGCGTACTGATTGCCATCAAAGGTCCAGAATGCGGCGAGAAGCTGTGAAAAGTGCAGTTGGTCGAACCAGGGTAAGGCACTGGCGCTGAATGCGGTAAGCCAGAGTAACGCGACCGCAATCGGGAGCCTGGCGGGAATCTCCGGGCGACTGGCGGTGTGCAGAGCGGATTCAGCGGCGGACATTGTCACTGCCCCCTTCAATCAGAGCGTTGGTCAGGGCAATGGCCAGGCGCTTCACCGGATAAACCCCACCAAAAGGCCAGGCAGCGGGAATCCGGTAGATCTCGTCGTTCTGTACCGGTGGCAGGTAGGTCCAGAAAGGACTGTTAGCCAGACTGTCAGCCAGGCCCGGAACCAGTGGCTCTATCACCACGATGCGGCTGTTTCGTGCATCTGCCACAGATTCAAGGCCTATGGCTGAAAACCCCCAGTAGTTGCCTGGATCTGACCAGGCATTGGTAAGCCCAAGGTTATCCAGGGCAGTCTGGAACAGACCGTTGGGGGCATAGATGCGGACATGGCGGTCATCCATAAAGTTCACCAGGGCAACCGGCTTGTCGGTGATGCCGGCTTGCTCCAGTCGTTTCCGCTGTTGGTTCAGGGTTTGTTCGATATCGGCCAGTACCCATTCGGCCCGGTCGATCCGGCCGGTGATTTCGCCCAGGGTTATCAGCATTTCCCGGGCCCTGTCGAATGGACGGGCGTCTTTTTTATACACGCTGATGACGTAGGTGGGCGCAATTCGCTCCAACAGTTCCGCCGCGGGAGCCATTTCGGTGCTGGTGACGATCAGGTCGGGTTTCAGTTCTGCAATTGCCTCCAGGCTGGGCGCGACCCTGGTGCCGACATTGGCGACGCCGTCAGGCAGTTCCGGCTCCTGAACCCACGTGTGGTAGCCAGCCTTGTCAGCCACGCCAACGGGGGTGATACCCAGTAATAGCAGTGTCTCGGTGGCGGCCCAGTTCAGTGCGATAATGCGTTCAGGGGGCTCTTCCAGGGTTAGTGTGCCGCCTTCGTGTTGCCAGGTCTGAGCCGTTCCCGCAATCGGCAGCAGAAGAAGCAGGGCGCCAAGCATCATGGCGTTCGAGTTAATGGACATAGGAAACCCATTGCCCCGGTGCCCGCTCCATCACGCCCATGGGAACGCTGTAGATGGACTCCAGAATCTGGCTGTCCATGATCTCCGCCGGCGTGCCATCGGCCACCACCTGGCCCGCTTTCAGGGCCACTAATCGGTCGCAGAAGCGGGAAGCCAGATCGACATCGTGCAGTACCACAATCACGGTCAATTCGCGCTGGCTGGCAAGTCGCTGCACAAGGCGCAACGTTTCCACCTGATGCTTTACATCCAGGGCGGAGATGGGTTCATCCAGCAGCAGGCAGCGTGTTTGCTGGGCCAGCAACATGGCAATCCAGGCGCGTTGGCGCTCGCCACCGGAGAGGGTATCGACAGAGCGGTGTTGAAAAGGTTTGAGGTCTGTGTCGGCAATCGCCTGATCAATCAGCGCGTAATCCGCATCGCTGTAGCGGCCAAGCGGGCCTCGCCAGGGGTAGCGGCCCAGCGCGATCAGCTCCCGGACCGTCAGGCCATCGGTGCCCGGCGGGTGCTGGGGCAGGTAGCCGACAATCCTGGCGAAAGCGCGGGCGCCCAGACTTTTTGAAGCTTTACCCTCAAGCGTGACATCACCGGCACTGGCTGGAATCTGCCTGGCCAGTGTCTTTAACAAAGTGGATTTCCCCGAGCCGTTATGGCCAAGCAGGGCGGTCACCTGGCCTTCGTTAAAGGCCAGGTTAATGTTATGAAGGATAGCCGTGCTACCAATGTGAACGGCGAGATCGCGGACATCAAAAAACGCGGACATTCAGATTCCCCTGTTTCTGTGGCTGGCAGGATAATCTAAATGCGAATACCTATCAATAATAAACGGTAAACAGCATTACCTTCTCACGCCTGACCTGTTTGCACGCGCCACTGCGCGGCGTAAGCTCCGTTATTGCGTATCAGGCTGTCGTGATCGCCTTCCTCAACAATCCGGCCATTCTCGACCACGGCAATGGTGTCCGCATCCACAATGGTGGAAAGCCGGTGGGCAATCATAATGACGGTGCGGTTATGACCAATGCGCTTGAGTGAGCGCTGAATGGCGGCTTCGGTTTCGTTATCCACGGCGCTGGTTGCTTCGTCCAGAACCAGAATGGGTGGATTCTTCAGCAGCGCCCGGGCCAGGGACAGCCTTTGACGCTGGCCGCCGGACAGGCGAATGCCTCGTTCACCAACAGGAGTGTCCAGGCCTTCCGGTAGCGCCTCAATAAAGGACCAGGCCTCGGCAGTACGAGCGGCATCAATGATCTCTTCTTCGCTGGCATCGGGTTTGCCATAGGCAAGGTTGTCGCGGATGCTGCCCTCAAACAGGTAGACATCCTGGCTGACCAGGCCAATGGCATCGCGCAGGGACTTCAGGCTCACCCCACGAATGGGCTGGCCGTCAATCCGGATGTCTCCATGGGAGGGGTCGTAGAACCGCAATAACAGCTTGATCAATGTGGACTTGCCGGAGCCGGTCGCCCCCACCAACGCGAGGGTATTGCCTGCTGGAACGCTCAGGGTAATGTCCTGTATGCCTGCGCCGCTGCCGGCGTAACGGAAGCTCACCTGGTTGAATGAGACCTTTCCGCGAACGGGTTGTTCCAGGGACTTGCCGGCATCATCCCGGACGTTTACCGGTTCGGCGAGCAGATCGAGAATCCGTCGGGTACTGGCCATGGCCCGTTCAAACAGATCAATCACTTCCGCCAGGCCGGTCAGGGGCCAGAGCAGTCGCTGGGTGAGGAACACCAGCACCCCGTAAGCGCCCACGTTCAGGCTGCCTTCCAGCGCCATCATACCGCCAACGGTAAAGGTGGCCAGGAAGCCGGCCAGAATGGCCATTCGAATGACCGGAATGAATGCGGAGCTGATACGAATGGCGCGGCGGTTAGCATCAACATAAGCTTCGCTCGCGTCCTTCAGGCGTTTTGCTTCCCGCTGTTCGGCGGTGAAGCTCTTGATCGTGGCGATACCACCCAGATTGTTGGCCAGGCGGCTGGACAGGTCGCCTACTTTCTCCCTTACGTCTGCGTACAGCGGGCCGGCTTTGCGCTGGAAATAGAAGGCACCCCAGATGATCAGGGGAATCGGTGTGAACGCCAACAGGGCAATCAGTGGCGACAGCACAAAGAATACGGCACCCACAGCCACTACAGTAACCGCTACCTGAATCATGGCATTGGCGCCGCCATCCAGGAAACGCTCCAGCTGGTTTACATCGTCGTTCATGGTGGCTACCAATTGTCCGGAGCTGTTGGCCTCAAAGAAGCTCATGTCCAGACGCTGGGCGTGTTCGTAAGCGTCTTGTCGGAGATCGGACTGCAGTCGCTGAGCCAGGTTGCGCCAGAGAATCTGGAACAGGTACTCAAACAGCGACTCGCCAGCCCAGATGAAGAAAGTGAGCACCGCCAGGATGGTGATCTGTTCCTGCGCAGTCTCAAAGCCCAGGCCGGCAACGAAGCTCTCTTCCTGGTTCACCACCACATCGATGGCGACGCCGATCAGTATTTCCGGGGCAATGTCGAAGAGCTTGTTGATGATGGAGCAGGTGGTGGCGGCGATGATCTGGCGCCGGTAACCACGCGCGTATCGAAGCAGGCGGCCGAGAGCGGCAAAGCTGCTGGTGTGCTGGGCGCGTGTGGTCATGTTCCGCTTCCTTCTGCTGTCTGGTTGTCAGAGGCGGGAAGGGTAGCGGATTCTTCCATTTATTAAAACAGAATCATTTTCACTTGCGGGCGTTTCTTTGCAACCACCGATCCAGCTGGTCGGCAAACTCTTTTCGATCTCCCTGGCTGAATGGGGCCGGCCCGCCGGTTACCTGGCCGGCGTTACGCATTTCTTCCATGAAGTTACGCATGGCAAGGCGCTGGCGGATGTTTTCTTTGGTGAAGGCCTGTCCCCGGGGGTTGAATACGTCTGCGCCTTTTTCGATGGCTTCGGCGGCCAGGGGAATGTCCTGGGTAATCACCAGATCGCCTTTGCTCATCTGGTCCATGATTTCGTTGTCTGCAACGTCGAAGCCATGGGGGACTTGTCGGCGGCTGATGTGTGGGCTTGGTGGCAGACTGATGGCGTGGTTGGCGATGAAGGTGGTCTGGATTTGCCAGCGGGTGGCGGCACGGCAGAGAATTTCCCGGATGGGAACGGGGCAGGCATCGGCGTCGACCCAGATTGGCATTTCGGTTTTCCTTCGTTGGTTTGGCTGGTGGTCAGTTTAACCTTTCATGGGGTGAGCCTGTTAGTTTGGTTCCGCGTATTGGCTATTAGGCGGTAAGACATTGGGTGCCTGTGTCATTGGGGGCTACTTTCCAAAAACCGCTACGAGCACATCCATGTGCGCTTCTCTCAGGCCATCCATGGCCTTCGAAATTTTTGGAAAGTAGCCCCCAATGACACAGATCTGGCACTGGTGATACCGCCGCGATATGCGCGCTAACGGAGTCTTTGAGGAATCATTATGAAAGCGTTTGTGTTTTGTTTGATGGCTATCGGCGCTTTTGGGTTTTCTCAAACCCATGCCTCAGAAAAGGACGCCTGGGTTGCCCTTAGAGAGGGGAGAGCCGTTTTGATGCTGCGTCATGCCCTGGCTCCAGGCACCGGTGATCCAGTCGGGTTTGTTCTTGGAGATTGTGGTACCCAGAGGAACCTGAACGACACGGGGCGTGAGCAGGCCCGGGCGTGGAAAGCGTTTCTGGCAGAACATGGAATTGCTGAGGCGAGGTTGTTTTCCAGCCAGTGGTGTCGATGTCTTGAGACCGCCCAGGAAATGAATATGGGGCCAGTGACTGAGTGGCCGGCTCTGAATTCATTTTTTCGCAACCGGGGCGATGGCCCGCAACAGACCCGTGAAACCATCAACTTGGTGAATGCCCTTGGGCCCGGCATGCCGGTGGTGATGGTCTCACACCAGGTGAATTTGACGGCGTTGACGGGCATTTTTCCGGCTTCGAATGAAGGGGTGATTCTGGCGTTGCCGTTGTCGGAGAACCCGGACATTCTGGCGAGGGTGGCGCCGGGGCAATAGTGGTATAATCCTGTGCTCATTCAGTTAACAGGAAATGATAATGTCTCAGTTGCCCCCTTGCCCCAAGTGCAGTTCTGAATACACCTACGAAGATGGCGTTCAGCTGGTGTGCCCGGAGTGCGGCCATGAATGGACGGAGGCCGAGCAGGCAGCGGCTGAAGCAGGCAAGGTGGTTCGTGATGCCAATGGCAATGAGCTGCAGGATGGCGATACCGTCACCGTAATCAAGGATCTGAAGGTGAAGGGTTCCAGCCTGGTGGTGAAGGTGGGAACCAAGGTCAAGAACATCCGCCTGGTGGATGGCGATCACGACATTGATTGCAAGATTGATGGTGTGGGGGCCATGAAGCTCAAGTCGGAGTTTGTTAAGAAGGCCTGAGGCTGATTCGGCACCGGGGAGTCCGGTGCCGTCTGCTGTGATTGATTAACTGGCAGCCAGCACTTGTTGTTCCAGTTCTTTGGCCAGATTGGGTTCTATCTGCAGGGCACCGGCCAGCTGTTCCAGCCAGGCACGCTCCATCGGGTTCTGTTCGTCAATCATCACCGCGCTGACGACATAGATTTCCCGGGCGGCCTGGGGCGAATCGGCGTTGTGTGCCAGAGCACTGGCATCCAGTGGCGCGTCGAATTGTTGCTGGATCCAGGCCTGGAGTTCGTCGTCCGGGCCCAGTCGCTCGATTTCCTGAGTCAGTAGTTGCCTTTCATTGGCATCGATATGGCCATCGGCACGGGCGGCCATAATCATGGCCTGGAGAATTTCCAGCCCACGACGCTCCTGGTCGGCTCCCTGCAACTGCTCAAGGGGTTGGCCCTGTTGCACCGGGGCGGGCTGTGCCTGGCCCTGGTTGTTGCTCTGGTAGTTCTGATAGGCCTTCCATGCCAGTACGCCGACGCCGGCCAGGGCGCCATACTTCAGTGCCTTGCCGCCCATTTTCCGGCCGCGCTTGGAGCCCAGCATGAGCCCCAGTGCTCCGCCGCCCAGAAGACTTTTTACGTCAATGCCACTGCTGCCTTTACCTCCGGACAGCTGGTTACCAAGGTTGCCCATCATCTGGTTTACGTTCATTCCACCCTGGCTGCTCTGGCGGGACTGACCGCCCTGGGCCTGGTTCATGATCTGGTTCAGCACGGACATTACGTTCATTGTCTGGCTCCTTTTCCGCCTGGTTGCCGTTGGCTTTGATTTTGATTCTAGCCTCATTAAACCCTATCCGGCATGAACGCCAGATGAACAGATTGTCTGGATAACGACAGCAAAGTTCCTTTTGGCATCATCTTTTTTGGTAAGGTTGGGTCAAAACAGGGTGCGTATTTGCAGCGTCACCCTATAATCATGGTTAGCGAAATTAACCCATTCACCGGGACAAATGGACTGACTACTTGGCGGCTCTGAAACGCAATATCTGGGCTCTGTTTTTTCTGATTGTTACCGTCGGCTTTGTGTTGCTGGCCGTGGCTTTGCATCAGCGTTGGCAGGCTCTGCTTTCTGATGAGACTTCCTATCAGTTGTCTCGAGCAGAGCTGATTTCCCAGTCTGTTCACAGCTTGCTGCGCACTCAGGAGTTGGTGCTGGATGTGGTTGGGCGCGAGCTGGTGAATAATGGCAAACCGCTTTCAGATCAGCAGAAAATTCCCCTGCTTGACAGCATTATGTCGGTTAATCCTGCACTGGCAGGATTCGGGCTTGCCCGGCCGGATGGAATTTTTGTCCGCATGAGTACCAACATCGATCCCGCCGGACTTCCAAATCTCCTTGAGGACCCTGTCACTGGGGCTGATTTCCAGCGTACGCTCGAATCTGACACTATGGTGGTGGGCCGGACCTATTATCTGGAGGCCGTGTCGGAGTGGATTATTCCCATTCGCAAAGCACTCAGATCGGAGCAGGGTGAAGTGATTGCGGTCATGACGGCGGGGCTTGAACTGGGCGTTGACGGCTCTGTTCTTGGCCGTAACCTGCATAATGGCGAAGACGACAGCGTGATCCTCTTTCGGGAAACCGATGGCTATGTTCAGTTGATGTCCCGGGAGGGGGTGGGCCCTGAACAGTTCTCTTCCATTCAGGTAAACCAGGAGCAGTTGGCCAGCCAGCGCCGGGAGTTTGAGGCGAAGGCCGGGCGCACCATAAAAGACATTATGGCTAGCCGGGAGGCCGCTGTTTTCACTATGACGCGGGGAGGTGTTGACTACCTGACGGCATCTATCTATGACCCACGCTACCATCTCTGGACGGTTTCAGAGACCCGCTTTACCCCTTTGTATCGGGAATACATAGCGACATTGGTGGCCTTCATTCTTGGTTTCGCCGCTGGTGTCTGGCTGCTGTTTATCCTCTTCCGCATTATTGACCGGGCTGAACGGGAACGGCGCGAAGAATTGCTCCATCAGGCCCGCCACGATGATCTCACAGGCCTGCTCAATCGAGCTGGCCTGTTGGACCGTTTGGAACATCGATTAACGCGGGCGAGGCCGTTCAGTCTTGTGGTAATCAACATTGACAACTTCAGCGGTATCAATGACCGCTTTGGGCTGGAATATGGGGATCACACGCTGGTGGAATTCGGTCGAAGGCTCGAGCGACTGGCGGAAGAACACGATGACCTGGCGCGGTTGGGCAGCGACGAATTCGCCATTGTCACCCCAAATACCGAGGTTGCTCCGCTTACGCGAGCCTGTACCAGCGTGGTGGAAGACCTGGCCGAGATTTTTGAGGTAGGTAGGCTTCGGCTGCAAGTGGGTGCCAGCGTGGGTATCGCTCGCTTTCCGGATGATGGTGATTCCCTCAGCAAGCTGATTCGTAGTGCCCACCTGGCGTTGTATGAGGCCAAACAAAGCCGGAATGCCGTCTGCGTCTACAAGGCAGAAATGGAAACCGCTTATCTACGGCGGCTGAACGTGGAACAGAGGCTGCGCTATGGCCTGGCCTCTCATGCTCTCTATATGGTGTACCAACCGCAGGTGAACGATGCAGGCGAAACCATTGGTCTGGAGGCTTTGGTGCGCTGGCAGGATGAAGAGTTGGGATTCGTTTCGCCGGCAGAATTCGTGGATGTGGCCGAGAAAAGCGGCCTGATGATTCCTCTGGGTAACTTCGTGCTGGACACCAGCCTGAGGGAATTCCGGCAATTGATAGGCAAGGTGAAACAGCCGCTGGATCTGGCCATCAACATCTCGGTGATTCAGTTCTGCCAGCCAGGCTTCGTGGATACCGTACTCAACGCCCTGAAAACCCACGATGTCTCGCCGTCCTCTCTGGTTCTGGAGATTACCGAAACGCTGTTCATGGGCAATTTCGGTCAGGTGCTGCAAACCATCTGCGACCTGAGAAGCCAAGGTATACGCCTGGCCATGGATGATTTCGGAACCGGCTATTCTTCCCTCAGCCTGCTGCGCCAGTTACCTCTGGATGAGCTTAAAATCGACAAAAGCTTTGTGGACGGTATTGTTGAAGATGAAAAGGCCGCCAATATGGTGCGCAGCATCGTCGCCATCGCCCGCAGCCACAACATGAGTCTGATCGCTGAGGGTGTAGAAGAGCAGGCTCAGGCCCAGGCCTTGATCAAAATGGGCTGCCTGCGCTTCCAGGGTTACTGTTTCAGCCGGCCGGTGGCCATGGCAGACATTCGCCAGATGCTCACTGACACGGCGAACACGGACAATACCCCTGCGACCATTCGTCGCTCCTGATGGCTTTGAAGTGGTCGCAGCCGGCCGCTACAGTAGTGATATTTGTCAGAAAACAAGGAACGCCGAATGAAACAACCC
>VMHT01023995.1_pt1 | contig 19229 bp, 19 predicted proteins | sample 4693611 | NCBI WGS metagenome assembly VMHT01 (sample SAMN12280063, study PRJNA550983) | marine metagenome | isolation source: seawater sampled from same location over 5 years 0.02-0.2 micron viral filtrate | place: USA: collected off the coast of southern California halfway between the port... ...
CTTTGATTAGAAATGATTGCGGATACTCTTGATTTCAGAGGTCTTGAATAAAAATAATCATCAGAATCTTCTTCAGATGCTTTTTCAATAAATCCTTCTACTCTGATTTGTTTTTTTAATTCTCTCCACCAAAAATTCACCGCAACTTTTGGATTCAGTTCAATCTCTTTACCTTTTCTGCTGTTGTAATTTGTATAAAACACCAAACCGTCATCGGATATTTTTTTTAAAAGAACCATTCTTGAGCTAGGTTGGCTCATTTGATCTACAGAAGCAATATTCATAGCATTCCAATCAATAAGATTTGCAGATTCAGCTTCTTCAAGAGTTTTTAAGATCTCAATGAGTGGTTCTTGAGAAATTTTACCTTTCTCAATCACTTATTTTCTTCTTACCCAATAATCCAAAGAAAGGTAATTACCCCCACCATAAATAAGGGGAATGGCAAGAATCACAATATAAGTAGCTGCCATTTCATATCCACCCGCATCTGCATTCCACCCATTTGGAAAATGAAAATAAGCAGCAACAAACATTGCAAAGATAATGGGAAAACTAGCCCATCTAGTAAATAGGCCTAACAATAAGAGAATTGCTCCACCAGCTTCTGCGAGTATTACAAGCCAAGCAAAGAAAGTTGGGAAGATAAAGTTTAAATTATCAGATCCTCCAGAGCCTAAGAATTCAGCAAATCTTGGGTTTACACTTGGTATACCATCAATCCAAGTAAGTTTATTTGATGAAGTACCTGCTCCCCAAAAAATAAAAAAAAGATAAATCCTTATAATGAATAAAATTACAAAATCTAAAAAGCCAAGACTTTTAAGAAAGTCATCAATCTTAAAGAGAAAGGTTTTCATTAGGTTCATAAGGCTAAATTATCACTTTTGATGTATTTTTTCTAACTCTTCGTAAGCCTCTTGTATTTCAATAAATTTTTCTTTGGCTTTTTCGATGAACTCTTCCGGAAGTCCCTTACCAATAAGGGTATCAGGATGAAACTCTTTTCTTTTTTTTAAATAGGATTTTTTTATTTCTTTGAAAGTTGCATTTTCATTAAGTCCTAAAGTTTTGAAGTAATCATTTGTTTTATCAACAAATTTTTCATATAGAGACTTGTAAACCTTTTCATCAAACCTAAAAATTCTTGGGATTTGTTTTAGAAGGTCATCTTCGCTGGGGTGAAGGACGTCGTCAGCAAGAGCAAGTTCAAAAAGCATTTCGTAAAAAACTAACAGTGAATTCGGGCTTGAAGAGAGAACCTGATAAAGATTAGCAGCATAAGCTTCAAAACTTACATTATCGTCTTTTGCCTTTTGAAATATATTAATCGCAAAATTTCTATGCTCTCTATTAAGATTTAATTTACTGGATATGATTTCTTCTATTTTTTTTATCTCAGCCTCATCAACTCTTCCATCAGCTTTTGCTATTTTTGCTAGGCAAGCAAATAAAGCTGCAAAAAAAGCGACTTGTTGATCAAAATTATTTGATCTTCTTCTTTTCGATTTGGACGAGATATTTGAACCAATGACACTTCCTACTAAAGCTCCAATTGGTCCTAAAACTACAAACCCAAGAAGACCGCCAGTAATTCCACCCCAGATACTCATAATTTAAATGTTTAAATTTCTATTTTTTTTTGGTTCAATGTACTTTTAAAAAGGGAGATGAACAAGTGTCAGAAAAAAGTTTACCAGCAGTTAGTTATCTAAAAATACCAGATGATGGAGAGCCGTATCTGGAAGGCCATAAGTGTGGAGAATGTGGAGCAGTTTTTCTTGGTGAAAGATCGGTTTGCTCAAAATGTTTTGCTAGAGATAAAATTTCAACTGTAAAATTAGAGGAAACAGGAGTTTTGTACTCTTTTTCTGTAGTTTACAGGTCTTTTCCAGGGATAGATGTTCCTTATATATCGGCAATTGTTGATTTAGATGGCGGCGGAACTGTGAAAGGAAATCTTATAAATATTGAACCTGATCCAGAGAAGATAGATTTTGGTATGAAAGTAAAATTGAGATATCAAGATGCTTTAGGAAGAAAGGACAAAGAAGGTAACTCCTACTTGAGTTATTTCTTCGAACCAGCGTAAAATAAATAAACGAAAGGAGAAATTATGAGTGATGTATACGTTTTAGGGGTCGATATGATCAAGTTTGGAAGATTTCCAGATAGAACAGTTCCAAATATAGGAGCTGAGGCAGCATTGATGGCTTTAGACGATGCCGGCTTAACTATCAAGGATATGCAGGCTATGTATTGTGGAAACCTTGGTCAAGCAAATGCAATGGTTGGACAAAGAATTCTTCAAGAGATAGGACAAACAGGTATTCCAGTTGTAAATTGTGCAAATGCATGTGCAACTGGTGCTACAGCTTTCAGAGAAGCTTGGATGTCAATAAAAGCTGGAATTTATGATGTTGTGCTTGCTGTAGGAGTTGAACAAATGGGTAAAGGTCTTTTAGGTGGTGCTGGCGGTGGAGATGGTATTCCAAAAGAAGGTCTTTTAGGTTCAGGTACTATGCCATGTGTTTTTGCTGAAGCTGGTATGGAACATTCTAAAGATCATGGAACAACTTTTGAACAATTTGCGAAGATTTCTGTAAAAAATCATCATCATTCGACAATGAATCCTAAAGCAATGTATCAAATTGAAACTCCACTAGACGTTGTGATGAATGCTGAGATGATTTCTTATCCAAATACAAAACTAATGTGTTCTGTAAATGTTGATGGATCTGCTGCAGCAGTTTTGGTATCTGAAAAGAAAGCAAAAGAATTAGGAATGGGGCGTGCTGTAAAAGTTAAAGCTTCTGCGCTTGCAAGTGATCCATACACAGATAGAGATTTAGTTATGCCTGACGTAAATGCCTGTACAAGATTAGCTGCTGAGCAAGCTTATGAAATGGCAGGTGTTGGTCCCGAAGATATAAATCTTGTTGAACTTCATGATTGTTTCGCAACTGCAGAGATGCTTCATTATGAAAACTTAGGGCTTTGCAAAGATGGTGAAGCAGGAAAAATGATTGATGAGGGCCATGTCGAGCTTGGGGGAAAGGTCCCAGTAAATGTTTCTGGAGGCCTTCTTTCAAAAGGGCATCCTTTGGGGGCTACCGGAATAGCTAATATTTATGAAGTTTGTACTCATTTAAGAGGCGAAGCTGGAGAAAGGCAAGTAGAAGGTGCAAGACTAGGTATGACTCATGTTATAGGTCTTGGAACTGCCTGTGGAATCCATATTTTAGAAAAAGTCTAAATTAGTGATTATTGGCGTAACAGGAGATACGCATAATAATCTCAAAAATATAAAAATTATCTGTAGTATTTTCAATGAAAATACTACAGATCTTGTTTTTCATACTGGAGATATCTCTTTAGCTAAATCCTTACTTGCTTTTAAGGATCTTAAATGTCCTCTAATTGCTGTATTAGGAAATAATGATATAGAAGAAAGAAAAAGCTTAGAGGAAGCTGCCACAAACTTTGATTGTAATATTTTTGAGGAACCTCATTTTACAGTTATAGATAAAAAAAAATTTGTAGTATTGCACCATCCTGATCTGATTGATAACAGTATGATCGAAACTAGTGATTTCATTATTCATGGTCATACTCATAGATTTAGATTGGAAAAAATTAAAAATTGTTTTATTTTTAATCCTGGGGAGTGTGCTGGCTTTATGAAGAATAAAAATCAAATAGGAATAATAAACTCAAAGGATTCAGAACCAAAAGTCATAAATTTCTAGGCTTTTTTTTCCAAAAAATTAGAGAAATTGTAAAAAAAACTAGAAAAGTCAAAGCTAATGGTCTTAAAACTCTATAAATTCCATTTCCTTCTAAGATAGTTAATTCTAAAAATAAAATTGAAAAAATAGGTGCTAGATTTTGCTCTCCGGGAACACTGAACCAAAAAGTAGAAAAGAGAGAAAAAGATACACTAAATATAAAAATTTTAAAGAGTCTTTTAGATGAAATCAAAGATAGTAAAAAAGATATCGCTAAAGATAATAAAAAATATAATGTGAAAAAAAAAATCATAAAAAAAGTGTCATAAATTTTTCTACTAACTGATTATCGCCTAAAATTGACATAATTTTTTTCTTAGCTAGTTTATCATTTGGTTTAATGTTAGATAACGCCTTCAACTGCTTGTTTTTAAAAATGAAAGATGGGGGAACATTATCCACTTCAGCTAATTCTTCTCTCCATTTAAAAATTTCTCTATTTCTTTTTGATAATTTATTTTCTTGTTTTATAAATCTTAATTTTTTTAAGGGTTGGTTCCCTAAAAATGCTTCTTTTTCAGAATCTGAGAAAGTCTTTTCTAAAAGATTTTTTTTACTGAGGATTTTTTTTTGGTATTTATATATTTCAATTAAGTAATCTACATCTTCTAAAGCATAATCTAATTGTTCTTGTGTAAGAGGTCTTTTTAGCCAATTAGAATTTGTTTCAGTTTTTTTTAATTCAATGTAAAAAAACTTACTTACAATTTTTGAATATGAGTTTATTCCTTGATTGGAAATTAAAACATCCGCAATTTGAATATCAAATACATTTTGAGTTTTGCAGCCGAGGCAATTACTCAATACTATTGAGTCACTTCTTGCTGAATGAAAAATTTTTAAAACGTCTAGATCTTCTAAATATTTTTTCAGAATACTACTTGGATCTACCTTTATACAATCAATTAAAAAAAGAGTTTTGTTAACTGAAATTTGAATTAAAGAAAGCTTAGGAAAATAAGTAGTCCTCCAGTCAAATTCAGTATCTAAAGCAAAAAGTTTGCAATTTGAAAGTTCATTTTCTAAAAGAAATAAATCATCTTGATCAAAAATAAATATTTTCTTCTTTGTTTTCTTTTTTAAAAACCTTAAAATAGATTTAAAATTCATATAAATCAATCTAGCAAAGATTTATCAAAATAATATTGCCTTTCAATATCTTCTTCCTCTAGCCTTTCGCCATACTGAATTTCAATTATTCTGCATTCTTCATTATAAGGATTTATTAATTGGTGCCAGTCCTCTTTATTGATTTGAAAAAATGAATTTTCTTTTAAAGGAATTTCTTTTACTTTCTTATGGTCTGCTTTGCTAAAATTCACAATGCAATTTCCTTTACTTACAAACCATATCTCCCCTCTATGAAAGTGTCTTTGAAGACTCATGCCATTTTTTGGATTGATGATAAGCTCCTTAACTTTGACTTTATCATCTTTGAAAATTTCATAAAATTTTCCCCAATTTCTATTTTCTTTTAGAAATTTCCAATTTTTTAAGATTGAACTTGAACTATTTTTTTTATCTTCTCCTCCTACTGAAAAAGCAAAATTAACTCCTGAAATTTTTTGTTCAGGAATATTATTTTTATTTCTATCTCCTCCATTGCAAAATATTATTTGATCATCCGGATACATAGTTTTTATTTTTTCTAAAGCTTGAGAACAGCTTCCATCATCGTCTTTAAAGTCTATTACCTCATCAACATATTTTAATGACTCCAATATAATTTTTCTTTCTTTAAATGGCAGGAAAAAGTTACCTTTTTTTCTCAGAAGCCATTCATTACTATTAAGAGCTACAATTAACTTTTCGCCGAGATTTTTAGCAGATTTAATGTATTCAATATGCCCACTATGAATGGGATCAAAGCCACCACTTACTACAGAGATTTTCATTTTTTTAGATTTGAGCTTCTAGTAGGTCTTTTTCCCATCCTGAATATTCTAGGGCGCCCAAAAGTTCCTTACCTTCTTCTGACATATGCATTACATTGCTGTAGTTTATCAAGCTGTAGTCATTAATTTCCTTTGATTTAAATTTATTTACCACTTGTTCGATTCCTGATTCAAGACTCCAAGAGTGTTCAAAATTTAAAAATGAAGATGCCTTATCGAAAGAGACTTTATAGTTTCTTGCATCCTCATTTTTTTCTTCTACAGTAATAACTGAATCAGGAACTTGCTCCTTAATTAAATTAGCAACATCGAGTAAATTAAAATTCAAGTCATTACTTCCTATATTAAAAATTTGATTGTGTACATCCTTAATGGGAGCTTTCAACGATAAAAGAATTGATTTAGCAGCATCTTCGACATGAATAAAAGGTCTATTTTGATTAGCGCCAAAGACAGTCATATTTTTTTCTACTATAGCCTTTGCGGATAAAAGATTTACTACAAGATCGAATCTTGTCCTTCCAGAAAGTCCAAATACTGTCCCAAATCTTAAAATTATTGGACTAAATTCTTCAGAAACTAAATCCTGAAGAACTCTTTCAGAAGCAATTTTTGTTTTGGCATACAAAGATAGTGGCTTTGTAACTGAATCCTCGTTTAAAAATCCATTTTGATCTCCATAAACAGAACAGGAGCTTGCAAAAATGAATTTTTTTACTCCAGCAGCTTTTGCTATAAGGCCTATTATCTTTGTAGATGTTAAGTTGATCTCGGTTGTAAGAAATTCATCTACAGCACAGGCAGGATCCCCTACTAGACCTCCTAAATGAACAACATTTGAGCAATCTTGCATGGCTGATACTAGATCATCTACTTTTCTAAAGTCAGCCTCAATAAGAGAAAAATTAGGATGATCTTTAAAATGATTTATAGGCTCTTTTCCAAAAAATAAAATATCAAGGACCTTTACATTAAACCCTTCTTCTAAAAGTTGTCCTACTAATGAAGATCCTATATAACCAGCTCCACCAATAACTAAGACGTTGTTCTGATTCTTTTTTTTAAATAAAGATGTATTTTCTTCTTTAGTAACTTTCGAATAATAAAAGATCCAAATTCTTACGAAAATCATTAGGCAGAAAGAAATAATCCATGAAGTAACAGCTAAATTAAAAAAATCACTTGGATTACTAAATAAAATAGAATTTTCATAATAAATACCTGTATCTATAAATTTGTTTTGATAAAGAAAGCTAATTAAGCAAACAACTCCCAAACCAAGAATGTATCCTCTTATGGGAAAAGAAAGCTTACTTCTAAAAGAAAAAGTTTCTCTAGAATAAACTTTAAAGAGGTAAAAGCTAATCATTATAGAAAAAGCAAGGCTTAGAAAAATTTCTAAACTATAAAAAATAAATTTAGGCCCAAAGACTAAACCTGTGTTTAAAAAAATTGATGAAGTGGAGGCAACAACCATAAAAGATAAATCTGGAATTAACCTTAAAGGAGCATTTTTTTTCATTTTTGATTAAGTAGATTCTGTAAAAGTGTAATTATAAGTTATTACTTGCTCTATGAAAAATATCGAATAAAACTTTCGAAGTATGAATCATCTTTTTAAACGGTAATGATGGATGAACAAGAAAACATATTGAAGTTTCTCCAATTAACTTTGCATTTTTCAGTCTTTCTTTTGGATAAAATGGGCTATTTTTAAAAGACTTTTCTAGATAAATTTCTGAGCACGATCCAGAAAAAGAGTCTACTCCTGCATTATTTATTTCTTCAATCAATCTGTCTCTACTCCAACCTTTCTTAAGTCCTTTTTTATTAACATGAAGATATACTCGATAATATGCGTGAGTACTTTCCTTCGGAACTTTAGGCACATCAAACATTAATGGAAATTTGCAAGCAACATCTTGTATTATCTTTGCATTTCTTGTCCTGAGCTTTATCCAAGAATTCAATTTTTTTAACTGGCTTCTTCCAATTGATGCTTGTATTTCTGTCATTCTGAAGTTTGTACCAAAACTATCATGGAGCCATCTAAAACCGGGCGGATGCGATTTTTTAAAGACAGAATGATGATTTTTTCCGTGGTCTTTATATGACCACATAATGTTCCATAAATTTTTGTTATCTGTAGTGATCATTCCGCCTTCTCCACCAGTGGTAATAATCTTATCTTGACAAAAAGACCATGTTCCTATGTCTCCTATACTTCCAACACTTTTCCCTTTATAAAATGCTCCATGAGCCTGAGAACAATCTTCTACAACGAAAATTTTCTTTGATTTTGCTAGTTTAATAATATTTTCCATATCGCAAGGATAGCCCCCCAAATGAACACAAATAATAGCTTTAGTTTTTTTTGTGATTCTTTGTGAAACTGTTGAGGCTGTCAAATTACCTGAAATAGGATCAACATCTGCAAAAATTGGGATTGCTCCAGCATTTACTACACAAGATGCCGATGCAATAAAAGAGCGAGGAGTTACTATCACCTCATCCCCCTTTTTTACATTTAAAGCTTTTAATGCTAGATCTAGTGCAACGGAGCCATTTGAAACTGCAATAGCATATTTTGTTCCTACGAAACTTGAAAATTCTTTTTCAAATGCCTTTCCTTCAGATCCAGTCCAATAATTTACTTTCCCAGAGAGAAGTATTTGACTAATTTTTTTAGCTTCTGATCTAGAAAATTTGGGCCAAGTACTCATTTTATTTCAAATCTCTCACTTTAGCTGGATTACCAAAAACCAAGGAATTCTCTGGTACGTCTTTAACAACGACTGATCCCATGCCTACAATACTGCCAGCTCCTATATTTATGCCTTGCTTAACTATTGTTCCAGCTCCTAAATAAGCATGAGCACCTATTTGTACATTACCCATTATTGACACTGATGGAGCAATTGTAACGAAATCTTCCAAAAGACAGTCGTGATGAATGGATACATTAATATTTAATTGGATAAAATTTCCTAAACTTACACCTGACGTAACTATACACTTTTGCGCAATAGTGTTACCAAAACCTACTTCGCTAGAAGATGAAATAATAAAGTCTTTTGAAATTAAGTTTATGAAATCTGCATCATCCAAAAAATCTCTATAAATACTTTCTCTAATTTTTGAGTCTGCCATCGATATGATAATCTTCTTTTTCTTTGCATCTAAAGTTTTAAATTTGTCTCTACCGATAACTTTTATATGATGAAAGGATTTTTTAGAAGTATGGTCATCAATAAAAAAAATTTTTTTATCTTTATCTTTCGATTTATTAAAGTTTTCTTGCAAAATTGGGAGTAATTCTGATCCATTACCTCCTGCACCAAAAATTCCATAAACATCAGAAGTCACAACTTATTTCCTTTAAATTTTTTGCTTGTGGCATGTCCTTTTTGGTTAATTCCTTTTCTATTGAGAATGTGAAATATTGTAATTACTAAAATTTTAATATCTATATAAAGACTATTATTCTCCACATACCATAAATCTAAATCAAACTTTTTTTCCCAGGATATATCATTTCTACCATGAACCTGTGCCCATCCAGTAATTCCAGGTAAAACATCATGTCTTTTTCTTTGCTCTATATTGTAAAGTGTCAAATATTCCTTGAGCAGAGGTCTAGGCCCGACCAAACTCATATCTCCCTTTATTACGTTTATTAACTCAGGAATTTCATCTAGACTTGTAGATCTTAAAAAATTTCCAAATTTCGTCAATCTCAGCTCATCTTCGCTTTTGCCTACTTCTTTTACACCTTTCATCGTTCTAAATTTAATAATATAGAAAGTTTTTTCCTGATACCCTGCTCTACTTTGAACAAAAAAAATTGGTCTTCCTAAAAAAACAAATACAAGCAAACTTATTATTAAAAATAAAGGAGACAAAACTAGACATCCTAAAAGAGAAAGAGTTATATCAATAAATCTCTTCATATATTTTAGATAAGATACAAAAAAAAAATCTACATTTTTTGGTCAAGATTTTTATTATTTTCAGTATGTTTAAAATTTTCAAGAGTTTTTTCAAAAAGATTAACTAAGTCCTCTTTCTTCCAATTCTTTATTGACCTTAGTTTTTTTATTTCGGAAATAAAGAATGAAAGCTTTTCAGGATTATATTCTTTAGAGTCTTTAATTATTCCAATATTTCTAAATCTTTCCATATCTAGAATATCATCAGTTGTAAAAAATTCTTCAAAGTCTTTTTCTCCTGTCGTGTCTGAAACAGAAAAAAAGCAAGGCCATTTTTTTAAATTAATTAACTCTTTCGTTTTATTTCTTGCCTCTTCTTCACTATCACAGAAATGGGGCTCGTAGCCTATTTCTGCTAAATATCTTTCTGCTACCTTTACAAAAGAAGTTAACTTTATTTCTTCACTTAATCGCGGAAAAAAAATCTCTCCTGTTTCAGCTAAAAGAGAAGATAACAGGCAAAGTTGTCCTGATTCTTCTGGGGTAATAAAATATCTTAAAATATCTTTTGGCCCTGAAATAGGACTTTGTTTTAATATTCTTTGATTAAAACTATGCAATAAAGATCCATCTGAAAAAGCTACATTTGCAAATCTTGCTGTAGAAATAGGTATATTTTTCTTTTCATTCATCAAAAACATTTCCATAATTCGTTTACTTGCTCCCATCATATTTACAGGATTCGTAGCTTTATCCGTTGAAACACAAAAATACTTAGAGGGAATTTTATCCTTTAAGAGTTCCAAAAGAGAAAGAGTATTAAAAATGTTTACTTCAATTAATCTCATAAGGGTATAAGGATCTTTTTCACTCCTTACATGCTTTAAAGCAGATAAATTTAGAATAAAATCATAATTTGAAGATTGAGAAAAAAATACTTCAAATTCGAGACTTCCTGAATCAAGAGCAAAGGTTTTAAATTCCCCATCAATATAGCCAATAGTACTTCTTAATTGCCTAACTAACTCCGCTAGATTATTTTCGCTTAAATCTACTATGTGTAATTTTTTCGGGTTTCTTTTGAATATTTCAATTGATACTGCCTGACCAATAGATCCTGCGCCTCCTATGACAAGAAAAGAGCTATTTTTAATTATTTCTTTTAACTGTTCGTTATAAATTAAAAGATCTTCTTCAAATAGATTTTTTGATCTTCCTATAATTTTAAGAATATCCATTTTATAATTTCATTTGAAATATTTTTTAAAAAATACGCTGATAATCTTTGGCCAAAAAACTATATTTTCTATTTTCTAGTAACCATTTTTTTCCTTTCTTTCCCATTTCATCTAGTTCATTGTAAGAAATTTTTGACAGTTCAACTATTTTTCTACTTAGACTTTCTTTATTACCAGCAGGAACAAAAAAGCCGCTTTCTGCTTCATTTACCATAGATTGGTACCCACTGTATGAAGCAATTATTGGCTTTCCAGAATACATGTAATCTATAACTTTATTTAAGGATTGGCCAAAATCTAAAACTTTGGTTGGATGGGCTGCAAAATAAAGTATGGAGCTTTTTTTTAAAATACCTTGTATAAGTTCGTTTTCTATCTTTCCAAGAAAATCAACATTGTTTAATTGTTTACATTTTTTTTTATATTTTTCAAGAAAATCTCCTCCACCGACAATTCTAAAAACTATGTTCTCTTCATGCTGTAAATCATGAATACTTTCAAAAAAGGTATCTAAAGCATTATCGATGCCAATTGATCCAGCATAAGTAACTATAAATTTTTCTTCTGGAAAAAAAGAATTTAGATGATCAGGAAGCTTTACTTCTTGATTAAGTAATTCTTCACATATTCCCATTGGGATACAGGTTACATTTTTTTTTGCATTAATAACTTTTTCCACATGAATATCTAATCTTGGCATAGTACCAACAATTTCATCTGAAAATTTGTAGCCAAGCCATTCAATTACTTGAAGTCCAATAACAAAAGGATTGAATTTACTGAATCCTCCATTTTCAACCAAAACCATAGGCCAAATGTCTCTCACTTCAAAAACTAATTTTGAAGAATATCTCCACTTCATTAAAATTCCATTTAAGATACTTAAAATAGAAAGACTAGAACAGATCAAAATATCAGGTTTAGGTAATAATCTTTTTTTTAAAAAGAATAGTTTTAGTTCAAATTGAATCCATCCAATAATTCTTGAAATTGATTTTGCTTTTTTATAATTTATGACTTTTATTTTTATTACTTTTATACCCTCTATGTCGATAGAATCGTGACTCAAGATATTTGAAAATGTGAAGAAGTCATGGTCTGCTACAAAAAGACAGCAATTATAACCCTCTTTAGTAAACTCTCTTAGAAGAGAAAACCCCCTGCCTGGAAAAGACCCATTCACAGGAAGGTTTAAATATTTAGATATTAGCCATATATTTTTTTTAAATTTCATTTAGGAAAATATTTTTTTTGGTTGTTATTTATTACTTTAATAACTTCGCTGAAGTTCATTCCAATTGCATCAAGATACCATCTAATATTCTCATATCTTGGCTTATTTTCTTCTTTTATAAGATTTAAAGCCTCGTTTCTTGAAATTTGTCCTTCCCTTATTTGATTGCTTCGAAAAGTATCATATTCTGAAAAACCAGCCATTGTGTAATAAACATAATTATAAAAAGCTGCAGTTCCATCTCCAATTCTCCATGTTGAGTTTGTATCAACAGCTATTTCCCAATCATAATTTTGGAGTGTTTGATTGATTATTTTTTCGTCCCAATGCCAGTAATCATAGGCATTATAAAAATCTGTTTGTTTTTTTACACTCCGATAGTATTCACCAGACAGCGTATCCCAAAGAGACTTATTCAAATAATATGGATTTTTAATCATCTCTTTAAATCTTAATAATTGATATTTAACTTGACTTGAAAGCCCTGTATAAAAAACTTGTTTAGTTTCAAAGTCAGGAGGAAATCCTAAAAAACCTGCTTTAAAGTGAGTAACTTCTAGCGGATTCATTCCCCAAATATTCAAACTAACTTCCAATTCTTTTTTAATTGTCTCAATATGTCTAAAAAAGTGTTTATCTCCTGCCATGAGAATATTTAACATTCCTAAATGCGGCTTTCTCAACCATGCTTGTAAATTTATTTTTATATTTTTCCTTTTGAGCTCAATATTGTCAGCTATGATTATATTTTCTACACCCAGCTGAGAGCACATTCTGCTGATATTTCTCCTAGCTAAATCCGTCACCATTCCCCAGTCATAAGTCATTGTTATCGGGTCCATCCCTAATTCATTTTTTATAATGTGAAGTGCAAAGCTACTATCTCTTCCGCCTGAAAAAGGAACAATACATTTTTTTCCAGAAATTTTTTCATAAGATTTAAGAAGATTTAATAAATTTTCTTTAGGCTTTGGAGAATTTTTTTTAATGTAGTTTTCACAATAGTTACATATGCCACTTTTATTGAATTTGATAAATGGCATGGTTTCGGGAAGGATACACTTATTACATCTTCTTAAGTTAGATTCTTCAAAGATAAGTTCTTTCTTTTGGGAAACTTCTTTTGTAAAAGAAGGAACTAAATTTGATCTCGAAATATTTATTTCTTGAATATTAAAATCTTTTTTAGAACTTGGTATATCAATTATTTTGATACCTTTTAGCTGAGAAATATTTGAGACACCAGTTGATTTAAGAAAACTATTCTCAGAAGCAAAAATAAATTGATTTTCCTTTAAACCATAAAACAAACTTCCAGTATTTGAAAGAAGTACCATCTTTCCTAAATGAGGAATGATAATTGAGCAAGAAAAAGATCCTTTGGAAGATTTAATTATTTTTTCATATAAGCCTTCTAAGGGATCATTGTTTTTTAAAAAGTCTAGAGTAATTGCTAGAATTATTTCAGTATCAATTTCATATTCTTGAGTCTGAGACGAATTTTCCCAAAATTTTTCGTTATCAAGAATTATTCCATTATGAATTACAGATATATTGTTTTTTACAACCGGCTGATTATCAATCTGACTATTTGTAATTAATCTGCTGTGGCCGACAATTATTGAGGTATCAGAAAAAGAAGTCTCTCTAATAAGTCTGTTTATTTTAAAGTCTGCTTTTTTTATCGAATACAAATTATTTTCAAAATAAAGAAGTCCGCTTGAATCACTACCTCTTCTCTCGCTTAATTTAGCTAGCTTTTTAAAAGTTTCTAAATCTACACTCTTATCGGAGACGATTCCAAAAATTCCACACATATCTTTTTTAATATATTTTTTTGAAAATCTCTTTTGAGATCCAAGGCATAGAGTAAGACTTTATTGCTAAAGCCCAAACAGATAAAAAAAGAATAATATTTGCTAAAGCATAAGAAAAGGCAGCTCCACGTAATCCAAAAGTAGGAGTTAGAAAAAAGCTTAAAAAGATAAAAATAAAAGAGACTAAAAGAGACATGAAACCTAATTGAAATGTTTTGTTAGCATAAAAAATATAATTTACTATCATTAGATATGCTGCATTAAATGCTCCTCCAATAGCAATGATAACTGCTATCTCATATACTCCAGCGTAATCTCTACCAGCAAAAAATAAAATAAGATGATCAAGTATACTTATAAATAATATAGTAGAAAGAATTATAACTAAGAAAATTAAATAAGTTCCTTGTACGACTTTTAATTTTGAATTGATCGACTCATCTCTAAGTTTTTCGTAAAGCCATGGCACAAAAGCTTTGTTAAATGCTTGCGCTATAAAGCTTAAAATGATGCCAAGTTGAAAAGCAACTGAGTATTTTCCAAGAAAATCTAAGCCAAGATAATTCGATATTATAAATCTATCAGAAAAACTAATTAAACCCATGGAAAGAGAATGAAACATTACAGGAACCCCAAATTTAAGACTATCTTTAAGAAAATCAGGTTGGATTTTTGAAAACTTTTGATCATTGATAAATTTGACTATAGAGAAGACTGATGCAAAAAAATGAGCAAAAAAAAGTGCAATTGCAAATCCTTTCCAAGATAAGTCATAAAAAATAATTAAAATTATTGTCAATGAAACTGTAAGAAATCCAATTAAAAAGTTAATAAAAAGATAATAAATTGCATCAGATTTAGCTATCAGATAAGTTCCGCAAGCTTGAGAAATACCCCAAAAGGAGGTTGCAAGTATAGCGAGAAGAAACCAATCGAAAGTTATTGCTGAAAAACCTAAAATCCTTTCTGAAAAAAACAGAAAAAAAACTAAAATAGTTAGTGAGCTAAAAACTGATAAAAAAATACAAGACCAAAGATAAGAAGAAAATATTTTTTTTTCTAATTGGAAAAATCTCACCGCCAGGGAATTAGACGATCCAAAACCAATGATTGGAAGTATTAAGCTTAATAAAGAGCTAAAGAAAATTGCAAGTCCATAATGCTCTTGACTCATATTCCTTGTCATGAAAGGCATCAGTAGAAATGGAATTGATGCCACAAAAGAACCTGACAAACCATAAATTAAAGTATTAGAAAATAATTTAGATTTCATTATTTTTTAATCTGCTAATAAAATTTTTAAAATTTGAGGCTCCTTTTTCAAAGGAGTTATTAGAAGTTTGATTAAAATTTAAAGAATATTCTGTAAAAAAGTCTAAAGATTCTTTACAAATTTCCTCTGATTCTAGATATTTGATTATGCCCTCTTCTATGTATTCTAGAAAATTTAACTCTATTTTTTCTTTATTTGTTATGCCAGGACAACCAAGCATAATTGTAGGAACACAGTTTTGGGCTGCGTCCAATGCAGTGGCTGATTCAACTGTAATGTGGCCAAAACAGTTGGTTAAGACATTGTTTAATGAATTAAAACTAGGATAATGCCAATCGACATTTTTTTTATTTAAAAAAAGTCTCTCTAAAAAAAGATTTGCCCTTTTGAAATTGAATTTCACTTGAACAGGATGAAGTCTAAGGTTCCAATCGATGTCTGAAGTATTTTTAATTAAAGTCACCAACTCACTTGGTATTCCAATTTCTCTATAACACTCATCATGATGATAGAAACCATAATCAAGATAGGTTAAAGATACCAAAATTCTTATTCTTTTTGAAAACTTTTTTGAAGATGTGCTATTTAAGTTTTTTCTTATGTTAATCCCATATTCTGAATGATATGCAGGATTGCCAATTACAATCGATTTAGCCATGCCTTTTGTAATTCTATTAAGCCTCTTTGCGCTGCTTTCATCCCAACAAAGAACATAGTCTGGCCATCCCTTTTGGTTTACAGAAATTCTTTTTTTTAAATTATAATAATTTACATCTGAAATAATTCCATGTTGTATATCAAAAGAAATTATATTTAATTCTTTTGCTGCTATGCATAATTCGATTGATGGTTGTATGCCAATTACTTTGCTAGGGTTAATTTTTCTTAATAATTTTTTATAAGCTTTTATCAAGGGGTCTTTTTGGGGTTGGGCAAGCTCTAAATTCCAATTTAAAAAAAACCTTTTTAAGTAGGCAATGAAAATAGAAAAATTATCAATCTTTACATCTCCAAAAGAAGACTTTCCATAAATTTTTGAAAAAGGAGAGGCCAAACAAATACAATTTTCATCCTTACTAATTTCTTCAATTATAGGATCTACTAAAGGCGCATAAAATTTACCCTCTTTTACAGAATGTCTGTGGACATCATGACAGTAAAACAAAAAATTAGTTTTTTTAGGATAATTTTGATGTGGAAAAATCAATGATAATAATATTCCCTTTACAGACCAGACGATATTTTTTTTAGATAAGATAAAATTAATAATATTTTTAATTCTTTTCATATATTTATTGATTAATTCTTTAAAGTAAGAGAATTAGAAATAATTTTGTTCCTATCTGCAAAAAATATAAAAAAGACGATAGCAAAAAAGGTAAACATAGAAAAAAAGTCTGGCTGAAGAACTGATATGATAAATGATTGAAAGGCACTAAAAGAAATTATAAAAATTGGCACTCTATTTTGTCCTTTTGTTTTAAATATCCATTTCAGAAGTACATAGCAAGGAAGAAAAAAAATTATTGATAGTGGAAAGAAAACCGCAACAAAGTCTGACATTCCTGAAACACTGAATTCATCAGACCAATAAGCAAAATTTAACTTGTTAGAAAAAGCCGCCACTTCCCAAAAATTTACAATTTCATCATACCTAAGAGCTCCTTCTGAGACCTCGGCAGCTAGAGAGGTCAAATCTGATCTTCCTGGAACGATAAAATTTATTAAAAATTCATAGATTAAATTGAACAAAAGAAAATAAGTTATTATTAATAGAATTATAAAAATAAAGTATTTTATAAAAGGGTATCTTTTTCCAAAAGAATTCCATAAGACTAGAGACCACAAAGCAAAAATTCCTATTCCACTTCTAAATTCAAAAATAATTACTGAAGTTGAACTAACTAAGAATAATAAGAATAAGTTCCTTTTAATATTTCTTATGTTTGTTAAAGCTGTTTCTTGATTAAAATAAATTGTAAAAAAATATAAAGCACAAAATAAGTTACAACTGCAAACTAATAAAATAGGAACTGTGTTTATAGAAGATACTTCAAAATAGTCAGATAGCAATTCGTAACTAAAATTGTTTTGATAATTTTGATAAAGAATCCAAAGACTTAAAGCTATAGAAATTAAGAAAAAAGGCTGCAGTGCTCTTAGAGCATCTGGAATATTTTTGTAAAATTTTTCCCCAAAAAAAAACCCTAAAATCATCATTGATATCCAACCAACTACGCTGCCTGGCATATCGAAAGGAACTAAGAAAATTATTAGCAAATATAAAAAAACTAACAGACTCCCTAAAATTTTTGTTTTGAATAAATTTAAAAAAATAAAAATGGGAATCAAAAAAAGAAACTGAATTTGTAAAAATGTGTATTCAACATTTGGTAAGGCAAGAGGAAAAACAAATAGTAATAAAATTATGCCCAACAAAAAAGTTGTAAAGTTAGAAATATTAATCATGAGGAGTCATTAAATTTTTGAAAATTAATATTATTTATAACCGCCAATTTTATTATAAAGCTCTAAAGAATTGATCTGCTGATTTAAAGTTTTAAGATTATCTGTATTCGACTCTAAAAAAGATTTTGTTTGAAGATATAAACCTGGCTTGAAAGCAAGATCAAAATTATTCTGAAATTTAACTTGTTTTATTGAAACTGACCCAAGTTTTTGAACAAATAATTCTTCCATAGGTTTCAAATAAAATCTTCTCAATTTTGTAGAGACCTCTATTGACCATCTTCCTGGTGCTTGCCAATTTGCATGATAACTAAAAGGGATATTGTTTTCGCTTTTGCCGAATCCAAAAAAAATTGATCCAGAACGATGCCAAGCTATTTTATTTGTACCGAAGATACCTATCTTCATTTTTTTTGGATTTCCTATCAAAAAGAAAGCACAATCGATTACATGAGAAGAATTTGCAATTATCCATTTTTGTAAAATTGATTTTGGGTGAGTAGTATCATCAAATGTATGTGACCACTCAGTGAATTCAAAATTTAGACTCTTAATTCCCCCGTCTTTTAAGACTTCTTTTTTAAGCTTTAAAATAGAAGAGAAAAATCTCCTGTTATAAGCTACAAAAACATCACAATTATTTGATTTAGATATTTTTTTTAATTTCTTGAGCTCTAAAGACCTAATAGAGCCCGGCTTTTCTAATAGAATATTTTTTATACCGTTTTCAATAAGAACTTTTGAAGTTTTAAAAAGATTTTTAACATCGACACAATTTATAGCAAATTTTGGTGTAGGCAAGCCAATGGAAAAAAATTTTTCTACACCTCCATGATAATAATCAAATTGAGGAAATATGTTTCTTAAAGCTGATATATTTTTTTCTCTTCTTCCTACAACGATAACTTTTTTATTAATTTTTTTTAAGACTTCTAAATATTCACGAGCCATATTTCCGCTTCCCACAAGAATAATATCGAATTTTTTATTATTCATATTCATGTAATTGGGCATTTGGTTACTTTTTCTTTTGAGATTTCACTTAAGAAAGTTAAATAAGACTTTAGAAGAGGCAAGTGTAGACTCATAGAATCTTCATAATTTGTAAGAGAACAATAGTTTTTAGTAATAATATCTTCAGCTATCAGGTTTGTGATTTCACTTTGAAAAGGCATCTTAAAATCCATTTCACTTTTTTGTCCAAGTTTTTCTAAATTATTTCTAAATATGCATTTTCCTAACTCTTCATAAATTTCAATCTTTTTAGAATCAGTTTCTAAGGATATAGAAAAAATTGAGTCTTTTTGCGTGCATGAAAATTTAAAGTAAGTGGAGCTAATAAATTGCCCCTCAATTGTCCCGTAAAATTCGATAAATTTACTTTGTCTGGGACCTGTAATAATTGAATATGATGGTACGAAACTTTTTCCAAAATTGGTTTTCAAAATCTCATATTCTTTTTCTTCTACTAAATAGGAAATCAAATCAATAAAGTGTATTGAGCTAGTAGCCATACTCCACTTAGAGCCATGCACTTTAACCTTCTTTATCTTCTCGGTATTTAAATTCTCTTTAAGGTTTTTATA
>VMHT01082709.1_pt1 | contig 19218 bp, 19 predicted proteins | sample 4693611 | NCBI WGS metagenome assembly VMHT01 (sample SAMN12280063, study PRJNA550983) | marine metagenome | isolation source: seawater sampled from same location over 5 years 0.02-0.2 micron viral filtrate | place: USA: collected off the coast of southern California halfway between the port... ...
GGCATATTTATGCCCGTGATAAGAATGACAAATGGTTTGATAAGCCAATATATTTAACAGATGTCAAGGAGGATGATGAATTACATCATGTAGGAATGTTTAAACATAAAATATTTGAATTTGCTTTAGGAACTAATTACACACATTGTTCAAAAATATATTTATACAATGGTTGGCGAAGAATTAAAGCCCATAAAGATAATGAGTTATTAACAATAACTTTTAGTGATTCTAAAGCACAAAATTCTTGGGATACATGTAAAACGTCACGTCTAGGAACAAATTTTGATAAGAATTGGTCTTTAAATTCTTGTGGTAATTTATCATATTCATATTTTAAAAAAACACTCTGCGAAATTATAAAATAAAATTAATTACTATTAAATTTTTTTATATCTTCTACTGTACTTTTATAAAGTACATGTACAGAACCGTGATTATCACGAATAGAATATGCATTGTGATTTTTTTCAACACATTCTCCTGATACAGACGACCTGAATGTATAGAATCCTCCAACTGATGCTTCATATGTATATAATTTGTCTGATATTATAACCAATGGTTTTTTGACATCGATTAAATATTGATTAAATGTACCATCTGAATCAATATTCAATAGTTGTCCATTTTTATGAAATAATGTCTTATTATTTTGCTGTAGATATGCGTTTTGTGTTTCTTTGAGCCATCCCATCTCTTTTAATTCTTTCATCATACCTCCCACATCTATACAATGGACAATGGTTTGAAGATTTCCTTTTTTAACTAATATTTGTTTCGTTTGTAGCTGGTCATTAATAATATTTTTAAAATATCCAATGTAATTATCTGGTGGTAATGACCTCCTTTTCTGTAATGAAGTAAGCCATTTTATGATTATACCATCATTTGTATTTTTATTTGCAAAATTTGAATCGTAATTCATTTCTAAAGACTCTTGTATAATACAACTCAACTTTTTTGGTGATACTAAAGAGGAATTATCTGACCATGATTGATGCATCATGAAATATTCAATGAATGGTGACCCACCAATAGCCAACACAGCAACAACCGGTTTATTATCAGACACATCTATTGAACAATAAACACAACCATCTGTCCGTTTTTGAAAAAGAGTATCGACTGGCACAGACATAGAAGAACCTGACAGAGAATCCATCATAACATATTCACCATCAATATATTGAATAGCAATATAATGTTTAATATCGTTTCTAGTATTATTATTACCAATAGTAACAATATAACCTTTAAACAATGGTGTCGACGCAACAATTGGTACAAAATACTCGTTTTTAATTTTGTCAATTGCAATTCTTTGTACATGATACCCTTTATCTTTAACGATGGCATTTAATACTTCAATGGAATAAAAACCTAAATCTTTATCATACATCGGTATTCCATTCGTTAATGTCTCTAAAAACTTGGACTTATTATCCATTTCCTCTCTATTTACAAATCCACGATAAAATAAATTTTGCAATGCTCTCATACCACATGTCAAATCATCTCCTTGTAATATTACCTTTTTATGATTTCTCAAAGGAAATGTTTGATTCAAATCATATACATATTCATCATCTGTCTCGTATTCAGACTCATCAACATCATTTTGAAATGTTTTTTGTTCCGGCATCAACATCATTTTTTTCTGTTCTTGTTCCAATTTCATAGCAACCACATCTTCATAATTTCCCGCTCTAAACATAACATTAATATTTCAAAATGCGCCTTTTTATACATCCCATTGATAGGAACTCATCCCCTCACTTATTGGACGTTCTTGTTTTTTTTGTACCTTATCGAATAACTCACGACACAATTTACCAAAATCCATGGAACCATATAATATACCCTTATAATCTTTCCGTACTATAAGCACCCACATTAAGAAAGCCTCAGCAAACGTACCATTAGGAACCAAATGAATAAGACCACGATGCATGACATCATACCTCATCCTTCTTTCCAAAACAATAGGAACAACCATATGTGCCATTTTCTTACGATGTCGCCATGACTTATCCGATGTACAAAAGAAAAAATCTTTAAAAGATACAGAATAGGTAGACATAAAATACGCATGTACCATTTGTAAATGTAAGCCATTTGTCACGAAAGGGTGTTCATGTAGTTTATCCGGTTTACCATATGCTACCAATTGGTTCAATACATCTAATATTGCAAGAGGTCTATTTTCAGCGACTGTTTGATATGCAGATACTCTAGAACCACGCGCATTATATGAAGCCCTTGGTCCATCCGATGGACGACACAAATGTTCCCATGTTAAATCTGCTACTCTATCTCTAAATTTTCTAATTCCAAGATGACGATTCTCACGCTCTACGAACATATCCCATTGTGAAGGTGGCATTTCATCCACTGATGGTACAGTATCCCACATAGTATATTGAGCAAATGAACGTTTCAATACAATAAAACGCGCATATAATTGATATATTAGCGCAGGATGAATCTGGAAAGAATCATCATCGATTTTAATTCGATGTTTTCGGATATCAAATAATGCTGCTGGTGCTGTATGCGCAACGAACCAAGCTGCTCGGTTTTCAAGTGCTTCCAAATAAAGCATGACATGATGTGTGAGTGCTTTGAATTTATACCATTGGATTTCTATCGCGTCTAATGCATTTAATATTTCAGATATTGAAAATTTTGAAGTGTCATATGATATGTGTGTGCGTAATTTGTTTCGTCTCATCCACATTCTTGTCTCTTCTGGTATAACAGTACAACCGGGACTAGATGATAACCATCTACAAAGTGATATACAGATATAGATAAACATACCCTCACACCAACCTTTTAATTGACCTGGAATTCTATCGAATAATGCATCCCAGTTTTCAAATGTATATTTTTCTAATTTAGATGCTAAACGAAGATATGGAACGTCATCATTCTCATCAAAGACCATGGAACCATCGGCATGAGATAAAAGGATGTCATAAGTATCAAGGAGATATAAGAAGAGGTCAGCCTTTTCTACATTTTCGTCCAATGTGTAGTTTACGCATTCAACGAGTGTGTGACATCGGAATAACGATTTGTAATTACTTTGGTACATTTATTTTTATTATAGCTTTTAAATACTTTATTTAAATACATCTCTATCGCCTATTGGTCCAAATCCATATATATTTTGCCTTTTTTTGGTATTATATCTATTATATTGAATCAATGGTGTAGTATATCTTTGTATGATGAGTTGGGCTATATTGTCACCTTTTTTGACTTGATAGTTAATATTTGAATTATTTAGCAATTTTATATAAATTATATCGTTATTTTTCTCATCGATTATGTTCCCAAATGGTGTGATGTCATATCGCATGCCCAATAATGGTACAGCCTCGATTTTACCATAATGGCCAAATGGAATTTTGATACTAATTCCAGTGCTCATCATTAATGAACCTCGACATGGTACTATACCATCTTTAGTTGCAAACAGAGCATATCCGGAACAACCTGGAGGGCGCAAAAGTGGAAACTTTTCTAGACTATTCACATTCAAAATTGGGTCAAAAGTATTACGAAGACGACTAACAGAATCGTACACAGGGTCGGAAAATGACGGAAATGCATCAGTAGAAACAGACATAATTGGTGAAGACCAAATATTATCATTATCACATCTTTTAATATTACAAACTTGCGGACGTGACTCATTTGAATGATAGATATTATTATTAATTGGGGAAGTGTCAATCTTCATGTGTAATGTGGCTTGTGTGCTTTTCATTCTTTTGTGTTTGTGGGTTGTGTTTATATGTGAATATTCTTATGTTCATTATATGATGAGAGGTTTTAAGCTTGGTAGTGTGATTTTTTTTGATGCGATTTCGAAGATAAATTGTTTCTTAAAGATGTATTTGCCGTAAAATGTTTCGGGCCATTTCGCCACTCCGTGTAGGAGTCTACTATCATCCCACCACTCGTATTCTTCCAAACAAAATGTTTGCTCTATCGTCTCTGAATCTTTCGATTCGTCCATAACTTTGACGTTTTCTTTGACATCTTCTTTTTTTTTGATAAGTTGTTTGTAAAGAGGCATTGGATTACATTTCCAAGAACATTGGACGGTATCATTAGAAACAACATATAACTTAACGTCTAAAGAGTCATATATTAGGTAGTAGTCTTCATCGAGGGATGTGCCGTCTTGACGTTTCAATTTTAATTGTTCATATTCTTTGACGTCTAGCTTTTTTGTCACTGACACATTGTTGTACGGCCATTCTTTAGGAACTTGACAAATAAATGTAGGGTTTTCACACATTTAAAGAATGATGATTAACTTATAATGATTAACTTATATACATTACAATTATAAAACTATAGAGCATATACATAACAAAAATAGTTTGTAAGTTATTTATTTGACAGTTATTAAATCAATATATTCAATATATTCAATATATTCAGTGGTTTTATTTACATATGATACCATATATGACAAATATGAAGCATGTGATGGGTAGAAACATGAATAGTAAAATTAGTATCTTGAATGGGATGTATGTTGTCATTCGGCAGCATTTGAAACATTTCGAGTTGTGTGTCTTCTCATTGACCAGAATGATGTTGTCTCTATATGTTACAAACATGTTGTCATAGATATCTTCTGCTACTTCCGGTAGAAACGAAAAATATAGACGTTCGAATTCATTGTCCATGTCCATTAGAAATTCCATCGCTAGAGTGTTGAAAAACATATTTAAGAAATCTTTCTCTGCGAAAATTACCCATAGATTGGTGCCGTATACTAACAAGTTGAATCCTATTTCTTGTAAAGAGTCAAACATCACTATGTAGCTAGATGACGGAACCATCTTCTTTCGTCGGGTCCTGTCCACTATGTTGTCCCAGAGGAAAAATGATTTAATAAAGTAAAAGATGGAGACCGCAGCCATCATTGTCTTCTCTTCGAAATTTGATGTATTGGGGCAGATGCCTTGGTCGTATGTGCGTAACTGATTCGATACTACCGCTATGTACATCATCCATTGCGTTATGAACACTAATATTGGTAGTCCTAAGACTAAAGAGAATATATGTGAACAAAAGACCGCATTGCTTTTCTTTAGTGCGTTGTTCTGGTAGCCCTTCTCAAGCTGATAGGCAAATAAAGAAAACATGCCGAATTTTGGGTCGTCCAAAACCTCTTGGGTCTTTTGCTCTATCGTCATTGATTCTTTGCTTTCTGAGAGATTGTTGTTTGGTGTTACGCAATCGGGTAATACTTTCTTGTCGGTATTTGGGCCAATGAATGCGTCGCCTGTTAGAGTTTCTACGACGTGCGCTTGGATAAAACTGTAGGTTGACATGTCACCGTGAGACTAATTGAAGTTTTTATTATTTATACTGATTTTTTACCTATTTTTAAAAATTTTAGGTTCAATTGCAATTATAAAATATAACCTATATATTATACTTTGTAGTGGAGAAATAATGGACTTTTTAAAGGGAATCATAGGACCAATCATAGGACCAGATGAGGAAACCGATGATGATGATACCGATTCGTCGGAAGTGTCGGAGGAAGTGTCTTCAGAGGAGGAGGAGGAGGAATCGTCGGAAGTGTCGGAGGAAGTGTCTTCAGAGGAGGAGGAGGAGGAGGAATCGTCGGAAGAGGAGGAAGAATCGGCGGAAGAGGAGGGGTCATCGTCGGATGAGGAGGAGGAATCGAAATCATACGAAGAAATGAAAGAAAAATTTGATAATGTTATCAGACCAAAACGTGGCGGACTTCCAAAAGAATACAATAAATACAATGGCACAGAACCACAAAATTCCAAAAAAGGTAAACATGAAAAGATAGAAGACAAAGAACGTAAAAAATGGTATAAAATGTTAAAGAACAAATTCAAATTAAATATAGAACTCCCATTTGCAACAGTTGACCAAACGGGTACTAATGCATGTTCATTCTTGGGATTTTCTCTATTATGTTGGTTAAAGAATAAAGATGTTTTCCAATCAATATATGGAAAAAAGACTTGGGAAAATCTGGTAGACGGCAAATGGAAAAATGAGTGGAAAGAAGTAAAGAAAAATCGACCAAAAGGTTCAGATAAAGGCGGTGGTATGAACAACATCGGCCAAATGTTGGATACAGTGTTGGATACATATAATTTCAACACTACAAAACTAGTATACATACCAATAAGAGGCACAAATGACAATGACTACAACCCCGACGTAGTTAAGAAAGGAACAAAATACCCCAAACATTTAGATGAAATTCAAAAATATATCGAAAACATAATAGACACCAACGAATACCTAATTATGAACACTGCCCAACACACACGAGTATATTTCAGTTACAATGACACACACTTATTAGCCATTGACAGTTACCCAATTAATCAAAAACAAATAATACGTAAGAATGAAGATACAATTCTCGATGAAACTAAAGGTGGTATTTCCAAGGTCAATAAATTTTTCGTCTATAGAAACGTTAGAGATTTAGCATACTTTAAGTAATATTTTTAATAATTCTGTACAATTATAAAATGATAATGATTTTTTACTTAAAGGTATAAAAGTATTAATGAATTAATATTTTTAAAAAGTCGCTTAACTGTACATGTGTTTTTTGTTTGGTCACCGCCCATTCGTGTTCGATGTTATGTTCAGGTATATAACTTTCGAGCAACGGGCACATACCTGCAATGGATGCGCACTCAGCTATCATATTAATTGTATATTGTTCGACAGGTCGATGTACGGCGCACGCGGGTATTTCCATCGCAATATTTGTCAGATGCCGCTCTATATAGGGATAATAATGTCCGTCACGCATACCACACAAAATTTGAAACACCTTGTCTCTACGAACCAAATTCATTTTGAGTCGCGACATTTCCATTTCGTCTTCCTATAAATACTGTCGGGCGTTCGGGCGTTACAGTTAATTTTGTACAGTATAAATAAATCAATATGTAATAAATAATTAAAAATGTGTTTTTCATTTGAAGCTTCTGCCATTGCATTTCTCATCGATTTTGTTGGTGCGTTAATTCTTTACAAATACAATACGACAGACAAATATCTTTCCAATGATAATAAAATATTTGCTTATGTACTTTTGGGACTATCAACAATGCAAGTCGGCGAAGCTTTGATACATTTAGATATTAAATGTTCTAATAATGTGAATGCATATGGTTCACATATAGCATTTTTCTCATTATTGGTATTACAGCCTGTCTACTCCGGTCTTGGTACAATTTTATATGGTAATGCATCACAACCTTATTCCGGACTACGTTTATGTCGATTTTTTTGCAAGAATAAGAATTGGCTAAAATATGGATGGATGGTGATTTTTACAGCATATATTTTTTTATCTGCCAACGTTGGCTATGAGCAGGAAACTTTCTATTCAAATGCTCTTCAACAAAATGTTTCTAAATGGTGCACGAGTGATTTTTATTGTGAAGGATTTGGATGTCCATTACTCTGGAATTGGGACGATTTGAATCAAACTGATATAGGATATTTTCTTTATTTTTTTGCAGTGCTTGGATTCCCAATATTAGCTTTAGAATATTGGGAATTTTGGTTATTCATAATATCTGCTTTCTTTATTATTGTAGCAATAACATGGGAGCCATTATTTCGACTTGGCGCTGCATGTCTTTGGGGTCCACCACTATCCATGTTACTACAATTGACAGGATTACCTCTATTGTTTCGCAATTTATTAAAATCTATGAATTTATGTAATTTTGGTGAAAATAAGAATACAAATGGCGGGAGTAATGATAATAAAAATAGCGGGAGTAATAAATTATTAAAATATAATGATTCTATATCCTTTTAATATATAAAATAATTATTTTATAGTTATAAGCCACCAAAATGTGTATGATTATTATCATTGACAGACAACATAGTAAAACCCGCAAAAGTTAAACGTCTACCAACAATAGTTTCTATTTTTTTTGCCATACTTTTATTATGAACAAACCAAACATAGATACACTCTGGATTTTTCTTTTTAGAATGATTATTTATTCTCATACCAATATTATCGGTCTCACCAACATACCAACCTTCTAGTGATTGTAACAAATACACACAAGATTTAGCTACAGCAGGACATTGCTCACCTTTCTTCCATACAAAATCATATGAACATCCAATATAATCCTGCATAAAATCAGTAGGACATTTAACAACATTATCAAACAACTCAATCTCCCCATCCATATCAGCAATAAATTTATCAGCCTGGCTACATATCTCCTCTGACATACCCAAACTTCTAGCAATATTAGTAGCATGACGAAATTTACAAACCCCCTCACACATAACAAAAGTGAACTGACCATTTTCCCTTTTCATTTGAAACTTGGGCACATCCTCCACACTTTTATCTGTCAATACTCTATCAAAATGAGTAGAAAACAAACCAATCACCCCCAACTCATTAAATCTCTTCAAATATGCCAAAGCCATAGCAGTACCTTCTCTATCCGAAGTCCCCGATGCAATTTCGTCACAAATAGCAAGAGTCGGACTTTTCATAGCCATTTTTTCAAGAGCTATCATATCGACACATTCCGCACCATAACCACTTAAATCATTTAAAGCGCAATCGGCGTTTCCAGCATTTAGAAAGACACAGAGTCCAGGAGAAAAGGAGGCGGAATCGGCAGGAACCATGAAACCTGCCTTTGCTAATATTGCACTAGCTGCTAAGGAACGACTGAGAGTAGATTTGCCGCCCATGTTGCAACCAGTAAGTATGGCGATTTTGTTTAAAGATATGTCGTTGGGGACACAATCGCTCATCCAAAATGGACGTAACTTTTTAATTTTAAGGTGTGTATTGTTATCTTTTGTAATGGTAGCATGACACCATCGTTGTTGTAGTGCATGTTCTACATGAATATTAACGGTCTGATTGAGTATCCAAATGGAATGTGTATATGATATTAGAGATTCGGATATCATTTTATTTAATTCTTTGAGAATATTGTCGGCATGTGTTCGAGCCCTTTTGCAACTTTCTAGGTATTTTTTTAAAAAACGTTGTAATCCATTGCAACTGGGTATTGTAAAATATCCTTTGTGTGCTCCTTTCAGTTCGATACCATTCATCTCTTGGGCTTTTCTGCTTTTAGTACCAAGTTTTATTTTGCTTATTAATCTTTTTATTTTTGATGACCATTCAATTTTACTGTTCTTTTGTTTTGGAAATGTCATTGCAATAGATATTGCTTTCTGAATATATTCGCGTCGGTTATTAGTGACAATTGTATTGTGATTGCGCATTTGTGTCTGTGATACATCTCCATGCCATGTTTCTTCACTTTCAATCATATCGTCCATCATTTGTATCACATCCGCATAATTCTTCATTTCATCATTATTAAAATTTTTATCAGCATGACTAATTGTTTCAGGAGAATCACCTAAAAAATTATTAATCTTATTTGTGTGTTCATTTAATTGGGATGAAATTGATTCTTTTAACTCATCAAACCTGTGCAATTTACAAACAAGCTCATGAATATCTATTTCGTTATTTATTGGATGAGAGAGTATTTTAGATACAAAGAAAAAATGATGCGCCAATTTACGTAACATTTTAGAAGAGGCAGCCCCACGTCGGAGATAAAGAATTAAAGTGTGGACTGGTGGTGGACGTGACGGTGGTAATGGTAATGGCTCACGTATATTAGCATATGTATGCACACAATCACGAAAAAGTTCACACACATTACGAGATGGTGGACAGATTAAAAGCTGTGCAACCAGTTTCTGACAACCTTTCGGTGCATTTGGGCAAACAGAGTCCATTAGTCGTGGGACACCGCGTGCATTACCACCGATATTCATACAAATACCTAATTGTTCCATAGTACATCTCTGTAAAACTTCATCGTGTTCAAATATATCATATGATTCACGGTTACATTCTTTTAGTTCTTTTTGGATGAAATTGTTCAAGAAGGTGTCCGAATTGCAAGACCATGTTAATTTTCTTGTAATTAATTTTGTAAAAGAAAGTGTATCTATGGAGCCTAATACATGGATAGTATTCTGAGAAGATGACCAATGTATTCCTACTAAAAGTGGAAGTGTCATCACATGAATATTTCTATAGATGATGACATTTTTTTCAAATTGATTGATGATATACATATCCAAACAATCGTGATTCATATATATTGCTATATGTGGAGGAATTGTTGTTACATTATCTGCAGATACATGTGCACCAAAATAGATGGGATTCTGATGATTAATTATTTGAATGTCATCATCGTCACAAACTACTGATGATAAACCGCGATGTAATAGTTGATTCAAATATGTTTGAATTTGTTGGACAGGACCGCCGACTATGCACGAACTGGACGTGGAATTTTTAGGGTTTAATGTGATATATTCCATGCAGATGATAGCGTCCAGTCCATAGGCTGTGAAAAATTTACCAGAACGAACAAATACTATGCAGTTTGGATGTTTCGATTTTTCGATTGTGATTTTTTTTAACATATTTCTTTGATACTTATTGTCAGGTTCGCCTTCGATATTACCTATGCCTAATGGGCATTTTTTATTTAATTTGGTCAATTCTCGTTGGGCAGTTAAATGGCTCAATGTCTCGACGTGACTCCATAAAATTTTTGAATGTGGAACTTCATATTGTTTTATTGGTAATGACCTCCTTTCGTATGAGGGATATGTTGCGCGTATAGTTGTTCCATGGGTGTGTTTGGCTTTTTTCTTTTTAGGTAATGGTGGAGATGAATATGATGTTGTCACACTCTGTTGTATTGGGATTGTGGACAATGGATTAGTTTTGTTTTTGGTAGAGAAAAATTTCTGCATTTTTTTGATAAATTATTTATAGATTTAGAATAGATTATTATAAGAGCAAATTATGTGATTTTATTTTTTGACATATTGTGAGTACATGCTATGTAGTTTGTTTGAGTCGTGTGATTTTTCAATAAGTCCGAATTTTTTAATAATATTTGGCAATGCTCCCTTTCCAGGTGTATTTGTTTTATGTTCGTTGACGAATTTTTCGACCTCTGCGTTAAAAATATCTTTTTTATTTTTGGCTTCTTTGTAACCTGGGTCCATTTTGTACTCTTTTTTATTTTTCGTTCTTTTTCCCCTTTTGAAAGAGTTTTCTTCTAATAGGATGACAATATCCCATTTTTTATTAGAAATTGATATGTCTAAGGGTGTTTCGTCTTTTTTTGTCATCGCGTTAATATTTAACTTTTTTTTATTGTTATTAGAATATTCTAGTAATTTGTTTACAATGCTTTTGTGGCCATTCTTACATGCTGAATGTAGTGGTGTTGCTCCTTCGTTATTAATTTTATTGATATCGATTTTATTAAATTCAAGTAATTTGATTACAATTTCAAAATTGCCATTCTCACATGCGATATATAACGGGCTGTTTCCATTGACTTCATTTTGATTAATATCAACTCTATCGTCAAGGAGTAATAGTCGGACTATTTGAATGTGGCCATTCTTACATGCAATACATAGTGGTGCATTTTTGTTGACATCGATGATTTTTTTTTTCAGTAATAGTTCGACTATTTTAATGTGGCCATACTTGCAAGCAATATGTAGTAGCGTTCCCTCACCATATTTATCGTTGATAGATAAATTAGTATGATTTTTGTACGATTTCAATAATTTTTGGAACTCTGTAAGATTACCTTCTCTACAGACTTTTTCCATTTTATCGGGTAAATACATGTAAAATTTATTTATATTACAAATGTATATATATATATACATCCAAAATATAAATAAATGAAACCTTCAAACGGATTAAAGGAAATATGGAAAAGAGAGTGTAAAAGTAAATGTGCCTCTATGATTTGGCTAATGAAAGTCAGACCTCTCTGCAAATACGAGAAATGCATGAAAGAATGCTTAGAGAGGAGATTTAATGAAGAATGCCCAAAAAGCAATAGATTAAAATCATACAAAGATGACAAATAAATTATAAAAAAAAAACAAAATCATTCAAAAATTTAGTATGTGTTTATGGTCGATACGATTGACCATATCCATCTCTTTTTGCATTAGACCAAGATTTAAGACCATATGAATATCCTTGATAAAATCAACTACAAAATTTTCTTGCTTATCACTCTCCGGTGCTTTTATTTCGGTACTAAAGCCATTTTTCTTAAACGCATTGACATAACAATAATATGCAGCTATGGAATTATTCGAACTTATATTCACACATCCCCATCGCACAGTCTCTTTACATTGTTTCGGATATATTCGCATAGCTGCAAATATGACCTTTTCTAATGACTCTCTACATATACCTCTGGGCTTCATATTGACATCACGTATTTCTATAACATGTGACTTTACAAAAACATCAATATATCCATCGTCTTTAGAAATGTCGAAATGTTTGCTACTGTCGTTGGACATATTATTTCGAACGAGATGGGCGGACAATGCATTTCCAAATTCTTTCATGACGATGACCTCGATACCCTTTAATATTGTTCCCCATTTGAATGTCCAATATGTTTCATCGTCAAAGATTATATAATCACCGCCCCTGTCAGAATGTATTGTGAGTTTTTTGGACTTTATGGAGTTTCCAGAGCCCATAATTAGTCATATTGAAATACGTGTGATATTTTTCGTTGCACATAGTTGTATCAAATATGTATTTGTTGGCATTTTCGGAAATCATTGGCATATTATTTACTTTATTTTGTACATTCGGACATCAAACGATTGTAAATATGACAACTTTTTATATTTGGCGAATTTAGTATACAACCTTTCAGAAGTTTATTCATTGTAGTGCAATTTCGAGGAGATTTGGTCCAATTCATATGGCATTTATTATGTATGTTGCACTTTTTGGTCATTATAGTGTCATCATGTTTTTCTATTAATTCATTGATATATTTTTTTGACATTGTTTTGTTGGGATTATTGATGAGTGGTTATTGATGAGTGGTATTGAAGAAGTGATTTATATACACATATGTCTTATTTATATTAATTGAAAAAACTACATGTAAGATTGCGCGTTCATTTCTTCATTCCTTTTCCTTTTTTTCTCCTTTGTATTTCTTTGCTTGTAATTAAGCAATTCATTTGTTTTGGGGTCGGTGTATTTTGTAAACCATTTTTTGTCAACTAAATTGAAATCGCCCTGCCTCATAGATTTCTGAAATGTGTATTCGCGTATTTCCTTATTATTTTTTTGTTCTTCAGTAGCCCATTGGAAATTTGTTATATCTTGTCTTATGGCTTCCTTTGTTATTTCATCAGTTTTATATTCATCACCTTCAACGTATCTTAAAGCATCTCCGTTCATTATTACTGCAAGTTCTGTATACACTTCATATTTGTTCTTTCCATTTTGGTTGTAAGCATTAGGGATTTGTGACAATATTTCTGGATTGGCGTTAATGTGCCAACCAGTAACATGGCTATACCCGACACAATTAAAAGCAGCTTTAATGATTTCATCCTTTATCTTTAAATCATAATTCAAATGTATGTAAATTCCCGAGTTAGACTGTGTTGCCAGCAATGCGACTTCAAAATTATTGAGAATGGGATGTTTTTCTTTGAAAGTTTTATTTAAAAATAAGTTAATAAAACTTATTTCAAATTTTTGAATGACAAATTTGAGAACATTGATTTCATTAAATGCCCTTTCCCCCCAGAGTTTATAATGGTCAAATTTTTTTTGGGTCAATTCTCTATACAACGCCAACGCCGTATTAATCTTTTTTCTTTCAATTATTTTTTCAATCTTACCTATATAAATTGGTTGTTTTTTAGGTTCAGTATTTGCAAAAAGGTGATACATATTTTTCGACTAAATAGTTCACCTGTTTATAGTATAAAAATATTCTATTCTAAAAATACATGACCACACGACTGCGCAACTGCGCAACCTAATTTTAGAATAGAATATTTTTGTAGTTATTTGTGAAGAGTATATAAGCATGTTGTGGACTAAACACATGGGCAATACTTTACAAACGGATACAAACTGGTACATATACCGTCGTCACCTTAGTACAGACGAGTGGTGTAAAACGCCATTACACACATGGTCCGACATTCAGCTGGACGATGCATTATGTCGATTCAAGCACGAAATCTTCACATATGCATTATCACGTCATGTCCAATATGAAGATTCTAAGGCTATATATCTATACCAAGGAAACACAAGAGTATGTAAAGCATCTTTATGTCCGGATACAAAGCAGATAGAAATCTGGTCTACATCTATTCGAGAATGGTTGACTTGTAAAGAGCAGATTTCTTCAACAAAGTACCCCCCTTATATGACGGATTTTTTTAAAAAATATACTTCAAATCATACATGGATAAACACTCAAACGATTGCATTTGCATATAAATCATAAAAATCGTTTTTCTATTGATTTATTGATTTAATATAAAGACACATTTGACATTTGACCACATTAAGACTGAATATACACAAATTAATAAACTGAATATACCCAATGATAAATGTACATATAAATAAAATAAAAAAAGTTCTAAAAAAATAATGTATAAAGCCACATAGTATTTCAATTCAAATGTCCACTACTACAAATACAACAAATAAAAAGCATGATATATGGTGCATCCCCCAAAAGATATTGTTAAGACCATTATGGATTATTGGCTGGTGTATGCTTCTAGTGATAGGTTTCATATCTGTTTATGACGTATCATTAAGTACCTGTGGTGATAGATACCCAATATTATTATCAAGAGCTCTAACAACTGACCCATATCGCGGTATAATCTTAAGCTACTGTCTATTATCAATTTGCACATCATTTTCTTTACAGAAAAGTTTTTTATTCGGAGGATTTTTGGGTTTTTTCAGCGCATTTCTCGTCTCAATGTTTGAAACTTCTGCCCATAATTTCTTAATAGTGACATCCTCAGTATTGATACTTTTCGAATGTATGCCACAAAAAATGTCCGACAAATTATGGGAAAATATCTGGAAATTCCATTGGTTTATAACCATGTTATTGGGTTTTATATTTGTTATACTTAAGAATGAGATTGGAAAATGCTCGTTTTGGTATATAGTGGAATATATTTTGTTTTTATCAATGTTTTTACTTGTCACATGGTTAATACCTCCAACTATGGAATTAACTGATACCATCAGTAAAAGTAATACCATCAGTAAAAGTAATACCATCAATGAAAGTAATATAGAAAATAGTAAAAAAGTGAGCAATAATTTTATGAAAAAAGACAAATTAAATCCTGGAAAGTTCAAAATGGAATTTTAAATCTTTATATTGATGAGTTTTTGAAGTCCAAAAAACTTTGCGATTTCCAGGTAATCTCAATTTTCTGGAATTTTCGTCTTCTATATCAATGTCGACATGTGTAATTATAAATACATCAACAATATCAAGAAGCAATGCACTGTGAAATAATTCCGAACCACCAATGATAAATGTTGGCAGATGTGAAGATATTTTCAGTGCCTCTGTTATTGTATGACACCAATATTCACCATGATTTTCAATTGATGATGTAGTCCCACCAGGTAACATTTTTGATGAGCGACTAACGACAATATTCATACGATTATCAAGAGGTTTTTTAGGTAATGATTCCCAAGTTTTTCTACCCATAATAACAGCAGCACCATTTGTGTTCATTCGAAACCATTTCAAATCAAGAGGTATGTGCCAAGGAACTTTATTGTCCACACCAATCACACCATTTTTAGAAATAGCAAATATCAATTTAACTGACATTACTGGAATAACATTCAAATTGATAATAAATATATATATTATTAATAAAATATGTCTTACTTATATTCATGTCTTTGTTATTTACACTCTTGTCGTTATTTTATTTACATTATTATTTACAATCTAATTATTATATGTCCAAACTAATTTATTTGATAACTTTCAATATTTGCTGACCTATTGTCTCTGATTCAACGATGACTTGTTTAAATTCGTTACTAAGCCATATGACAAAATTTTGACGACAAGTAAGACAAATATATAAATGATGTGTTTTTCGTTTGTATTTACAAGTAGTTAATCGTGATGTAATGATATCACAATCCTCGCATCTATGAAGCCATCCAACTTTGGGTAATTGTGGCATCTGAAAAAATGGTTGCTTATATTTATACTTTTTAAAAGTTTTATTTTACTCATACACTATGATATTTCACTCACTTATGCGTCATCATTCGTTTGTATATTTTATTTTTCTATACTATAAATATTTATTATTTCTTTTTATATGTATGCCTATAAACAATTTGTCTGAAAATAATAAAAAATTATGCCCATCACATTTTATTCAACACGTCCGTGAAAATTTCGAACAATTTTTGTTAAAGCTCCCATTCAAAAATGTCTTTGGATGGTCCGATGAATATAATAGAGAATTATGTAAGACTATAGATGCTGGAAATTCTGAAGAGATTTATTCAATTATAAAAGAAGCAAAGATAAATTCCATTAATGTCACAATTGGACAAAATATAGATGATGGAAGTTATGCATCTATATTTAATGCTAAGATGGTTTTAGACGACAAAGCTATTACGATAGACGAAAAAAATACCCAAAAAGGACTAGACGTAATAGTGAAAGCAGCATATGCACCATTTTGTGATGAAAATTCACCCACAGACATGATTAATTTCAATAATCACTGTCCAAAGGGTATGGAATATCGCGATAGTGTATTTATGCGTTCAATGTATGAAACGATTATAGGAATCATCATGCATTCGATATTTATGAATATCGATGGAGTTAGCACGCCTAAAATTTATAAATGCGGATATATTTCTAGCGATATAAATCTCGACGAAAAAGATTCATTATTCACAGAAGAAGGAACAACCAAATATCCAGCCATAGTCATGGCACCATTAAAAAAAGATGGCAAAGAAATCAAAACACTGGAAACAAATAATCTAGAAAAATTTTTCTTAAAAGCTGCAGAAATTTTGAAAGAACTACAAAAATCATATCATTTCAGTCATAGAGATTTACATGCCGGAAATATTCGATATACCCCCCCAAAAAATGAAGACGACCCAGCACATATTGAGATATTCGATTTCGGGGAATCTTGTTTCAAGTGGCCCAATTCTAGATATGCTTTACAATTACCAAAATCTGAAAATTATTCAATATCAGACAATAATGTTAAAGAGTGTAACAATCCATCTTTTGACTTATCAATGCTCGTGTTGTCCTGTTACAATGTCCGATTTCGTGAATATAGCTCCGATTATATTAATAAAATAGCCATAGAGATATTCAATGAAATCAATGAAACATCTAAAGATGAAATAAATGGAATATCTTGGTGGAAACTGTACAAACGTTATGATTTGAACATTGAAAGTTGTATACCTGCAAATTTTATTGAAAATTATAAAAAAAGTCATAATAAAAAAAGTAATAATGAAAAAAATACAGATGAAAACGCATTGAAATTTTAAAAATAATGTATTAAAATAACACGAATGACTATTTAGGTTCTAATAATAATGTACGAATGAACTTTAAAAGTGCAATCTTCGTAATATTAACAATCTTTATATGGATATGGTCCTTACCATTATTAATTCTCTGCACATTATTTTTGATGCCACTAGCGATATGCTTTCTACCAATCTCTATTCTCATTTCAATTTATATAAAAAATTACTACCCAGTGACTACACAATCTAGATTAAGAACACTCGTCTCATCCTTACAATTAAATGAATGGTTTCCTTGCAACATAATAAAGATTCGCCAACAAATGCTCATATCTGTCCACCCTCATGGCTTATTATGTTGTGGTGCTCTGGCAGGTATACACTTCACCCCAGGTTCAACCACTATATTATGTGTAGCACCATCTTTATTCTATATACCTATTCTTGGATGGACTTTACATTTACTCGGTTGCATACCAGCCAACTACAATAGTATGCTCCATGTACTAAAACAAGGCCATAGTCTTATATGCGTACCAGGCGGTGTACCTGAAATAGTGATGGCAGAAATGGGTAAAGACTCTTGTTTGTATCCTCGATATGGTTTTCTTAATTTAGCTAAAATAGTTAATGTTCCAATACTGTCAGTTTTTGTCAAAGGCGAATGTTCTACATTTACGTTTTTCAGACTTCCTTTCTTAAAACAGAGAACGTTTTTATCATGGTGGTTGAATATACCTTTAGTGTTTCCTTATTTTTTCGGTCATTGGGGCATGTGGATACCTAAAAGAGTTCCATTAAAATTATATACCTATGCAATGAATGAAGTCCCAAGTAGGAATGAATATAGTGTCCGTTTGAGTTCTCTTATGTTGGAAAAACAAAAGCATCCAAATTAAATGTACATATACGCAAATCCATTAACTCAAGTATCCATTCATCACATTACAAATTGAAGTATATAGTCTGTTCTACATGGTACATATCCATGTTTTCCCTACTATTATTCATTATTTCCACTCTCATTGAATCGTCATGGTCGTTTAATTACGATTGGCAACGTCTCCATCAATGTTCGACACCACAAGAATTATTTGACACTGTCGCAGATTATCGCGAAAATTTTCCTTGTATTGATTGTCGCGAACATTTTCAGTCGTTGCTCGAGATGCATCCCTTCCCCCTTGATTACGTGAGAACTCCAGAAGATGTGCGCGTGTGGACATGGTTATCGCATAATTTAGTCTCTACACGTCTTAATAAAACGTGGTATTCATTTGATATTATGGATGAATGTCACGTATGAATATTAATATAGATAAGCCAAAAATGCCTTTCTTTATAAGTGCGACATTGTTAAAAGCGAGATGACATTGTTAAAAGCGAGATGTATAAAAGTAAAATATTTATAAAGTAAAATGCCTGGAAACGCATGTTTCAAAACACACAATCGCAAAGGCAATAATTGCCGCAGATTATTCACATTCAAAATCCCAGTTGGAAAAGCATGGGAGAACATTCATCTCACAAATAGTCAAGAATCATGTACATTCAAGGTCGATTACTTTAAATTCGGACAATCTGATTATTACATGGTCGTCTACAACAACCGTAATGAATCTTGGTATTGCACATGTCCATATTTCCAATTTCATAACTGCGAAATTGAA
>VMHT01033831.1_pt1 | contig 19217 bp, 23 predicted proteins | sample 4693611 | NCBI WGS metagenome assembly VMHT01 (sample SAMN12280063, study PRJNA550983) | marine metagenome | isolation source: seawater sampled from same location over 5 years 0.02-0.2 micron viral filtrate | place: USA: collected off the coast of southern California halfway between the port... ...
AACAATTTGTAAGCGATTCTTCAATTACTGGAGCTACCCTACCTACGGGGATAGCTGGCAATTCTCATTATATTGATTATGATAATGGGCGCATAGTGGAAACAGGAAGCAATTACACATCAAGCTCAACAATCACAGGCACGTTCGCAGTAAAAGATTTCAATATCTATTTCACTAATGAAACTGAAGATGATCTTATCGTAGAAAAGAAATTTGAGTTAAATTCTAGAATCCCAACATACAACGATTCTGGTATAGACCCTTATGATCAGGTGGTTCCAGCTGTTTTTTTATCTACAGCTACAATGAAAAATGACCCTTTATCTTTTGGTGGAGAAGAGCAAACTACTGTTCGGGCGAATGCAGTAGCTCTTTCAGACGACCCTTACAAGTTAGATGGGATATTATCTATATTTGGGGACTCACACAATGAAGTTTTTTATCCCATTCCTATGAGTGGGCATCCTATGGATGAATACGGCGATTTAAAGAATGGTTCGTATTCATATTCAACGCTATCAAATGAGTATAGCAATAATAAACCTTTTTTAGTAGATAATGTGACTACTTCAAAATTGACAGATAAAGCAAGAAAGTCTTTAGCTAATGATCTCTATGTCGGATTCATTGATTTTGACATAAAGATACACAGGCATAGATTTTCTTAATTTCACATTATTCAAAAATAAATGTAAACAATATAAAATCAACCTATCATGGCCAGAAACAGAGTAATTTATCAATCAGAGTCCCTTTACGTTAGTGAAGGGTTGGATTCAGCAACCGCTGCAAAACACGAACAATTGACACGAGTTCAAAGTGCAAACTATAGCTTCTCGATCAACAGACAGGATATTAATGAATTTGGAGCGCTAGCGCGTTTAGATTCTATTATTATGGAGGCTCCAACAGTGAGCTTAGACTTTTCATATTACCTCACTGAGGGTTTCAACGAAAAATCCTTAGGGTTTTCGCTCGCCAATGGCCTCAACACCCAGTTCCTTTCTGGGCATATGGGGCAGGCTTCAGGCAAGAACTTCTTCATTACAACAGCTCCAGAAGGAAAAGACGCTGTTGGTGTAGCAGGTGCTTCTTCGAACAAGGTTGAAGCTGTCATCGGCTTTGGAAACGCTTTCTTAAGTGATTATTCCGTTGAACTAGCTGTGGGTAGCCTACCGACAGCTTCAGTATCGTTAGAATGCGCTAACATGCGCTCTGTAGCAGGAGGTGATGTTTCTGGTGACGCTAACGTAATATCAGGTATGGATAATCCAGCTGTAGATATCACTAATGGAAATGATATCGGTGGAGAAGTTATTCTTCCTGTCCATAGCCTTTCTGGAGAAGAGACAACCATTTCTGCTTTACAACCCGGAGACGTTACAATTAATATCGAGGAATTAGATGGAGTTACATTCACCGATATTTCAGGTGTTGACGACGAAAATGGAATTAACATTCAAAGCGCTTCATTAAGCATTCCTTTGAGTAGGTCGCCTATTGATCGACTTGGAACTCGTTTCCCTTATTCTCGTAGTGTTGATTTCCCACTTAATGCTACCTTGAGTGTAAACGGTGTGGTTAGTGATGTCCAAGCTAAAAATCTTAGCACTATCCTAAACACTAATTCTAAGAAGACTATAACCTTAAAATTGAAGAGTGGATCTACCGAAAAGTTGGTATACAAACTTAAAGGATGTCGCGTGGATAGCGAAAGCTTCTCTTCTAGCATTGGTTCTAATAAGAGCGTAGATATTGTATTCTCTACTCAGATTGGTGGAACAAACGATGTAGATAACGGAGTATTCGTATCAGGAGATAACTCAGATACCCCGTTCTCTTAAAAACATAAAACCTCAACAACTAAAAGGGCGGTATCACTACCGCCCTTTTTTTATGTATATTAAGTGTTAGTTACTAACTTTCTCCAGTTAGAATAACAGCATCTATGCCTCCAACCTGTTGAGGTGAAGCTTCGTAAATATTATATTTAGCCACTAACCCGTCTAGATTAGCCTTAGAATCGTTTGCAAGCCCTCTATAGACCTTAGCCACCTCATTGCGGTTAACGAACGTCACAGACGATTCTCCGTCCTTTAAAGATAATATCTTATCGTCATTAGTCGCTGAAGTGATTCCTCTAAGCGCGTTTCGCGTTTGTTTATTGTAATAATGATACAAATAGAGTTCTTTATGAATGGATTGAGCCTCAATATCAAGAGCCGCCCCAGTGCCACTAAAATCTTGATAAATTAAATTATTTAATTCCCCCAAATTATTCTCAAGCCAAGCCTGAATAGAACCTGAAGTAGCAATACCAGTATCGCTATCAAATTCGTCCGTAAAGATATCGGAGGCTAAATCACTAATCACACTCATGCTTTATGTTACACTATTTCTTCCCCTTTTTGCCCCACTTCTTTTTTTCTTTTTCATCTTGAGAAATTTTACTGACAGATTGGATCATATCTTTAATTTCTTCAGAAGCTTCAGAAAACATAGGGGTCGGGGCTGGAATAGGAGAATTCCTAGATTTATACTCTCGGAAAGATTTTTTTATAACCTCTCTCATCAGCGCTCGTGAGTGTGTAGGGTTTAAACCTAGCTTAGAAGCTAAACCTCTAAGCTCTGACCTCCCATAAGTTTTCAGTTTGGCGTCTAATTCCTCCATAGTTTCAGCGCCAAAATAATTATTCTCGCCGTTACCATATGATACGTTTTCAAAATTGTCCATACAGTATTATACACTTAATGCAGATAAATAAACAAAAAAAAGAGAGCCGCCCCGAAGGGCGACTCTCAAATCAAGTTTTGCTATATTAAGCAGCGTTGATGATAGTAGCGGTTAATGCACGATTATCAAGAACCATGCGACCCTCTTCGATAGAGCCAAAGTAACCGATCTTCTGTTGGCGAATGCTATACTGATCGTCAGCGATCAGGTTGAATTCTCCACCAGAGTCTTCGTCAACTGCTACAGCGCGAATCAGAGACTCACGAGAGCGATCCAAACCAATAACAAGGTCATCAGCGGTAGTGCTGAAAGTAACACCGTCATGAGTACCAGAGAAAAGTTTGGTGAAACGCTTGCCAGCACCAAGCTCAAGGATCTCAACGATGGAGATACCGTAGAACTCAGGGAGACCTGCGCTGTTGTAAATGCTCATACGCATTTCGTCAGGAGCAGTGTGTCCATCTTTAACAGCAGAAGCGATAGGCGCTGCGCTAGTATTGATTGGATTGTAAGCCATTGCACGAAGCTTCTCAACAGTTTCAGGAGAAACAATGAGATCGGTAATACCACGACCTTGTCCAGAGGCAGGAGTTCCGCCAAGGAAAGAAGTGTTAATACGCTTAGCAAGGGTCATCATTTTGTTGATGTCGTCGAGAACGAAGCTGTTAGTGCTGCTGTTAGCACGAACATGTCCAGTTCCAGCGGTAGAAGCATCAGCAAGAGATCCCATTACCAATGTAGCAGAAGTAGTTTCCTGCTTAGCAAGAATCTCTTGAGCTGCACGGGAGAAGGTCTTAGAGACAACATCCATGCGGGACTTAGCGGCGTAACGACGATCAAAGCTGACTGCGGTATCCAAGCTGTAAGTGGCGACCTTCATCTCTGATGCAGTAGGAAGCACTTGGTTAGTTGGAAGTCCACCAGCGTGAGACTGACTGTAAACCTTCACGTAATCTTCGTCATTGATGTCATAATAGAGGTCAAGAGGGATCGAAGGATTGTCGTCAGCGTTGAACTGAAGAGTCGTGAAGAGATTCGAAATGGTAGGAGCGTTATTGATAACCTCTGCAAGCACAGGTCCAATAAACTCAGCGAGAGCTACTTGAGCTTCGTAAGCGACAGTGCGATTACGAGAAGCCATAGCTTTCACAAGCTCGATTTGTTCTGGAGTTCTTTTTAAAGTAATTTTCATTTTCTAGATTCTTTCTATATTATTTGAATTTGAAGACGAGGTACTCACCAGAAAACTGATCGGTAATTCCATTAGAATTAGCTTGATCACGGGTTCCAGTTCCAAGAATTGTTCCGAAACATGCGCTATCAGTTGGAGCGCATCCAGTAATAGTTCCACCAGTAGAAGCTTTAATACCGCTACCGATAGCAAGATCGCCACCAAGATCACCTTGGAAAGCAGCGCTAGCTACAGTAAAGATACCTTTAGTAGCGACAGGGACAGCTTCTCCGGGGAGAGCAGACTGAAGCTCAGCAGCTTTTTGAGGATTGTAGAGAAGTTTCTCTCCGTTCTCGTCATTTTTAGCGGTCTGAAGAAGAGTGATTCCAAGAGGAATATCTCCAGCACCAGCAGGTTCGACCTGCAGACTTACTTTAGGGTATTGATTACGCCCAACATGAGGGTAGTCAGTTTTACCTAAATAGCTGTCTGTAGCATAAGCAACAGGATCAGCAGAGAAGTCACCAGCAGAAACCTTCACGAAAGTTCCAGCATCGCCAGAACCCGCATCGGTTGTGCTATCGAGTACCATTCCATCGGCAACACGATAGAGATTAACGACATCTTGGTCGTCATATTGTCTAAAAGGAAGAATTTTAAGTCCCATAGTATTATATTTTGTTTAAGTTAAGATATTTCGATGTTCTCACGAGAGAACGCTTTTTTAAATTTATCAACAAGGTTTTCTTCTTTCGAAGCAATAGCCTCATTATTGTTAGAAAGGTCGGCATCGACCTGCTTAGCATTGTCAAGAGCTTCTTCGACATCAACTTCTTCCGAAGCTTTAGCGATCCTCTTGGCAACCTCTTCATCAATACGAGCTTGGATTTCAGCTTCAAAAGCTTCTTTATTTTCCTTACTCTTATGCTTCCAGAGGACTTCAAGCTTGTCAGAGAAAGAAGCGAATGCCTCCTCAGTCTCTTCGATAGACTTGACCTCTTTCGCAAGAAATTCACGATCTTCATCAGCAAGTTCAAACTTAGAGTCAAGTTCGTCCATGCGAGTATTGAAACGAGCTACAGCTTCTTCAGCTTTTTTCTCGTTTTCAAAAACGTTGATGCGATCATTAGATTCTGCCAGTTTGCTTTCAAGCTCAGCGACAGAAGCTTTAAGATCTTCGTATTCTTTCTTGGCTGCTTCTTGCTCGCTCAGAAGAGCTTCTTTTTCTTTCAAAAACTCTTCGTTCTTTTGACGAATCGCTTCAGAAAAAGACTGAGTCATAGAAGCTACAGCCTCTTCACCGATTTTTTTCTCGACGAGAAGCTCCTTTAGTTCATTAACAATGTTTTCCATAGCTATATTCTTTTCTTTTGTTACAGTTTTTTTAATTTTTTGTGAAATTTTATCTTCGCTGTCATCTTTGATAGATTCGGCATTTTCCTCTTGATCTTTATATATACCTTTTACATCAGCAGCTGGATTAGAGGTGAAACCAATCCCTAAAGGATATATCTTACCAGTGATTAATCGGTATACAGGTTCGCCTTTTTCAGTTTTCCCAGACCCTCCATATGCTTTTAAGCATCCATTTAATTTTTTAATTTCTCTTGGATCTTCAACTATAGTAGCTTCACTCAGTTTGTCACTGCCGACAGCTAACACATAATTAGAAAATCCAACTTCCCAGCTTGCAGATATTTTTTTATAGTATGATTTATCTTCGGGATCAGTAGATTTTTCTATAAGTTCCGCAAAAGATTTGTTAGCCGAACGATAAACAACAGCTCCTAAAGCTATATTAAAAGGATCTTTTTTATTTTCTATTTTATCATTAGATAATATTTTATTAGATCCATACTCACTAAATCCAGCAGTCACAATATGCCCAACAATCTTATCTTTGTTATGCTCTATGTTTGTGGGCTTATGTATAAATTGATCGTTGTATTTTAAGGCTGTGCTAGAATCAATACCATCACCATTCCTATTAAAAACATTAACAACTGCAGCGTTAAAAGAAACACCTAGCAAATCAACGTTTTTTTCAAAGTCTATGTCTTTTGGGACAAGAGAAGAGAGTTCGCTTAGCGAAGCCTCAGAGATAAACTCATCATTAATTTGATGAGCGAATATTTCAGATTCAAAAGAGGTTGTATACTTATAAGGCATTTTATCCTTCCTTGACATCAATTTTTTCACCCTTTGGATCAGACTCTTTTTTATCATCTTTTGATAAGAGCTTTTTAATAGCTGCTTCAGACTCTTCTTTGCTAAGTTTGCCATCTTTTTTCATTTTCTCTAAAATAGCTTTCTGGATAGCGGGTGGAAGTTTTTTCTGTTTATCAGTTAATTCTCCTTTACCTTCTTCCGTCATCATAGCTCGCATTTTGTCGTATTTTACAGCACAAGCGGCGTAGGTGGAGTTTTTATCCATACCTTCGGTATCGGTAAGGGCTTTGTCGTCTGATGCACACATGCTCATATAAGATTTATATAAACCCGCTTCTGAGCCTTTATACTTACTAGCGATTGAGACTTCAGCTTCCCCATTTTTAAAACTAACAGTTTTTTCAAGGGGTACTTCAATTTGTTCTGGATCAATTTTCATGACTGTGATATAATATTGCTGATGGATAAACTTCTAGGTTATGCTTATTAGCTACACTTAAAACTTCATTCATTACATTTAATTCTTCGATAAGTTCGAAATTTTCTATACAAGCTTCTAAGGTTTGGTTCCAATTTTGCTTTTCTGTAGAGCATATAATCGACTCGCAAAGTTTCGCGACCATCTCTTCTTGTTGCTCATTTAAAGTTTCTCCAAATTTTTCTTTAGCACTGTCTGTAGCCAAAGAATTAAAAGCTTCTATAGAGTAAATAGTATTTTGGATATCGCTTCTGGAATATTCAGCATTAGATACCTTATCTTTCTCTACTGTTGTAGTACCATGAGGTCTACCCGCAGCTTCAGGGGTTTGAGACTTTTCAGAGATCTCGTCTTCTATCATTGGAACACCTCCAACGATAGGGTTATAGAAGCCTTCTTTACGCTGTTCGATAAACCTGCTTTGTGCAGGAGCTATATCTTCGGCATTTGGGAACTGACCATTGTGGAACATCTGCATACCTTGTTGAGGTGTAAGAATTCCAAGCTCCATAAGGCGGGTAGATACACGCATAAGCTGCGTCTCATCTCTCATATCAATATCCTTCATGGTTGCGGTCGGATATGATTTAAAACCTAAACTATTAGCGATTCTTTTTATTTCTTTTTGTAAGAAATCATTCAAGAAGCAGTTCCTAGCCTCTTTGAGGCGGTCAATGAATATTTGAGCTTTGACTTGAGTAGAATTATATTTTTCATCCCCGACAACAATATTCTGAAGACCTTGCTTGATATCCTCATTGAGTATTTGATATTTAGCTGGCCCCAGAACTTTATTAAGATCTGGGATAACAAAATCAGCTTTTGTCGTATGGTCAGAAACTAAGACTCGGCCAACACTCTCATTTTTAAATAAATGTTGCATAGCATTGATGTTATTAGCATTAACGCCTCCTTTATCAGGTTCAGCACCCATAGTGATAAGAAGTATAACATTCTCCACGGTACGAGTAATTGCTTGGTCCATCTTCTTAAGCTCAAGCTTAGCGTTGATGTCTTCTAAAACTGGATAACCAAATGGTATAGCAAACGGCTCATAATCTTGTTTCTTGTAGAATGAAAAGCTCAGACGCTTAGGATCTAACTCGACTTTAATACCATCTGTATAATAAGAACCATCTTTCACAAGCTTCTTCATTTCAGGATCTAAAGCATCATAAACTAATTGGTCTTCCTCTGTAGCGGGGTTTTGTAATCTAGAAAGCTCATACTCAGAAAGAACTTTCTCATATGCCCCGACATTGAATGTCGTAGCCCTTTTAGATACGATATCGAAAGGGTTAAGGACAACATACTTTACTGGTATTTTGTTTGCTGTTGGGTTGATAGCTCCAACCTGATTCATTAACCGGGCGTAATCTTCAGCTTCAAACTCTCCGTCAAACCGATAAAGAAAGATATTACCGCTGCGGTAGTATTCACGGAAATACTGATCTTTTAAATTTTGTAAATTAATACGTTTGAAAAACTGCTGGAAGAACTCCCTGCTTTTTTTAGAGCCGCCCTCTAGATAAATCTCTGTGTTTGCGAACTCAGACATAACATCTATAGCATTTCTGAACACCGCGACATTAGCATAAGCTTTTTGACAAAGTTCAATACCTTCCCGGACATTCACTCCATCTCCGGCATACTCATAAGGCAGTAACCCTTTACGGATACTAGAAAACCTATCTATAGTTGTTCTCATAGCTGAAGAGTTAACTCTAGCGGAATTAGTAGTCCCCGCCCTGTTAGTCCTAGCTTTAGACACTTTTTTATAGGAAGCGTCAGAGGTGTAAAAAGATTCACCTAATAGCTCTGGAGTGTAAGACTCTTCAGTGTTTCGAGCTTGAGATAATTGCTGCAAACTATTGTTGCTTTGGAATTTTTTCCAGTAATCAGATTTTTTTGTATACTTCCTAGCCATTGTATAATTATATTACACCAAAAGTAACTTTCTAACTTTTAAAAGTTAAGAAATAAACATTGGGGTGAAAGTTTCTGTAACTGAAGACCCATTATCCTCTAACATATCGAAGTAAACATTCATGGCCCAGTTACCTAGAACCAAGGCAGAATATGAATCTTTCCGGGCTTTATCGGCTCCCCGCTGCTTCCTTAAGTTGGGTGGGAGATCAAAACTTTGCGTCCCTTGTGGAGATGTCGTTACCTGCACTAAAGCACATTGTACTTTCATAAGATCCATCATATCTCTCTGATGCTCTACAAAATCGATCATCTTAGCTCCTTTATTTTTTTCTTCCACATCTTGATTTCTCAAGAACTTTAAATTCTCAATGGGTATATTAGCTTTTCTCTGCAAGTTGTAGTTCTCATCCATAGCTGAACCAGCGAAGAATATCCGTTTATGATCAAATGCAGATTGCAAGCTCTCATTAGCGAAACGAATCCATGTAGAACTAGGCTTCCTTAAGAACACATATTTTCTAGAAGATTTATCTATTGAGTTCTTTAACTGCCTAATCCCTTTCTGATAATCTTTCGGGTTATCTAATTCAGCTTCTACAGTATCTATTTTTAATTTTTCTTTTTTAAATATGCCGCTTTCCTTACACGCGCTCAAAAACTGGACACCTCCATTGTAGTCACCTACGACCATCTCAATATTGAAGTGGGTTAACAGATATGCCATATATCTTATGTGCGTTTGTAAGCTAGAACCAGAAACAGCATAGCTATGCACTACAGTGCCTTTCCTAGTATCTGGGTGGACTTTTATCACGAGTATAGCAAAATCATCTGAGCTTTCACTCTCAGACCAAGAGGGGTCAAATGCCAATATGTATTTTGAGGAGGGATCTCCAATAACCTCGACACATTGACCTTCTCCATCAGGAATAGTACAAGAAGCCATTTTACTAACTTTGAAGTAACCAGAGCTATCATCTGTAAACACAGCTCCAAACTCTCGATCAAACTGAGACTGACTCATTGTTGATTTAGATTGATTAATCAAATTTTGATCATATAGCTGATCAGGGGCGCAATCATAACTAAAATGCATAATCACACGATGAGCGCCGTCTTGCTTGTTTTCATTAATGATTAAGCTCTCATATTGTTGATAAAGCTTATAAAGGTATTCAAATTTGTAGGACGCAGAAGATAAACCAATAATTTTGTTATTTGGCCAACGAGTCCTTTCGTTTTCCTCCATCTCTCCCTCTTTGATCATCTTCGTCTCGATATCATACGTTTCTTGGCGCTCAGTTGGATTCTCAACGACAGATAGGAATGGCATGATAACCTCGTTGAAAATCTTCTCAGGCATCAGGAGAAGCTCATCTATGATCATTCTCTGGAATCGGAAGCCTCGCAGCTTTTCTCCGTCACCCAAAGGTAACGCTCTGATACTACTAGTGCCTATTTCCATAACCCATTCATCATTCATTTTAGATGTCCTAGTTATGCATTGAGATAGAAACTCTGCTTTAGGGCTTTTAGCAATATCTTCAATCTTTTTGAAAATCATCTTAGCCTGACGAAAAGACTTAGATATGATACCTATCTGGACTCCTTGATTCATAATAGCATCTAAGATGGCAAATACAGCAGTTGAGAATGATTTACTCATGCCTCGACTCCAGATTCCTAAAAAGTAGTCTGTCTCCATCATAGATTTGATGGCCATATGCTGAAAGGGAAATAACTTCACACCCGTGAATAACTCACAGGTAAATGAAGGATTATCCCTAAGAAATTTATATAGAAGGAGCTTAGCCTCTCCTTCTTCGATATAACCTTCTTTTGAAAGAACCTCTTGGTTTACTTCCTTGAATTTCTTGTAGAGTTCCTGATTCCCGTCTATCCAAGCCATTTTTTTCTAATTCTTTTTCCCAAACATATTGTAAATCAACTTTCCAGAGTTTTTTACCACAATGAAGGATCTTGGGTATTAATTCTTCACTATCTTTCCTAGAGCCGCTGAACACAAATTGGCAGCAGCCACTAAATTGTTCCTCAATAGCCCGAAGGCGACTGAAAACATACTTCATATTAAATTTTTTATAAACTGACTGATTTATTTTAAAAAGATCTCTATAATCAGCCTCAACAACAATAAATAAATAACACCTCAAACTCTCGCATCGTTCTATCTCTCTCAAAAACCTATCATAGCCATTTGTTACTGTAGCTGCAAAGTCACTAAAGGATTTACGTTCAACATGAGTATATGTATAGTTTTGTGGGGGCAGAGTATAATCACCAAAATCTAATTTATGAATAAGAGAGTTTTCGAAAGACAAAGGTTTGTTTTCCCTAGTATCGATCCATATCTCCGCATTATTACAGTTTTCAAAAAACTCCTCACACAAATTTTTATTATATGCTGGCTCAATCCCTAACGTATTACATAATGCCGTGTAGCTTCCGAAAAGTTTCTTAATTATGTCTAACGTCGGCCAATCCCCGGTCTTGAGGTATAAACTAGATGGACCGAGTCTTAGGTTCTTTTTTTCTAGTCGTTTTTGAAATTTCTCCAATACATATTTTTTTGTTTCATCTTCTGGCGCTTTCAAACACCAACGCCTCATATTTTCAGAACTATTGAAGTCCATAGAGAAGTATTGCTTGGCGTTTTTAAATTCTATAGGCTTCTCCGTCAGTTTGTCAAAACGTGGGTAATGTTTGACGTAATACTCACCTAGGAGCATATTATGCGCTTTAATGTGCATGTGAAGCCCTCTCTGCGATTCAAAGGTCTTTCCGCACTCTTGACATTCAAATTGCATCATCTTTGCTTATACCTAAGATTCTAGCCTTCCACTCCGCCATACCCTCCATCCGCTCGGCTTCTTCTTTAATTAATTTTTTCTGCATCTCTGCCATACGAACCATATTCTTTCGTTCTTCCTCTTCTTGGAACATATGAACAATAGCTAAAAACGAAGCATTATCTTTTTGATTCTTCTTCATGCGCTCCGCACGGTCGCCTTGAAGTTTTTTCGTCAAATTCTCAATACGGGTCTCACATTGATGATATTCTTGTGATTTAGCTTTGATAATCTCAGCTAACCGGACAGTCATTTCAGTTTGATCGTCTGCGACATCGAACATATCATTAAGTTTATTAAGATGCGCCGAAACAACCTCTAAGTTAATAACTTCTTTACATACGTTTAAGTATAGATTGAGTTCGTCAGCGGTTAAATCGGGCTTATCCCAACTTAACCGGATAAACTCTTGCTCGAACAGATCCCTGTCTTGCTTATTTAAATAATTATTGATGATTTTTAAAAATCTGCTATTGGACAAGTTAATGCGAAGTTTCTCTATGCAAATTTGTTTTTGCCTATTCAGTTTACTCTCCTCCAAACCTATACCTGTAGCATCATTTATTTTCTTTACGATTCTACTCGCACTTTTCGGTGATGAATAATCATTGACCGCGCCAGACTCTTGCGATGGAATAAAATCAGGATTTATCTCATGAATGTAAGAAAGCACTGTTCTTTGCTCATTACTTAGAGGTTTTATTATTTTTTGAGGGAATATTAGCTTTGCTATCTCAAGGGAAGACAAACCTTCTTGCGCTTGATCCAATATGAATTCTTTTTGTTGATCTGTTAAGTCTATTTTATCTGTTGGCGCTCTAGCTGTTGTTTTATAATCAATATCATTCTCAATCAAAAACTTTCTTACAGCCCTCCCCTCTTTGTTGCGGCCATCTAATTTATCATCTTTAAAGCATTTTTGTGTCAGATCATTGAGGTCTAACATATCTTTAGCGTTTTCCTCCAAAAATTTCTGCTGCTCTTTTGTTAATTTCATTTTTTCGGGTCTTCTTGTTTCAATATTGATATCGCCATTTCTTGAAATTTATTTTTTAGATTCTTAACCTGACGGTATCCTGTCTTGCGAGTTGCGTCTGTGATCTTATATCCCATAAAAATAGCAATATCTTCCTCAGAACATTCTTCAAAGTACAACATATGATATGCAGTAAAATGTTTTTCGCTAAGTCTGTTGCTCATTTCTTGATTTAACTTTTCTATGTTGCCTTCATAATCAAAATGAGAATTACACTTAACATTGCCGATTGAGTCGGTTTCATCCAAACTCCCGGCTGTTTTAAGCTCTAAGCCATATTTTTTCTTTTTTGACCATTTAGCAAAATCTTTACAGCTAACATCTTGATTACCACTCTTTGTTTTGGCGCATAACTCGTCTCTAGCGTGGATACATGTAGAACAAGGTTTTATATAAGAACCATAATGATTCCTTATAAGATTCCACATCCTATTGGTAATCACTCGACTTAACCAAGGCTCAAGAGGTCTTGTTTGATCCCACATATGCCACTTCTGGGCAATATGAGATTTCACAACCTGCTCTACGTCTTCAAAATCAAACCACTTAATTGCGTCTAAGCGCCATCTAGATTTTTGCTTTTTTACAGCTAGGTCTATTAGATCTTGGAAGTCTTCATATTTTTTCTTTTCGTCCATTAAGGATTGGAAGTAAATTCATCTAAGCCATATGAACCCTTCCCCTTAAAGTCTGGCGGTGTATTTTGTCCTGCGAGAGAACCAATAGTAAAAGATTTATTATTATAAATTTCAACATCTAGACCCCGAATATCAGGGACAAATTCAGCATCAGTTTCATCATCAGAAACTGCAGATGCCTTTTTTCGAGCTGGCTCAGCAACTCTTGCGTTAGATTGACCTACAGAACCAAAATTTGCCCCGCATTTGGAACAAAAATTAGGTTTTGCAAAATTATATTCAATCTTAACCCCACAATCAGAACAAAACATGTGACTCATCTCATTTATTATATTAGTAATGTATATTTATTACACTATTTTTAGCTTTCTAGCTTTTTAATAATGAATTTTAGTATTTTACTACGCACAATATCGCTTTCATTGAAGCTAAACGTATGAATTCCCATATCTTCCGACTCGTCATCATCGAATTTGTTGAACATTGGGTTAAAACCGCTCTTTCCGTTGATATCACTTTGAAAAAAGTCACCACCTATGATGATTTTACTGTCTTCCCCTATACGGGTGATCAAAGTAGTTAACTCTTTCAAAGTAAAGTTCTGCGCTTCATCAGCGAAAACCAACTTATTCTGCCAACTAGCGCCCCGAAGGAAGTTTATTGGGACTGCAGATATCTTTCCTTTTTGTTTTAAGAAGGTCGCATCGCCGGGAGCGACTATTTCTTCCATTTTATCATAGAGAGGACCAAGAAATGGGTCGAACTTCTCTGTAATATCTCCGGGTAGACTGCCTAATCCCCTATCCGCACTCTCAGCAATACTTCGGACATACAAAATATCCTTACTGAAATCTTCCTCCATGAGTTTTAACATGCCATATAAGGACATGTAAGTCTTTGAACTTCCCGCAGGACCAGATACGAAGATTATTTTCGAATCTTCACTCAATACTAACTCTAGAAACCGCTTTTGTTTGGGGCTGAATCTAAATCTCCTCTTATTAAACTTAATTGATCTCTCAAAATCCGCCATTAAGTCAAATGGAGCCTTCTCTTTCACCGCTTGTTTTCGGGCCATATGTATTTATATATACACTTATTTTACAGAATTATCTCCCTAATTGTTGCTCTAGTCGATAAAGTGTCTCCTCCCTGTACAGAATACGACTCGCTGACCACATGCGCTCCAGAATTTGCCAATAAATGAAAATTAACACTATCATAACCCAATCCAACATTACTCACATCATTTAACATCACCCCAAAATTACTCGTCAGCTTATTCCCACTAAAATCAATAAGAGAATTCAATCCTGTAGATTCCACGTCCATACTCACTTCCACTCCATCCACTAAATGGTCAGATGCGTATTGAGACCCTAATGTATAAACAGGCGTCCTGCTGAAAGTTTTATTATATGTTAAATTATTTACTAAATTACTAGATACCACATTACCCGCATTAACCAACGTACAATCATGACCATAGATGATATCTGAAGTATTTAACGTATTATCAACATCGCTAGACACTAAACCTGTAATACCACCCGCGCTTGGGCTAAAACTTGTAAAACTTACGCTGCCCACCACGGGTTCAAATGGTTTTACCGTCAAATTATAGCTATCAATAAAACACCCACTGTATTTATTACCGCCAACATCCAAAAGCATTTCATTCGCGCCTGTATTATGATAATTATCAAACAAGAAGTCAAACCCCGAATAATTATCCCCATCACTTCTCAACAAGAAATCAATAGAGATCTTACATTCCACATCCCCCACAAACCTCAATTGGTCGTCAGCGTTTATATTCGCGGCTAATTGCTTTTTCTCTTCATTTTGTGTACTAAAATCCACAGATACTCTCGTCCCCATCATAGGACTAGCCTCATCCACTACCACCGCCATATTCCGATATGTCATATCTTATGTTACACTTTTTTTTTTGGTTTTTTTATTTTTACTTTATCCTACACCCTCCACGTTCCTAATTAATGGGTGGGGGCCATTGAGAAATTGAAAATTGACTCCCCCCGCGACTTTGCGCTGTCAAGCATAAAGTTGTTTTTATTTTAATCGGGGGGGCTAAAAAATATAAAGAAAAAGCTTGCACACAATTAATTTTTAGAGTAAACTACTCACATGAAAGCAAACAACACAGGACGCAGTTACCACCAGAGAGTTTTAGATGCTCGCGAGTCACTTGCCAAGGACACAATGAAGCGCGAAGAACAGCGTGAAGCCAACCCTATCGACTGGAAAGCTACTATGGAGACTGGCAAAGTAGTCTTTAAAAAAACAAAATAAATCTTTACACTAGCCCCAACTCTATACTAGAATACTCCCATGACTAACACAGCATTTGATGTCGCCAAATCAGCATTTGAACACGCCCAAGAGAGAGCTAACCTAAACTTTGATAACTTTATGCAGGAGCAGAACGCTGCCCGTGAGTTAGACTATAAAGTTTCCGAGGCTATCTGGCTACTTAGGGCGACTGATCCTCATATAGCTAAACACCTAAACGACGCACTCGGCACATTCAGAGAAAACAAAGTAAAATCAGCACACTAACACTATGAACTTACACAACTTCAAAGATCAAGACACCAAGGGCAAAGCCCTTCTCATTCTCACTTACCCTTTCGCCATTGGCATTCACTTGGGTGAATGGCTTAGGATGCGGAAGCTCCAGCGCATGATCAGGAAGTGGATTGGTGCAGCTTGCAAGAATCCACAAGGGGTCGAGGCTGAGATGGTCAAGGAGTGGAGCGATGAGCTTCGCTGGATCTACGGCAAGTAAAAAGTTTGGGTGGCCAATGGTTTCGACGGGACGCAAGTCGCGGATGGGGGTTCGATCCCCCCGCCATCCACCAACAATTCGTCAAGTGAGTATAAACACGGTCAAGCGGTCCGCAAGACGTTAAATAAGGAAGGGTCGTGGGTCTGGCATAGCCCTCGCAGAAATATGCCACCATTTTAAATCAGAACAGTGAGAGTGTCAAGCCTTTTAGGGTAAAAAAAATAAATAAAAACATTTAAATACAAACCGCTCTAACTCACTGAGCGGTAGGGAGTTACGAGGGGGGGGTCGCCCCCGGCTGTAACTCGTTGAGTATTAGTGACTTACAAGCCTCTCGCCTATACCATATGAGGGCAGCATGTCAAGCCTTTTTAAATAAAAAAAAAGATTAAATATATGCAGAAAAAGCTTTTAATTCTCTGCCGATTAGAGTAAAATATCCCCATGAGCGACACCAACAACTGGACAGTAAGAATGTATAAAGCGGAACTGCAAGGCATGGAACAGGGTCTTACAAAAATCAAGTCTTACGGTCTCTGCACCCTCTCTGCAGAAAAGTTAATTGCTGAAAAGAAAAAACAAATCCTAAAAGCCTCTAAGTAATATGAACTCTATACTCACCATCGCAGGAGTTATCTTCACGCTTGTCATCGCTGGCAACTTGGAGATGCTCGACCACTCACAAGATCTTGAAAAAGATTTACAAAATAGCATTGACCTCGACTACCTTTTTAACTAGAATACTCCTATGACAAATAACACTACTACCACCCTCGCCCAGAAACTTTACAAAATGAGTGACGAAGAGCTTACTAAAGCTGTCGTCGGGCAAACCATCTACTACAGTAACGAAGGGCCATCTTCTGTCAAGGTTGATGGTAACAGAAGGTTTTCTGCTCTCGGAGTAGAAGGAATAGCGTTTAGTAAAAAAGATAACATCCGTTACATTAAGATAGAAGAAAGAGATCTTGACGATAATAATAAGCGAGGTTTCAAGAATCTTCAGATCGGTGGTATCACAAAGATTGAGCATCCCGCAGTTACCGCCATCAAGATGTTGAAAGAAGCCGCTAAGAATATGTCAAGACGTTAAAAGATTTTCTCTCGGTGTTGTGTGTAAAATCCTTGCTAACTTAATGCTCCGAAGGGTAAACCCTTTGTTTTGATTAGTAAGGCGGTAATGCAGCGGGACATAGTTCTGGTTAATCATTCGCCGCCTGAGTAACTGCATAAAAGCTCAGTAACAACCTCGCTCCCTTTTTTGTTTTGGGGAGCGGGGTTTTTTTGTTTTTTATACAAATAAAGCTTGCATCTAATTCTTTTCTGGAGTAAACTTTCGGCATGGCAGCACTAAATGTACATCAGTTATATGACTTCGCTTATCAGGCAGGACTCCAAGGGCGGGAGAGCATGACTTGCCCAAGGTCTTACCGTGGGTGGGAGATCCCAGAGATGTTTGAAGACGGGGAGTTGGCTATGGGGGTTTGGAGAACAGCCTATGCCGAAGCCCAAGAGTGGGTTGCTATACATGAGCATAGCGAGCAAGAGGCTACTCAGCCCTAAAGGGTTTCCCGCACTCTCCGCAAGGCTCCCGAAAGGGAGCTTTTTTTTGGAAAAGTGCATTTTTATGCTTTACACTGGCGGCAAAATAATGTAAAGCGGGAACGCCGTAACTCACTGAGTAGTAAGGAGTTACAGCCGGGGGCGTCCGCCCCTCCGTAACTCGTTGAGTATCAATAGGTTACAGCGTTTTTCGACACCTCTAACCCACTGAGTGTCAGTATGTTACGCTATTTGTCGAAAAATGTTCTGACCTACGCTATTTGCAAAAAAATGTCCTGACCTACAGTATTTAAGGAATGTCAACCCTAAAATAAAAAAATAAAAATGCATAAAAGATTAAAAAAGGGCTTGCAGTTAATTACTTTTCTGTCATAATTCTCCTGTCGAGAGAAACGCTCTCGCTTTACCACTAACTACTATTACTACTATGAAAAACCTAATCTATTCCTCCAACAAAGTTGACTTCGAAGCTGTTAAAGCAATCGAAACTCCCGCTCCTAACTGGATGAGAAAGGAAGACGCCGAAGGCAAAGGCAACCACTTCCCAATTCCTCATGACCGTCTTATTAATGAGGCTCGCCAGTCTCTAAAAGAAAATGGTTTCACTATTGAACAGGAGGAACATGGTCTTTCCGAAGGCGATATGAATTGCTTCAGCGGTTTCGCTCTTCGCAAGTCTGGCTTTGATAGTGAGGAACGTCAGCTCGTCATGGGGCTTCGCAACTCCCATAACCAAAAATTCGCTAGTAGCCTCGCCATTGGCAACTCTATGATGGTTTGCGAAAACCTCTGCTTCTCTTCGGATGTCACGCTCGCCCGGAGACACACCAAGAACATATTCAAAGATCTTCCCTTCCTTTTCAATAAGGCAATCGGTCAGATCCAGCAGACTTGGGACAATCAAGGCAAGCGCATTGAGGCTTACAAAAACACCGAGGCTAATGAGGTTTCGGTTCTCAATAAACTGGTCAAAGCTGGTTTGATCAAGCCTACCAAGATCGAAGCTATCTTCGACAACATCGAAAACGGTGGCGTCGATAAGGACGGCAATGAAGGCGCATTCTCCGAATACAAGGGGACTCTCTGGAATGTTTACAACGCTGTAACCGAGTCGTTCAAGAATCTAACCGCTAACAATGTCATGAACCTTCCCCGCATGACGATGCAAGCCCAGCAGATTTTTGACCGTGTGGTCAATCCTCCCGAGGTTGTCATCTCCCAAGATGATCGCGAGTCAGCTTTAGTTTTACCTGCATAGCCCATAACCGCCCCCCGCAAGGGGGGCAACCTTCTTATGAAAGAGCAAAACAGAACCCTCTTCGAAAATGTAGTTTTCACTTGCATGGTCCTACTTTCTGGCCTAGTTACTCTCTTCGGAATCATCCAACTTGTAAAGATGGCACTATAATTTTTTGTTAGGGGTAACAAGCAAAACCTCGTCCTCTCTGCATGGAGGGCGGGGTTTTTTATTGATTAAAAATAAATCTCCGTAACTCCTTGAGTATCAACGAGTTACAGCCGAGGGGATCGCGCCGCCCGTAACTCGTTGGCGCTCAGTGAGTTACAGCCCTGTCAAGCATTAAAAAAGAATTAAAAATAATAAAAAAGACTTGCGCCCAAACCCAAACCTGCCAAAATACTTTCGTTATGAAGCTACTAAATCAAGGCAATGCCAAAACTCTCAAGGGAGAGGTTCTAGGATATCGCACTTTCGGTCTCCATCTTTCCCCCGCTAATAAATCAGGATTCAATGTCTGCCAATGGGCAAGCGCAGGTTGTCGTGCCGCTTGTTTAGATACTGCGGGTCGTGGTTGCATGAGCAA
>VMHT01061994.1_pt1 | contig 19188 bp, 15 predicted proteins | sample 4693611 | NCBI WGS metagenome assembly VMHT01 (sample SAMN12280063, study PRJNA550983) | marine metagenome | isolation source: seawater sampled from same location over 5 years 0.02-0.2 micron viral filtrate | place: USA: collected off the coast of southern California halfway between the port... ...
ATACATGGGGTGACACTGACATCTCAAGTGAGTCAACAGAAGTACAAGCAATATGCAATGCAGTTTGGACAGACGCAGTGAAGACTGCATACCAGACTGCTATGGATGCAGCAGAAATATAAAAGGAATTGTAGCCAATGACTAGATCAAGAGACATAGCAGATAGCACCAAGACACTTGATGTAGACGGTGGCACGATTAAGCTAGACGGGAATTATCCCAATGGTACAAACAACGTGGGGTTGGGTGATGGTGCGTTTGCAGGGTCTTTATCGGGTGACAGTAATGTAGCTATTGGCTATCAATCACACTACTCACTAACTTCTGGCAATGCTAATACTTCAGTTGGTCGTGGTAGCGGATTTGCTATAACAACGGGTACTAGCAACGTAGCAGTTGGTTATACCGCTTTATCCTCCAACACCACCGCATCCTACAACACTGCTGTGGGGTATCAAGCACTAACTAACAACACCACCGCAGGTTACAACACGGCTGTTGGACATCGATCAGGTCACAATAATACTACAGGTCTATATAATACTTTTATAGGTGAGCAAGCTGGAGAGAATAATACCACCACCGGCGCTAACGTCTATGTAGGTCATTACGCTGGCAACTTTACTACATCAAATAGCAATACATTTATTGGAACAAATAGTGGTTATCAAATTATCTCTGGCTCTAAGAACACCATCCTTGGTCCATACAACGGCATCCAAGGTGGCCTAGATATCCGCAACTCAAACAACAACATCGTGCTGTCGGATGGGGATGGTAATCCTAGGATGCGTATAAACAATGTTGGTAGTGTAGCAATGGGTACTACTGACCCTATAAGACATGGGCAAATAACTAAAGTATTGGCTTATAATGGCTCTACAACAACAGGTGATTTTGCTTTGCATGTTGGTAGAGTTGGTACAGGATCAGAAAATCAGATATGTATTACTAATGGGTACGGGAAAGTAGGGAGTGTTACAACAAGTGGAACATCTACATCCTACAACACATCCTCAGACCATCGCCTAAAAGAAAACGTAAATTACACATGGGATGCTACAACTAGACTAAAGCAACTCAAGCCAGCAAGGTTTAACTTTATATCTGATGCTGATACAACAGTTGATGGTTTCTTAGCCCACGAAGCACAAGCAGTTGTACCAGAATGTGTAACTGGGGCTAAAGATGCAGTCGATGCAGATGGCAACCCAGAGTACCAAGGTATAGATCAGTCTAAACTTGTACCACTATTAGTAAAAACAATCCAAGAGCTAGAGGCTCGTATTACAGCACTGGAGGCTTAAAGAATGGCATATCAAGGACGACAACCGGGAGTAGGTGTACGAAACCGCTTCATCTATTCTGCTACGGGTGGTCAGACGTCCTTTAGCGGCGCTGACAGTAACGGGCTAACACTCGCCTACGCAGACGCAACATATGTCGATGTATTTTTAAACGGGGTACTTCTCGTTCCCGTATCAGATTACGCGGCCACAACTAAAACGTCCGTGGTCCTTGGATCGGGAGCCGCGGCTTCTGACATTGTGGAGATTGTAGCGTATGACATTAGTTCTATGTCTGATGCGATCACGTCTTCGAGTGGCGGCACGATTGCAGGCAACCTGACTGTCAACGGTAACTTCTCCGCGGACGGCGGCACAATCAAGCTAGACGGGAATTATCCTGTTGGTAGTAACAACGTGGCGTTGGGTGATGCTGCGTTGGCAAGTGGTAGCTTGAGTGGCGGTGATAATACAGCCATTGGTTTTCAGGCTTTAACAACAAACACTTCTGGCACAGTTAATACTGCCGTTGGTGGCGATGCATTAAGATACAACACAACGGGCGCAAACAATGTGTCTATGGGTGTAAATGCTTTAAAGCAAAACACTACAGGCGGCAGCAATACTGCCTTGGGTCGTGATGCACTACGCCTCAACACCACCGCAAGCAACAACACTGCCGTTGGGTATCAGTCGCTTTATGCTAATACTACGGGTACACAGAATACTGCGGTAGGGCATACTTCTGGAACAGGCGTCACAACTGGAATAAGAAATACTTTTATTGGATACGAATCTGGTGTGGCTTTAACATCAGGAAGTTATAATACAGCACTGGGCTATAGATCGTTAGATTCCGAAACTCAAGGTCAATCTTCTGTTGCTATAGGATATGGTTCATTAAATAGTCAAAATAATAGCTCGGCGATAGATGTTTATAATGTAGCGGTGGGTCTTAACTCAGCTGCCTTAACTACTACAGGTAAATATAATACGGCTATAGGTGGCCTTGCCCTATACTCCAACACCACCGCAAGTAACAACACGGCTGTGGGGTATCAGTCGCTTTATGCAAACACCACAGGCAGAGACAATACCGCTTTCGGGTATTACTCAGGCGTAACTAACACTACTGGCCTTGAGAATACCGCCCTTGGTATGTACGCCTTGAGGTTTAATACTACAGGAAACACAAACACTGCTGTGGGCTTGCAAGCGCTTCACCGAAACACAACTGCATCTAACAACACGGCAGTTGGTAGAAACGCAATGGAGGTAAACACCACTGGCGCTAACAATGTGGCTGTGGGTTATGGCGCATTAGAAAAAAACACCACCGCACCTAACAACACAGCGGTTGGTTATCGTGCATCGCATGATAATACTACAGGAACTAATAATGTTTCTATGGGTACAGATGCAATGTACCAAACAACTACAGGTAATAACATAGTTGGTATTGGGAACGAGGCTCTTACTCGTAACACTACTGGCTCACAGAACGTAGCTATTGGCAAAGAGGCGTTGAGCAGAAACACCACCGCAAGCTACAACACAGCAGTTGGTTATCAGGCTCTTTACAGCAATACTACTGGAATAAATAATGCGGCTTTTGGTGGAGAAACGTTATATACAAACACCACAGGCTCTTACAATACAGCTTATGGAAGTATTGCTTTAAGATATAATATTGATGGTCAATTTAATACTGCTGTAGGTCGTGAATCTTTTGAGGCTAATACTAACGGAAATTATAATACTGGTTTAGGTTTTAAAGCAGGTCATTCTAATACAGGTGGAGAAAACAATACTTTTATTGGAGCATTTGCAGGGCAAAGTTTAACAAGCAACTTTGGAAATACTGCTGTAGGTTATGCGGCTATGGATAACATGACTACAGGAAGACGTAATGTTGGTATTGGCGAATCGGCAGGTCCAGATTTAACTACTGGTCAGTTTAATACATTTATAGGGCCAAACCAAGCTGGTGATAATATTACTACAGGTAGTTTTAATATTTTTATGGGTTATCTTGCGGCGGCTGGTGCTGGTGGCAGAACAGGTGCTATTGTATTGAGCGCAGGTAATACTAGCTCATTAGATAAAGGCGATAGTACAGGGTTTATTGATCCATCAGGTGGCGCAGTATATCAAGGCAACAACTATTCTACATGGGGTCAAGTTTCAGACCGCCGTTTAAAAAAGAACATTGTTAATAGTACCATTGGTTTAGCTGAAATAAAGCAACTGCAAGTCCGTAATTTTGAGTATCGTACAGCAGATGAGATTACAGAACTTGATGCCTCAGATGCTATTCAAATAGAGGGTGTTCAGGTAGGAGCTATAGCACAAGAGATTCAAGCTATTCTACCTAATTGCGTAACAGAAGAAAGCACAGGTGTTTTATCTCTTAACGCAGACAACTTAACTTGGCACTTAATCAAAGCCGTACAAGAATTATCAACAAAGAACGATGCACTAGAAGCACGTATCGCAACCCTAGAAGGATAAACCAATGGATGAATTAACAGTAGAACAAATCGCACAGAACTACTCAGCAATGGGTGATTCAGTTGCACTTATTAATGACGTGATAGCAGGTAATGCTATGGCAGATGATGATGCAGAAGATCGACAAGATTGTGTGGATCGTAATGTAGCACACCTAGAACTAATGGTTGCTAAAGATTACTGGACAGACGAAAGTATGACAGCGGTAAACGCCGCTATCACAGCAGGGAACGGATACACCGCTTCTTAATTTAAACACTAACGGGAGATTACAATGGGTAAAAACGAAAAGAACCTCATTACAATCAATGAAAAAGAATACAACGTGGATGAGTTCACGCAAGAACAAATGATTGCATTAAATCATATTAATGATTTGGGCAGGAAGCTAGACAACGCACGGTTTAACGTGGATCAATTAAATGTAGGTCGCGAAGCGTTTGTAAATATGTTAGCATCCTCACTAGAGGGTCAAAAAGAGGAATAAATAAATGGCAGTTTCAACAATTGACGCACTCTATAATGGCACTTCAGAGAAGCTGACGACCAGTGCAACGGGGATCACGGTCACCGGAACGGTAGCCGCAACAGCCTATACAGGAGATGGCTCTGCTTTAACAGGTGTGGGCTCACCAAGCATTGACGACAATGGCAACGCCACGGCAATGACTATTACAAGTGATGAGAAAATTGGTATTGGAACAACCAACCCGATTGGCCTTTTATCTATAGTTGATTCTTCAACTGGCTCTGGAATGGAGTTACAGCCAGAAGTAGCTAGTAACACAAACAGATTCACAAACTATAATCGCACAACTAGTGCTTATAAAAACTTCCGCTTAGACGCTCTTCAGCTAGAGTTTCAAACAAGCGGTAATGAACGCCTCCGCATTGACAATGACGGACTAAAGTTCAACGGAGACACTGCCGCCGCTAACGCTTTAAATGATTATGAGGAAGGGACTTTTACTGCTGGTGTTTCAGAAGGCACTATAGGCGGAGGTGATGGTGTTTATGTAAAAGTAGGTGATATGGTATATGTCGGAGTTACAATAGGTAACTTTTCAAACACATCTAGTGGGAACGCTATAAGGGTTACTGGATTACCTTTTACTACGCACTCTACTAATCACGGATCTAATGGTAGTGTATTTTGTAGATATATTAGTGGCGGCTTTCCAGATGCAACACAGGTTGATACTTCTGCTACTACCGCACGTATATGGAAGAGTGGCAGTACAGGGTGGGCTTCTGTTAACTATAACGATATTACAAGTGGCACTAATGCTTACTTTTTCATAAGTCTAACATACCGTGCGGCATAACATCATAACCCTCTCAGAGATTGGGTTGGACAGGTGGCAATAACGCCACAACGAATAAAAGAGGAAACTTAACCGAATGCCTTTAACAAAGCTAGTATTCCGACCTGGTCTTAACCGCGAAGGAACCAATTACTCAAACGAAGGTGGTTGGTATGACGGAGACAAGATACGTTTCCGCTCTGGCTTTGTCGAGCGCATAGGTGGTTGGGTCAAGGTAGGAGCGTCCGCGTTTATTGGAACATGCCGCTCGATGCATGACTTTGTAACTCTAGCTTCAGAGAACCTGTTGTTCCTGGGCACAGAGAAGAAAGCGTATCTAGAAGACTCAGGCGCACTCTATGATATAACGCCTATTCGTCGAACCGTGACCCTTGGAGCTAACCCCTTTAACACAACAGGTGGCGCAGGATCAGGTGTCATTACAGTTACAGACACTGGGCATGGCGTAACTCTTGGTTCATACGTCACGTTCTCTGGTGCTACAGCATTTGACGGGCTGACCACGGCAAACCTAAACAAAGAACAGGTAGTTACAGAGGTAGTTAATGCTAACTCCTACAGAGTAAACACAGGTGGAACAGCGTCTTCTGGTAGTACAGCAGGCGGAGGATCATCAGTCGAAGCAGCATATCAAATCAACATCGGTCTAAACACCACGATCCTTGGTCCAGGGTGGGGTGCAGGAACCTGGGGTCGTTTTACCTGGGGCTCTGGTGCAGGTTCGTTAGCCGGTAATACGTTACGACTTTGGTTCGCAGATGACTTTGGTGAAGACTTACTTATGAATATTGCAGATGGGCAGATATTCTACTGGGATGCTACAGGCACAACAAACACAAGAGCCGTGGCTCTAACTTCGTTAGCCGGTGCTTCCAATGTGCCTACTGTAGCGCGTAAAGTTCTGGTATCAGAGACTGACCGACACGTTATCTGCTTTGGAGCCAACCCATTAGGAGAAACAGCGCAAGATCCGTTGTTAATCCGTTGGTCAAGCCAAGAGAGTTTAACTGATTGGACACCTACAGCTACGAACACAGCCGGTGATTTACGTTTATCACAAGGTTCAGAGATTGTAACAGCAGTTAGAACTAGTCGTCAGATCCTAATCTGGACAGATCATACGCTGCATAGCTTACAGTTCCTAGGACCACCATACACATTTGGTACAGCTATGTTGGGTGACAACATTAGAATTGCCGGACCTAACACTGCAATCAGTGTCAACGACATCGTTTACTGGATGGGTCAAGAGAACTTCTATATGTACGATGGTCGTATCCAACCTATTCCATGTACTGTACGCCAGTATGTGTTTGATGATCTCAACAGGAACCAATCGTTTAAGTTCCACGCAGGCAGTCTGGCTAGCCAAAGTGAGGTTTGGTGGTACTATTGCTCTGCTTCTAGCAACGAGATTGATAGTTACGTTGTGTATAACTACCTCGAGCAAACGTGGGTATATGGTAAACTAGCCCGTACCGCATGGAATGATAGAGCGGCAGGGCAACGTTCATTCCCACAAGCAACAGGTGTAGACAGTTATTTGTACAACCAGGAGAATGGTTTGGATGATGGAAGCACAAGCCCCGCATCTGCTATAGACGCATACGTCCAGTCATCAGACTTTGATATAGGCGACGGCGATCACTTCATGTTGATCAACAAGGTTATACCTGATTTAAACTTTAGCCAGTCAACAGCTGCGGCACCAGAAGTAGAATTTACTATGGCTGCACGTAACTACAACGGTAGTGCGGCAGGGCAAGGATCAGATAGTGGCGATGTTATTAGAACATCTGTGGTATCTGGCACAGATAATTACACTAAACAATTGTTTATGAGACTACGTGGAAGGCAGATGAGCTTGAAAGTATCTAGTGATACAACAGGAGTTAAATGGAGATTGGGAGCACCAAGACTTGAGATGCGCCCCGATGGTCGTAGATGACCAGGAAGATCATCCGACAAATAATTCCTATTGCTCCCTTGGAGTATAGCGCGGCTTATGTTAATCAATTAGCACGAACATTAGACAACTTCATTGACGAACAGCGTAGTCCTATAGTAAATTTCCAAGGAATACCTAGCGATGGCGCGGCAAATACGCTAGACTTAGGGGATGTATTCGAGGCAAATGGCTTTTTGAAAATCATTCGACAGGGTGATACCTACTCAGGAAGCGTTTCGGCAGATAGTTCAGTCGGCACAGTAACGGTGGTAATAACATGAGTGATCAAATAATTCAGATGCCTAACGGTACACAGTGGAAACCTTCCACAAGTTCTGATATAGTGCATTGTGTAAGCTGCGAAAACGCAGTCGATACGCCAGAAGAGATTGCATCCTACCCAAGTGGTAACTGCCCTGACTGCGGTGAACCATGGACAGGATCCGAGCGGCGCAGTACAACGATCGTGGTCACAATGCCCGAGCAGATAGTAGGTGAGGCGTAATGGGTTTAGGTAATTTAATTGGTGGATTTATAGGTAACGCTATAGCGCCTGGGCTTGGAAGCTTACTAGGAGCGGCAGGAGTTACAGGAATCGGAGCTCTTGTTGGTAAGCTCTTTGATAAGGACGATGACGGAGCGGCAGCTAACGAAGCACGGATGGCTAAGTGGAACAAGGGTCCTAGCCAAGAAGATGGTTGGGATCAAAACCTATTTAAATCTAGATACACGGGTCCTGATGGCAGAGCTCCTGCATTTACCACAGAAGAAGAACGAGATGTCCACGACAAGATGGTGGAATCTAGAGAAGCTCAAGCGGCTCTAATAACTCCAAAACAAACGCTAGCCGCTGGAGGCATAGCGCAGTTTGCAGGGGGAGGCTTGATCCAAGGTCCAGGGACTGTGACAAGCGATTCAATACCAGGAGTTATCACACAGAACGGTCGCCCGGTTGAGGAAATCGCTGTAGGTAATGGCGAAGTAATTTTATCAGGCAAAGATCTGGCTAATATGGATCCAGATGGAAACATGAAACGAGCAGGAATGCGCCTTGGTGGCGCGGCAAACGGAACACGCGGAGCGGAAGCAGCTAGAATGTTTGCTGAAGTTAGAAAGATGAAGGGTAACCAACATGGTTGAAAACTACACAACAACTTCGGTAACCGACTTACCAGAGTGGCAGAAGAAGTACATGAAGGAGATCCTTGATAGGGGTCAAGCTCTTGGCAAACAAGACTACACTCTACCAGGATATCAAGTTGCAGGGCGAAGTCCGATGCAACAACAGGCTGCTAGCCTAGCTACTCAAGGTGTAGGAGCATACGCTCCAATGCTCCAAGCGGGAGCAGGAAGTGTTGGCACAGGGTTGGCTGCGGCACAAGCAGGATTAAATCCGTTAGCTGCATCTATTACATCGGCAGGGCAGATTGGTCAGCAAACAGCGGCAAACATATTAGATCCAAATGCTGTACAGGCATACATGAATCCGTATGAAGATGCGGTTGTTCAGCAAAGTATGAAGGATATAGCTCGTCAGGGTCAGATACAACAGCAAGGTCTAGCGGCACAAGCCGTAGGGGCAGGAGCTTTTGGTGGATCGCGGCAGGGTATTCAAGCGGCAGAGCAAAACAGAAACACATTAGAAACACAAGCGCGAACAGCTGCGAACTTACGTCAGTCTGGTTACGGACAAGCACAGCAACAACAGTTAGCTAGAGCGCAAGCGGCAGGGCAAGCAGGGTTAGCCGGAGCACAGCTTATGCAACAAGGCGCAGGGCAGTATGGTCAGTTGGCGCAGGGGATTGGTAGCTTGGGCATGCAACAGGCTAAACTAGGCGAGGCGTTCCAAGGACTAAACATCAACGATATCAATACTTTAACAAGTCTTGGTGGCCAAGAGCAACAGCAACAGCAGTCAGAGATGGATGCGGCACGTCAGACTCAGTACCAGAATGTTATGCAACCATACCAACAGTTGGGTTTCTATTCAGATATCTTCCAAGGGATGCCAACGTCTCAGTCTACGTTTACCAATCAGCAAAGACCTAGCCCGAGTGCAATCTCACAGTTTGCAGGATTGGCAGGAGGTCTATATAGTCTAGGTCAAACAGGAATGTTTGGCGGCGGAGGACAATAGTATGAACAATGTGTTGAACCGAAAGATGTTTGTGAACCGCGATGCTCGTGCCAAGCTAGCACGTATGGGTGGAATACTAGCGTCATCTCCTGAGATGGTTGATGAAACACAGCGGTTTGCTCTTGGTGGCACGGTTAATCCGTTTAGTATGTCTGATGGAAGTATGAGTGCTATTGCTTATTTAAAAGCAAACTACCCAGCCATATACGAAACCTACAAAGATGATCCAGAAGCACTTTCTAATTATGCAGAGCTTTTTGTACGAGAAGCTCAAAGACCAGAAAGTTCTTTATTGGAAGAGTTAGAAGCACCACGGGATTATGACCTAGTCAAACGTGCGTTCTCCGACCCCACTCGCGGTGAGGTTATAGACCAACAGAAAAAAGACGCCTTAGAGTTTGGTAAAAATTATGATTTAGACCAACGCGCTAAATCCCTAGCCGCAGTATATCGAGCGGAAAGAGATCCAAATAGTATGCTTTTTGATGAGGGCTCTAACTTGAGTTCTAAATTTGCAACAGAGGAGTCCGTACCTTATGGAACTTACGATGCCTTTGCGGATGGCACCGCTGTTAATACTGGGCGGTATGACTCTATAAAAGATTTACCTGACGACGCTAACGACTTTGTTCAAAATCAATCTATTAATAGAGAGGCCGCAAGCCGTTATGATTTTTTAAAAGATTTACCTGACGACGCTAACGACTTTGCTCAAGATCAATATGACTTAGATAGTAAAGAACGGGATCGTTTTGTTAAATCTTCTAGCGACCCTAGTGTCGCTCGAATCACTCAAGGTGGAACCTTAGATGAAATATCTGAAGGCAACATCACTCCCGAAATGCAAGCACGACTTGATATCCTAGAAAGAGTTAGACAAGCAAGAGCATTACAAGAAAGTGAAGGAGAGATGCTTGGAGGGATTGGCAATCGGTTAAGAAAAGGGGCGTATGACACAGGCGCAGGCATACTTAATCTTATAGGAGACAATTTTTATTCAGCAAACAGTGAGGCTTTGTTTACCAAAGCAAACGAGCTAGCTGCTAAAGGAGAAGAGTACACCCCCGAAGGAATTATTGCTGCTGCAGAGCAACAGAAAAAAGCAGATATACAACAACAGTCTTTAGATGCAATAAACAACGCTGCTGCTCGTGGAGATACGTCTTTATTTGCAGAGGGATCTCCTGCGGAAGTAGTTAATAAACTTACAGATACGGTAGCTTTGGCAAATGCCGAGCGTGAACAAATGGCTATGCCCCCAGAAGGGGAGGCTATGTATTTCGAAGGACTGGGTAATGCTTTAGAAGATCTTCGCACTGGAGATCTTACAATGTCAGAATTGATTAATCCTTTGGGAAAAAAAGGAGGCATTAAAGAGTTTCGAGATGTTGTTTCACCCTACAAAGATGTCGATGCCGACGCTATGACAATGTCAGAATTTGATCAAGCTGTCCTGGACTCTGTCCCTAACAGTGAGGTTGGCACTGCGGATGATGCGACTACTTCTTTAACGGAAGAAGAACGTCTATTGTTCGCAGGGGAAAACAAAGCGTTCCGAGAGGAACTGGCAGAACAAAGAAGACTTGCTGCTTTAGAAAAGAACAAAGAAGTAAACATAGCGGGTGGAGATCCAGAGATAAGTATAGATCCCGCTGCGAAAAGCCCTATTACTAATTTGAATAAAGTTCCTCCTGCAATAAACGCTAAAGATATAGCAGATGCTTTATCTGGAGTAACAGATACAAATGCTGCGGCGTCGAATACAATACTTTCATCCTTTGGTACAGACCCATCGGGTATGTCTATGCCAGAGAAAGTAAAAGAATATAAGAAAGTTCTTAGCGATCTCATGGGGGATACCGACGAAGATAGAAAAGAAGAGTTCTGGATGAACATGGCTATGGTAGGTTTTGGTATAGCTGCAGGCGATAGTCCTAATGCTCTCAAGAACATTGCTGACGGTTTGCTTGCAGGGACTTCTCAGATGTCTAAAAACAAAGCTACTCGTAAAGCACGAGACGATAAGTTTACTCTCACTGCTTTAGGTGAAGTATTGACAGATGAACGTGCAGATAAAAAATTCTCTAGAGATGTACAGTTGGCACAAATAAGAGCTTCCAAAACAGGAACTAGGGAACCGTTTATTGACGCAGTTCGTGTGCTTGCTCAAGAAGGTATAAAAAGTCAGCAGTATAGAACTATCGAAGAGGCTCTTAGCGCAGCATCACAAGCTTTAGCACCTTACTACGGGGACATAACAATTCCTTCCATAGATAAACTTAAAGGCACTCCTTTATCTCAAGAGGAAGCTATTAAGCAATACAAAGCTTTAATAGCACTAAAACCGGAAAAAAAAGAAATAGCGTTGAAAAGATTAATAGACGCTGGTTATGACACTAAAGGATTAACCTAATGGCAGGGCTTTTTGACGACTTAGTTGAGTCGGAAGAACCAAAAGTTAATCTTTCTCCAGGGCTTTTTGACGACTTAGTTGAGTCGGAAGAGTCCGAACAATCAGTTTTGGGATCTATAGCTAGAGGTACAGGTGCAGGGCTTGTAAACATTCCGCAAGGGATCGCGGAACTCGGAGTAATGGGACTTGAGACGGCGGGTGTTGTAGACGAAGGTTCTCAAGAAGCAACCACTGAATGGTTTGTTAATGCTAAAGACTCATTGGGACTCGTACCAGAAAGAGCCGCAGGGAAAGTAGTAGAGCAAGTTGTAAACTATGGTTCTGCAGCTATTCCCGTATTAGGATGGGTTAGTAAAGCAGGGAAAGCTTCTGTTGCTTTGAAAACTGGAGCGGCATTACCAGTAGCTAAAACCTGGTTCGGTAGATCCGCTATTAACTTTGGTAAAAAATCTAACCTGCCCAGAACTAGAACAGGACGAGCGGTGTTGGCTACGGCAGGCACAGGAGTAGCAGACTTCTTTGTGTCTCCTAGTACAAACTCTACACTAGCAGATAGTTGGGACGCTATGCCAGAAGGACTTCAAACTGAAAGCGAAGAAGGATTAACAGGGAAAGCTTTGACTGCTGTTCGTGCCAGTAATAAATTTAAACTTGGTGTAGAAGGTGCAATGTTCAATGCCGCAGGAGAAGTACTTCTTCCTGTCGTTGGGGGCGTAGTTAGAAGCGCGGCCATGGTTCCTGGAGTTCCTGCACTAGCAAGAGGATTATCTACGGGTCTAGATTTCCTTGGTGATAAATTAACAAAGGTTCCCTTTATTAAAAAGTACTTAACTCCAGATGGATTTACTCCGCCAGAATTAGCTACAGCAATCAGAACAGCTGAAGGTTTGACAGAGACAGAGCAAACAATAGCTTCTTTAACACTTTCTAAGTATGACAGTGCAATCAAAAAAGCTATTTCAAGCCAGAAGATTAAACGAGGAGATAAACCCGCCGCAATTCAAAGAGCATACAACGACACGTTTGACTACCTAACAGGAAGTATAACCCCAAAAGATTTTACATCAACGTATGGTAAAAAAGCAACTGAAGCAGCAGACGATATGCGGCTACAGATTGATAACCTTAGTTCTAAGTTTAAAGAAAGCATAGACACCATCCCTAGTTTGAGCGATGCTCAACGGCAGCTATTAAAAGAACAGTTTGATACCAATCAAGGGTCTTATATTCAAAGAGCGTATGAACTACATTTAAAACCTGAGACGTTTAATACTCCCGTAGCAGATCTTCCTCAATACTCTGCTGCTCTTAGAGAAGTTTCAAACTACATACAAAAGAAGTATCCTAGTCTAGCTCCAGATGAAGTAACTGACAGAGCCGTCAAACAAATAGATAAGATCTTTAACGAAGACATGGTTACCACAGCTATCACCCCTAAAGCCTTGGCCGCGCAAGCAAAATTTGCTAAGAAGATGGGCGTCACAGATCGATCGGGTCGTGCCTCTTTGTATCGATTGTCTGAGGGTATGTTGGAAACACGTAGCGGATTGTTAGATAGTGCTCCAATGCTTCGCGAAATGATGGGCGAGATACGTGATCCACGGCAAGCATTTCTTAGGACAATAGACAACATCTCGTCAACGATGGCGTCTCAAAAAGTATATGACACTGTGTCTGGAGGTATTGCCCCTGGTCAGATCATAGCAAGAAACGCGAAACCTTTAAGTGAAGCTATAGCTAGGATTAATAATCTTGAACGTCCCGCAGTTGTAGACGGAACTACTGTACTAACTAGAGCAGATGCTAAGATGCTAACCGACGCAGGCTATGTGAAGGCGGGAACAATGGGCAACATTGACCCCAAGACCGGTCTAAATGAAAATCCTTTTGGCGGAAACTTTGGTTCTTTGTCTGGTAATTACGTTCCCGCAGAAATATATAACTCTTTAACCACGCCTGTACGTGCATACTCTGGAGCACAGGACGCCTTGGCTGTAGCATTGCAGTTAAAAGGTGTGTCTCAAATGTCCAAGACAGTGTTAAATCCCCTGTCTCAAGTTAGAAACTTTATATCCAATACTTTTGTTGTTGGAGCTAACGGTCTTATTGGAAGAAACATGGGACTGTTAGAAAGCGCAGAGGTCTTGTTGGCTAATGCTATTGACAGTCCAGAACAATATAAACTTCTCAGGGCTTTAGCAGATGAAGGCACCATTGGACAAAACCTCCAGTTGAAAGAACTCACCGGTCTTCTACAAGAACAAGTAGAGGATGGCGTGTCTGCTCGTTTAGGTAACGCAGCAGGAGCTTTAAAGAAAACTAAACTAGGCGCACCTGTTCGCTTTATGGAAAAAACATACAAGGCAGGTGATGACTACTGGAAAGTAGTCGGTGCATTAGGGGAGAAAGCTAGATACGGAGCGGCGTTTCGTAAAGCAAATCTAGATATTGAAAACCTAAGTCCTGCTGTTCAAGATGCACTAGCTTCATCTGGGCTTGCTCAACGTACTTCTTCCGTAGCAGGGACAGACTTTGCTAATATGATGATGACAGATATAGTTCGACAGACCATGCCTACATACTCCATGGTTCCCGAAGCTATAAAACAACTCCGTCGGATCCCGATCATGGGTAACTTCATGGCGTTCCCCGCAGAGATTATTCGTACATCAGGCAACATCGTGAACCGTGGTATAAAAGAGATGGGTTTTAAAGCTACGCCAGAACTAATCGCGGCTATGGGTAAACCACAAGCTGAAGCGTTTGCTAGACAGATCAGAGGTATTGGAGCGCAACGTGTATCGGGTTACGTGTCCATGGCTGTTTACGCTCCTCGCGCTATTAAGTCCTCCATACATAGTGCACTCGGTATTACCGAAGCGCAAGATGAAGTACTACAACAGAACAAAGCTCCTTGGGCATCAGGTAGTCAAGTCTCCTACATCACTAAACCAGATGAAAAAGGGGAGGCTGAATACATTGACCTGTCATACATGCTTCCTTACGAGTTTATGTTAGTACCTGCTAGGGCGGCGATGGCAGAGTACCATGCCAAAGGTGCCGTGGATGCAGGAGCTATAGAAACTGCGGGAGCGGCGGCGTTCGCTGGATTAAGTAAACTACTAGAGCCTTTTGCTTCAGAAGGTTTAGCTGCGGAACGCATTATAGATGTAACTAAAAGACAAGGTAGAACTCAGTCTGGTGCGGAGATCTATGAGCCCGCCGAACCTATTGGAGACAGGCTAGGAAAATCTATACAGCATGTACTGGGATCTTTTCTTCCTGGAATAATAGAACAGTTTACAACAGTGAAAGGTGGAGAGTTTGTTCAAGGTAGAACAACTAGAGCTTTTACTGGGTTGTACGGAAAACAAGGTGAAAGTTATTCTCCTGCGGAAGAGGCAGGAACACTACTTACTGGTGTACGTGGATTAAAACTTAGTGTGCCTAAATCTTTAGGTTTTGCTGGAGGTGAGTACTCTTCTCTTCGTTCTAGTGCCGTGCAAATATTTACTAAGATTGCAGATGACAACGATGTGACGGAGGAAGATGTCGTAAATGCGTACATTAAATCCAATCAAGCACGTCGTCGTGTACAAGCAGAGCTAAAAGTAAAAGTAGATGCGGCGATGGATGCGGGGATGGACCGTGCATCTGTCTTTAGAGCTTTTCAAAACACGGGAGTTTCGGCAAAAGAATTATCAGCTATCATCGATAACAGATATATTCCTCCTAAGATTAGTAGAGCGTTGATACGAGAAGTTAACAACGAAGTTAATATTAAAAAAGAAAATAGAATACTTCAAAGACTTCCGATGAGAGAATTAATAGACGTTAGACTTTCTCTTATGAACAGTCCCATCATCGGAGAGAGTTCGATAGAACTAAACGAGCCTGGATCTCAAGGATTATTTGATGACTTACTAACGTCAACAGAAGTTAGTCAAGCACCTCCCATAAACAATAACGTAGAGCCAGAAACTTTCTTGGGTAACGCCACGGAAACCATATCTAATGTGACAGACTCTATTGCTGAGACAAGTAACAAAGCTTTTGATCGTGTGAAGACATTCGTGCCTTCGTTACTAGGCGACCGTGCTAACCAAGAGATAGCCGATCGCGCTAGAGATAATCAGTAACTTTCAATCTTTAGTCTGACACCGTTGCCCCCGAACAATCTAATCAGTTCGTCGGCTTCGGCTTCAGCCTCGTCCATAATATCCTGGTCACCGCACATAGCTGCAAGGTTCAATCCCATATTAACAAAGTTCATTAACGCTTCTATCTGCATAGAGTGCATTTGGTGAAAGCCTAGTGATTCTACTTTCTTGGGATCGATCATTATAGTTCTCCTTTTTCGACCATATCAATACGTCGCCCTATCCAATTCATGACAGGAACTGCCATACTATTGCCTAACGCCTTGTATCTATGGCCATTAGGGCAATCCTCTGGCTCTTTATTCCTCCATGGTATCCTACTAAAGTCATCAGGGAAACCCTGTAATCTCTCGCATTCTTTAGGAGTGAGCCGCCTGACCGTACTGGAACAGACCATTGGCTTGGTTGCTAAGTCCGCGCCTCCCTGTCCATAGCTTGCAGTAAGAGACATCGTCACATCAGACAGAGTTGTTTCGCCTGTAGCTTTCGAAGCGGCGACTAGATCTGTAGCATCCTTGTCGTCCCGTGCTTTAACTGTACTTGCAGTTCCGTCATCCGTGTAGTCTCCAAACCCACGCATTCTTGAAGCAACAACAGCGTGAACATCGGTAGCCGTCTGGCACGGGGACAGATCAACAAAGGGTTCTACCTGGTTCCCACCGTTCTCTGGCTTACGACCAATCCAATTTCCAGGCAGAGCGTAAGTAACTAACGCTTCGGTTTCTACTCTGGAGTTTCCTGTGCGACTGAAAGGAGGGCCGACTGTAACTGTGGGGGCAACTCTTTGCCCCGCCTCTCGGCTCGGAGGAGGATTCCCCGACATGCTTTCGGGCTCAAATAAAACACTTGCGGCACGTCTCCAGTCTCCAAGATATCCGACAACGAACACACGTCGGCGTCTTTGTGGAACTCCGAAGAATTGTGCGTCCAGCACTCTGTAGGAGAACCCGTACCCGATTTTCCCCAACGCCCCGAGGAAGGTACCAAAATCCCGTCCTCCGTTGGAAGACAAGACACCGGGGACATTTTCCCAGACAATCCACTTGGGCTTAAATTGTTCAGCCATTGCAAGATATGTAAGCATGAGGCTTCCTCTCGGGTCTGAGATTCCTTTTCTAAGTCCGGCGACGCTGTAGGACTGACATGGTGTCCCGCCAACAAGAAGCTCAATTGTTCTGTCATTATTCCATTCCTTAAATTTGGTCATGTCTCCATGATTTGGTATGTGTGGGTAGTGATGTTGCAACACGGCACTTGGAAAAGGGTCAACCTCACTGAACCATTGTGGCTCCCAACCCAATGGATGCCAAGCGGCAGTAGCCGCCTCGATGCCAGAGCATACTGATCCATACTTCATTCTATTTCTCCCCAGTCATCTTGTATATCCACGTCGATCTTGGACGGAACCTTTAGGTTAACGCCTGTCTCCATGATCTCTTTGATCTGAGCGGTCTGCTCTGGACTTTCGATGTTAAAACAAAGCTCGTCGTGTACCGTCAGCATAGGAGTAAGTCCCTCCTTGTAGCAATCAAGCATAGCTTTCTTTGTTTGATCGGCTGCCGATCCTTGGATCAATCTGTTCAACGCCTTGTAGGTAAACGCTCGACGGATACCTGCGCCGTTAACGCCGCCATATTCTTTCAACGCCTCATCATGTGGTAAAGGTTTGCCTGCACCAAATGTCTTAGGTTCCCAGAGATGAAACCTACACTTACGTCCTAGTAAGGTTCGGATCTGACCATTGCTTGCCGCTCTTCTAGAGGCCATCTCAGCCAACGCTTTAACAAACGGAACCTTGTCTCGATGCTGTTGCAATAGTTCCTTGGCGGTGTCTGGATCAACGTCAATCTGATTGGCTAGCTTGGCAACGCCCATGCCGTACATGATCCCAAGGTTCACGGCCTTTGCTTCTTTACGAGTGATACCTGCTAAGTCCGCAACCATCTGGTGTAGGTCTACATCTGAAGTATTGTATTGCTCTACGATGTCCTCGAGTAGATCCTGCCTTGGCATGTCCCCAACACTGGCGGCGAAGTGTACCAACAATCTTGGTTCTTGGCTAGAATAATCGAACGATCCCCACTTATATCCATCTTCTGGTATAAACAAACCACGGATCAACTTCTTGATGTCCTTATCTCTGGCAGGTATCTGCTGCAGGTTTGGGTTACTCGAAGAAAATCGCCCCGTGACTGTGCCCCCTTCGTCTCGACGAGTAGAGTGTAGCTCCGTATGAATACGACCATTGGTTTCGTGACGTAGTATACTGTCAATAAACGTACTGTCTGCCTTATCAAACTCACGGAGTTTAACTAAATCCTGGCACACCTTGGATGGATGGCTACTGAGATAGCCCTTGTTGAACGAGGGAGCGCCTTTGTCGGTTCTCGGGTACTCTAGTCCCAACTTATCAAACATCTTAGCTATGGACGCTGACGCCCATATGTCAACGTCTCCGCCTGCTTGCTTCTCGATCCCTTGGCGTAGCTCCTTTACTTTGCCACGGATTAGTTTCTTGTTTCTCTCCGCCTTGTCTAAGTCAACGCGCACACCATTGCTTCGCATGTCTAGCATACAGGGGATCAGATCAGTTTCTATGTTCCAGATTTCCCATAGCTGTTCTTCTTCTAGCTTAACCTTTAGGAACTGCCAGAGTTTTAGCGTGGCTACAGCGTCTTGCTCGGCGTATGCACCCACATACATCGGGGGTAACTGCCACATCTCCGCTTTGGGATCTATGCCCCATGCTTTGGCGGCGGCCTTCAACATCTTCTCGTCCTTACGGATACCCGCGTAGTCTCTAGCCATAGCATCAAGACCAAACGACCAACGGTTCTCGTCAACCAACGCGCCTGTAATCATTGTATCAATGATACGACCCTTGATCTCGATGCCCTCGGCTCTCATCCAACCCGCATCGTAGGTTGCATTGTGCATAATCACCTTCATCTCAGGGACAGACATCTGTTTCTTCAACCACTTTAGTGCAAACTTAGGGTCCAGGTTGTGTCCGTTCTCATGTCTGATAGGAAAATAACCTTTGTATTCTCCCGCAGCTACAGCAATGCCAATGATGTGCCCGTCTTTTCGCGCCCATCCTGGTCCAAGGTTCTTAATGTTAGGATCTTTGGTTTCTAAATCCACAGCAACTTCGCTATAACCAGTGAGATCAGGGAACTCTGGTGGTATGTTCCAGTCAGAGTCAATCATATCCATCTCACCTTTGAATTGGTGATGTAGATCGCTACCAAATAAATTATTCATTTCTTGAGCCTAAGTTTCTTTAGTAGTTTCTTGAACCATTTGCTGTTGCGAATGTCCTGTTCCATTTGTCCTAGCATCTCTGCCAAACGATCTATCTCTCTCATGATCTGATTCCTTTTTCTGCTCGTTCAGAGAACTCTCCTC
>VMHT01044314.1_pt1 | contig 19186 bp, 23 predicted proteins | sample 4693611 | NCBI WGS metagenome assembly VMHT01 (sample SAMN12280063, study PRJNA550983) | marine metagenome | isolation source: seawater sampled from same location over 5 years 0.02-0.2 micron viral filtrate | place: USA: collected off the coast of southern California halfway between the port... ...
AAAATACAAAACCACTATTAAGTAACCCATCTCCTCCTGCATTACCAGTCCCAGCAGCTACGGAGAATCCAGAGTAAGTATTCTCTACTAGAATATCTAAATTTAAAATAGATTCTTCGTATCCAGTAACTTGTTGATAAACCTTCATTCTCTATATATTACACAAAAAAACAGCCCCACCTTTCGGTGAGGCTGCTTTGTGAGTTTTATAGTTTTTTATTGCTCCTCTAAGCTAAGGAAAGAGATCGGCTGAACAGACTCTTTGTGTGCAGATCCACTTGCAACTGTGAAGTCGGGGGCATCAGCTTGTGGGAAGAAGAACAAACCTTGGTCAGTGGTAGCAGCACCACCAATCTGAGCAGAGAAGGTAAGATCAACAGTCTCGTTATCATCAAGTCCTTGCGAGAATGACTGATTATCAAGAACAGCTCCTTTGAGAAGGTATTTCAGCTTAGGATTTCCCTCTTCTGTAATATCCAACGTAATGTCAGTTTTATTGTTTTCAGCGGTTCCAGTCAAAGCATACTCAAGCGCACCTGAAGCAAAGTTCCTAGTAAGTGAACTGATGCTCATAGTTACGTCAATTGGGAATTCAAGGAGTTTAGCGTAAGCAAGCTCGTTACCAAGAGCCTCAATAACTTCACGAGCCAATGGCAGTTCAATAGAAGCACTTTGAATTGGTAGCGCACTAAATGAAGGTCCACCAACTGCGGAAACACCATCAGTTGTATCAGCAAAACTGACAGTAACATCTTGAGGACGAAGAACCAATGGAAGAGAGTCAGTAGCAGAAGTTGGAGGAGGAAGTCTGGTAATACCAGAGTCGGTCCTCTGTCCCTCTAGGTTAAGTGATGGATTAATGAGTCCAGAATTAACGCCAGTGTAGAAAACAATATTAGAGGCTTGCATCTCAATATCAGCCCTTGGAATTTCTCCAACGCTAAAGTTTGCGCCGTAGCTAGAAACGAAGCAGTTTCCAAATCCAACAACATCATGCTTGTCTTCTTCTGTCTTCATTGATGCGTCGGTAAGAGCAAAAGCATCTTCTCCTTCTTCAACTGTTAAAAGGAAAATATTACGCTCTTTTAAAATTGGGTCTTCTTTTAATTGGCCAGAACACATTTGACCTGTCCTTATAGCGTTATGCGGTGTAGCGAGATGGCCAGTTATTGATTTCTGGAATCCTAGAGCTAATTCATTTTCTCCGTCTCCCAAAAAGTATCCGAAACTCAAAGTCGGATTAATTTCGGTAAGGTTAACAGTTCCGATTCGTGCTAACTGACCAAACTCTCGTACGTCTTGACGCGCTCCAGCGAGATCCATTTCGAATGAGAAAGTGTCAACACGATGCAAATGATGAGCGTCTATCTGACTTCTCCCTGTTACGGGGGTCAGTTCGGTGTGTGAACCCCAACCAGTAGGAGCGACATATACTGCTTTATTTTGTGAAATTACTCTTGTTCTTGTAGCCATATTTATATAAAAAGGTTTACCTTAAATACACTGATTTAAGACCTTGGGAAACGATAGGTCGATAAATCGAAATCCAAGAATGCTATAGAAAAGTCCTTATTAAGCTTTTCTCGTAAAGCTTCAGAAACGACTTTTGAAGATGTAACACGATCAATATAAGAACACAAAGGATTACTTCCTTGATCTCCTACAACTCCAGTATAAGTATAAGGAAAGTCCTTTACAGAGTAAGAATAAGCATATGGGAAACTTTCATAAGGAATGTGGGTTATTTTTTCTCTTACAGTATCTCTGAGTCTAGAAATAACAGAATCCAAAATGTAAGAATCTTTGGTTAGCACCATCACACGAACCCTACTTTGAGTGTTTTCTTCTCCACCAAGTGAGAACTCTTGATTCTCAGAGGAAGCTAGGGAGACAAAGCAAGCAGGAAGGAAATAAGACCCTTGATCAAGAACCCCTGTTTCATTGTAAAAATAAGGAGAATCTTGCCCATTTTCTGAGAAATCAGAATGAACTAAAAATTCTACATCATCGTCGTGAGAGATATAAGTATTTACTTCTTTTACAGAATAGGTTCCAGATAGGTTTAACCCAGTCCCAGAAGCCGAAGGGAATAAGATACGACCATTGTTGTAATCTGTATACACATTTCCATTTGCACTTGAATCTCCCGTAATAAAATCATTTCCAACAAAAAAACCTGAATTAACTGTATCTATATCAAACTCTGCTACTAGCTGCCTATACTCACCCTGATACCCGACCATATCAGAAGGAATATCATCAAAATCTACATAACGAAAATTATTCTCTAATCCAGTTAAATAAGCCTTAGTGTCAGATTTTAACAAACGGTTCTCTAACCATAAGTAAAAGCTGGATAATAAATTTTGATCAAATTGAGCTTTCATGTTTTAAAATGTTGTAACGTTTTTGTAGAACCTATCTATAATTTTAGAAATATAAGGTTGAGTTTTAAAATTAGTAGACCTTAGATCATTTAAAACCTGTATACCTGTTCCAGACCTAGATTTAGATACACCCCTATTTCTATATAAAAATGAACCAAGATTAGAGAGTCCTTTCTCTATGCCCTCTGCCCAACTAGAACCGCTAGCCCAAGGTATTTGAGATACGCTAAAAATCTCACCTTTAGATGCAGCATTTAAAATAGATATTCTGAATCTACCATTAGATATAGCCCTAACTGTAACAGAGAGCTTTTGTTTTAAAATTTCTTCTATGCCTTGAGTGGGGTTATCACCACTATCAAATCCAATAAATGCGAAAAGGTTTCCATAACCACCTAAAGTCCCAGAACTATTTGAAGCATTTGGACCAGCTTGGATTTCTTTTGTAACAGGGTGGTTGTAAAAATCTCTAACTAACAATTGCTGTGCTTTTTCAATAATAGGAAGGACATAACTTCTTACTTCTCGCCCAGTAATCTTACCATTTCTACCAGCAGTAACTTCGTTTAGAAGTGCAGCCTTATTTATAGTTACTTTAAACTTTGTTGCTGATATAAATGCTTTAGACATTAGTTTTCTCGTTTAAGGAATACAGTATAGTATTGAGTCGAGAATGGCCCCACATTTTTAGCATCAGTATCTACAGTGAATAAAACATCATCAATTTCAATCCTCGTAGAATCCTTTACTTTTTCGTAACCATCTGAATCAACTTTAATTCTCACTTTGCCATGAGAAGCAGTTAAATTAAATTGCGCCCCACCATCTACTATTGACTCACCCTGATTTGGCGCATAGCTGACTCTAGCTTGCACTGTATGCTTGACTAACTTAGTTTGCGAACTCAACCTAGAATCATCCTTGGTCCTACCATATAGTGGGTTATAGTTTAAATTAGAGGGTCTTGTGGCAACCTTCTTTTCAATGTAAACATAAATATCTCTAGCGAAGGTATCATGGACTTCGCTTAAAGCACTTTGAATCGCAGCCTTTTGAGCTGATGTAATTAATGAGGCCATTAAAATGATCTGTAGGAACTTGTGGGTTGGTAAGAGTCAATACTGTCAATGGGGGTAACTCCGTCTCGACCAAATACTTGAAGTGGAGAAGACTTGTATTGATTGTAACGCCCAACTATGTCATTCAAGCGATCAGTAGCATCCACCTTTAAGTCCCTAAAAGTTTTAGCGACAGAGTTTTTATTTTGTCTTTGGATCGTTGTATCACCCTCTTTTAAAGTAATCCAATCAGTATCTCCTCCATAAGTAAAACCACGCAGGGAATCTCTAGCTGCCTTCTCGTAATAATGAATTTCATAAAGGGTAGAGAGAATGTTTTCTTCGATTGGAAGTAAACCAGAACCAGTAGCAATCTCTATGGCTCCAGTATCATTCACATAAAATTCTTCATTGGTAAGTCCATTAAGCTCACCAATGTTAGTCTCAAGCCAACCAGAAACATAAGACACGGGAAATCTCTGCCTATCTTCTGAAAACTCGTAATTTACTATTTTTGTCGCTAGTGAGCCAAGATCGTTCATTAAATAATCTTACAGCAAAACTAGCCTTTAGGGAACTCTACAGCTCAAACAGCTTCTTTACCTCATTGTAATTTTCAGACTTTGGATCAATAGCAGGTTCTGCTTGCCCAGCCACTGTTACGTTATTTTGTTGAACATAAATATCAAAGGACTTAAGTAAATTCTTTTTTAATACAGAAGGGGTATCAATAGAGGAAGCTGGTAACCCAACCCTTTGAGCAAGAGTCGTCATTTCTCCGACAGACATGCTACCAAGATTACTAGCAAAAACATCTTTGTTATTTGTACCATATGGATTAACATCCTTAATCCCCAAAAGATCTTCTAATTCTTTTGTTTTTTGAATCTTATCTTCTAACTCAGAACGCTCTTTACCATCAATAACGTTGAACTCTTCTAAAAATTCTTTCTTATTTGCCATATCTTATCATAATAGATTACACTAAAAAAATCAAAAAAAAGAGCCACCCCTTTCGAGGTGACTCTTAATATTGAATAATTGATCCAGTAGATTACAGGATAATTCCGCAAAGAGCGCGGTCGTCGATACAAACGCGACCCTCTTCGACTTTACCGTAGTAACCAATCTTGTTCTGGCGAACGGAGAACTGGTCATCAACGAGAACGTTGAGTTCACCAGTAGAACCTTCATCAAGAACGACAGGACGAAGCAGAGCGTCACGAGAACGATCAACACCGATAAGGATCTGCTTAGAAGATTCAGTGAAGCTCACGCTACCCTTAACAGCATCAAAGATCTTATTGAAGCGTTGTCCACTACCCAGTTCAAGTATTTCGATGATATTGATACCATAGAAGCTTGGAAGTCCAGCAGCACTGTAGAGCTGAGAGCGAAGCTCTTCAGGAGCAGCCATGCTAGTAGTTCCATCGGTAGCTTGACGAGTGTTGACAGGGTTATAAGCCATAGCGCGAATATCTTCAACAACTTCAGGAGAAACGAGAAGATCGGTAACTCCAGCCTTACTTCCACCAACAGGAGTACCTCCAACAAACGAGCTGTTGATACGCTTAGAGTGGGTGATCAAGTTGTTAAAGTCATCAAGAACGAGGTTAGCTCCAGCAGCATTAATGATATGCTTTGTGGATGAACCAGTTCCACTCCCTGTTGGAGCAGAGTCTCCACCAACAAGAGCGGTAGCAAGCACGTTGAATGCAGTGCGCTCCTGCTTGAGCATAACTTCCTGAGCCATGCGAGTGAAGGTCTTAGAAACAACGTCAACGCGAGCCTTCTTAGCATACTTACGGTCGAAAGCGAGTGCGCTATCAAGAGTGTAAGTGCTAAACTTCAGCTCGTTATGAGCTGGAAAGACTTGGTTGTAAGGAAGTCCACCAGCAACTTGCTGGGAGTAAACCTGTACATAATCTTCATCAGTAATGTCGTGGAAGAGATCAAGAGGAAGGGAAGGATTATCATCAGCCTGATAAGTCAGAGTGGTGAAAAGATTCCCAACAGTAACAGCGTTGTTGATAACTTCAGTGACCACAGGTCCAAGAAGTTCTGCAACAGCTGCCTGAGCCTCGTAAGCTTCTTCACGATTATTTGAACCCATTGCGCGAACAAGGGCCAACTGATCTTCAGTTCTTTTAATAGTAATTTTCATAATCTGTGAGTAAATTAGAAGTTAATGCTAACAATTGCGTATTCTCCTGCGTGGGTATCACCAGCAGCACGAGTTCCAGTAGCAAGGACTTTTCCGACAACAGAGTCAGCAGCAACAGCAGCAGCAAGCGTACCCCCAGCACGAATTCCAAGCTCAGTATTAGGAGCAGGAACAAGTGAGCCAGAGAAAGCTCCTTCCATAACGGTAAATACACCCTTAGTAGCTACAGGAACAGATTCTCCAGAGAGAACGCACTGAAGCTCTTCTTTCTTCTGAGGGTAAAAGCGCAGCTTCTCTCCATTCTCATCGGTGTCGCGAACGTCACGGAGGATAATTCCAAGAGCAGCATCGCCAGAACCAGCAGCAGCAATCTTAAGGGGGTTAACAGCAAGAGGAGAATAAGCGTTTCCTTGAGAAGTAAGGAAAGCAGATCCACCGTCTACGAGATCTACAAGATCATCGTCAAGATTAGCAGCAGAAACCTTTACGATGGTTCCAGCAGCCTTATCGGTCCCATCAAACGCGAACATGTTGATAACATCGTTATCATCATATTGACGGAAGGGCAATAGTTTAGTAATTTCACTAGCCATAATATTATAATTTAGTTAGAATGTTTTTATTTTGTAACTTCTACAGAGAAGTTCTCCTTAAGTTTTTCAACCAAAGAAATTTGTTCAGAGGCTTCAGCGTTGTTGTTAGGAATAGGAGCGGTCTCGACCTCTTCCACTTCCAACTCATCTTCGCTAGCCTTAACTTCTTCTTGCTGCTCAGGAGCCTCTTCTGCCATCTTTGAAGCAATAGCTTCTTCAATTTTAGCTTTGACTGCCTCTTCTTGAGCTGCAATGGCCTCTTTGGTCTTGCTTGCAAAAAGAATAGAAAGTTTTTCTTTGAAGGTATCGAAAGCCTCATCAGAAGCTTCAACAACCTTCAACTCATCTACGACCAACTTAAGCTCTGCTTCAGTAAGTTCGTATGTGGAGTCGATAAAGTTCATACGAGAGTTAAATAACTCAACAGCAGCTTGAGCTTCGATCTCAGATTTGAGAGCGGAGAGTTCTGTCTGAACAGCATCAAAAGAAGCTTTCATTTCAGTCAGATCTGCTTCTGCTTTCTCACGAGCTTCGGCTTCAAGTTGAACTTTAGATTTCCAGTTTTCGGAATGCTCAGTAAGAGCATCACGCATAATCTCGCCAACAGAGCTGGCTTGATCGTCCTTCTTGACTACAGAAGCTACGCTTTCGGCAACTTGTGTCATTAGTGTTTCGAATTGTTCTTTATCCATATCAAAAATATCGAATTTGTTTTCTGTTACAGTGTTTTTTCCGTTTAGGGAATTTTTAATATTAATATTATCTTGTTCTGCAAAAGAATTATCAACAGGCTTTTCATTTTTTTGTGGCTCTGATGTATAAACTCCTTTGACTCTAGCAGCAGGTTTATATGTTAATGCAGCTCCCAAAGGATAAGTTTCTCCATGTATCAGTCTGTGAACTGGATTACCATCTTTGTCTACGCCTTTACCGCCAAAGCCTTTTACATATTGCTTTAGCTCTTCCTTCTTTGAGCCTTCGGCAACTTCACACTCGTCCAATCTATTAGATCCATAGACGACTTTATAGTTCTTAAATGCAAGTTCCCAACTAGTAGCAATACTCTGATATTCTTCATTCTCTTCTTTTGCAGCTGTTTCGATAGCTTCAGCTAACTCTGGGAAAATATTTTTATAAATTAAACCAGCAGCGTTTATATAAAATGGTTCTTTTTTATCAGCGTATGACTCAATAGCATTATCTTTAAAATCATATTCCTCCATAGAGAAAGAAGCATTGATCATGTGTCCTACGATCTTATGCTTCTTGTGTTCAATGTTAATAGGCTTATTAATAAATCTCTTTACCGCTGATACTGCTGTTTTAGAATCTATACCATCACCGTTTTTATTAAATTCGTTGACTAAGGCTAAGTTGAATACAACAGGTAATACATCTACATTTGCGGATGGATCAAAGTCGTCGGGCAGTAAAGATTTAGCAGCTTCTGCAATAGATCCTTCTGATACTCCAAACTTCTCGTAGTCAGCTTCTTTGAGAGCCTTGATGTTACAATCAAAGCTACTTACCTCAAAATCTTTTAAATCCATAAAATGTTATACACTTAAATTTTAGTTGAGTGATATAAAATTGCAGCAGACATGTCATCAAGCTGATGTTTAGAACCCATATCTAATACTTCTGGATCGACATTTAGTTCAGAAAGATTATCTAAATTGTCTACAACACTAGATAATGTCTCATCCCATTCTCCCTGTGGTTTAGAAACAATAATTGACTCACAAGCGCGAGAAACTAAATCTCTTCTTTCGTCATCCAGTTCTTCTAATCCAAACTTAAGAGCAAAGTCACGATAAGCTCTAAGTTCAAATTCACTAACCATTTGGGTAGCTTCAACAATATGTTTCTTAGAGAAGTTAGAATTAGATACTCCTATGGGGCGACCACCAGAAGGTGCAATAGGAGCAGCCTCTGGTTTAGCTTCTGGAGCGGAGTCTTCTTCGTTTTGATAAAGGTTGATGCTGTTTACAAGTGGCATATAATAACCTTCCTCTCTCTGTTCTTTAAAGGTATCTTGTGCAGCCCCCATATCTTCAGACTTTGGAAAGATACCTGTATTGATAACCTCCATGCCTTGCTGGGGAGTAAGAACTCCAAGCTCCATCATGCGAGTAGCTAGCTTAGTCATATCAGAATTATCAAGAGTATCTGTTTTAACAAATTTAACTTCTGGCCAAGAACGCATACCCGCATCTTTACAAATACGGCGTATCTCTGGTTGTAAGAAATCACGAATAAATTGGCTACGAGACTCTTCAAGACGCTGAATGAATATCTTCATCTTGAGCTGCCCGTCAGCATACTTATTGTCCCCAAGAAGAACATTTTGAAGACCCTCTTGAATATCGCGGTTTAAAATCTCATACTTTTCGGGGCCAACTACTTTTCTAAGATCAGGAATAACGAAGTCAGCTTTTGTAGTATAATCAGATACGAGAACACGACCAACACTTTGATTCTTGAAAATGTTTTGCATTGCAGCCAATGCTTTGTGATTAACCCCACCCTTGTCTGGCTCTGCGCCCATAGTAACTAACAAAACAACATTCTCAATGGAACGAGAAATGGCTTGGTCAATTTTCTTAAGTTCTAGTTTCTTATTGATGTCATCAAGAACAGAGAAAGCATATGGAACAGAAAGTGGTTCGTAGTCTTGCTTCTTAGCGAATACAACATGTAGTAGTTCTGAAGCTAATCTAATATACAAACGCTCAGTGGTAGTAGCAGTGTTGTTTTGGATTCTTACCTGAACATCTTCTGGCAAAGAGTTATACATCTCAATCTCATGCTCTGTTTTAGGATCTTTGAGTCTAGAGATTTCATATGGAGTAAGGACTTTGAAATACTGGAAGTCATTAAATGAAATAGAACCCTTTGTAGCAATATCAGTTGGGTTTATAATCAAATATTTGATTGGGATAGGGACGCTCTTAGTAGCCCCATAGGTTTCTAAAACCTTACCTGTATCAGAAGTCTTGATTTTGCCATCAACACGATACATGAAAACATTGCCGGAACGGTAGTATTCACGGAAGTATTGTGACTTGATATCATGAATTTTAATTCTTTTAAACCAAGCATTTACAAAGTTTCTAGCTTTAGCAGATCCACCCTCTAAAAATAAATCAGAGTCAGCGAAGTCAGAGAGCATGTCAATGGTGCTTCTGAAGGCAGGAACATTGAAGTAAGCCTTTTGGCATAATTGAATAGCATCACGGACATTTACAGAATCGCGAGAGTAATCAAATGGGAGAAGCCCATCATCAATATTTTTAAATCTATTTTTAGTATAGCTCTGGGTAACACTGTTTGTTCTTGAACCAGAACGCTTCGTTGGCTCAGAAAGACGAGAAGCAGTAGTTTCATATAACGACTCCCCGACTAACTCTGGAGCAAACTCTTCTGCCAAAGATTGGTTAGTGATATCTTCTAAATTGTGATTAGGAGTGCTATCTTTAAACTTACTCCAGTATTCTGATCTCTTTGTATACTTACGTTTGGCCATGCTAACAATTGTTACACTAAAGTTATAAAAGTTACTTTATAACTTTTCAAATAGTAAACGGTATAAATGTAGAAGTAGGTTTCTTCTCAGGCTGAACGTGCAAAGAATCAAAATAAACCTTAGCAAACCAATTCCCTAGAATCAAAGCAGAATAAGAGTCTTTACGCGCTCTGTTCGGCCCTTTTTGTCTTCGGATGTTTTGGGGTAGATTAAATGACTGCGAACCTTGGGGATTTGTGGCGACCTCAATGTTAGCACATTCTGACTTTGTAAGTTCAATGTTACTTTTCTGTTGATCAAGGAGATCAATCATTTTTGCTCCTTTTGAAGTGGCTGTAATTTTATTATCCCACTTTATTTCATCAATAGGTATATTCTTCTTTCTCTGCTGATCAAAGTGATCGTCAACCGCTCTGGAGCCAAACAGTATTCTTTTATGGTCTATTGCTGCTTGTAACATCTCATTACCACTTCTAATCCAGTTAACTGTAGGCTTTCTTAAGATACAATATTTTCTTTCTTTTTGATTGTATTGGCTCTTAAACTGCATGATGTCACTATGCCATTGGTCAGGTTTCTCTAAATCAACTTCAATTACTCCAATATTAACCTTAGACTTTTTAAATAGTTCACTCTCATTGCAAGAGTTAATAAATTGAACTCCCCCGTTATAGTCACCGCATATGCCGACAATATTAAAGTGTTCTATAAGATACAGGAAATACCTCATATGCTCTTTTAAGGACACTCCAGCCACTGCGTAGCTATGAACAAGGCAAACCTTCTGTTCGTCTCTCAGAACCTTAAATACATGCATTGCGAAGTGGTCAGCACTTGTGTTGCCAGCCCAGTTGGGGTCAAAAGCAAGAATATAGTCGTCACTTGGATTCCCAACGATCTCAACAGCGGGGAACTCTCCATCCGCAATAGTGCAAGCTGCCATCTTAGATAATCTGAAATAACCATCACTTTCATCTACAAACTGTGCGCCGAACTCTCGTTTGAACTGCATCTCAGACATAGTAGCTTTCGCCTGTTTAAGAAGGTTCTGATCGTAAAGTCTTGTCGGAGCGCAGTCGTAACTTAACTGCATAATTAATCTGTATGCATCATCAGCAGCTTGTTCGTCTTCTTCATCATCTCTATCAAACTCCCCAAATATAAGACCCTCATATTTTTTATAGAGCTTATACATATATTCAAATTTGAATGATGGAGATGAAAGTATTATCAACTTGTTATTTGGCCATACATACCTATCTTCCTCTTTCAGCTCGCCTTTGTCGATAAGGCGGGATTCTAGTTTATGTAGTTCCTCTCTTTCAATAGGGTTCTCTACAACTCCAAGGAATGGTATGATAACTTCATTGAATATCTTTTCTGGTATTGTTAAGAACTCATCTAACACTATCCTATTAAATCGAAATCCACGAAGTCGTTCTCCGTTAGCTAATGGCAAAGCTATGGCGCGACTATTTCCAATCTTCAAAGTCCACTGGTCAGTTCCTTTTGTGATTTTAACTCCGCATTCTTTTGCGAGCTTTGCCTCTGGCTTGCTAAGGATGTCTTCCATCTTCTGGAAGATTTGTTTTGATTGCCTAAAGCTACCTGCAATAACACCAATATTAGCATTGGGGTTTAGTAGACATTCAAGTAACACATAAATAGCTGTAGAGAAAGTCTTAGACATACCACGAGAGAATACGAACATCGAATAGTCCGATACCATCATCCCTTTAATGGCCATAGCCTGAAATGGGAATAACCTTACCCCCAAAAATAATTCGGAGGTAAATGCAATATTCGCTCTTAAGAACTTATATAATAAATACTTAGCTTCCTCGTCTGGCAAATTGCCATCAAGTGTTTTTAAGTATGTATTAAGTTCGTTTGCGGAATAATCATTTCGATACCGCTGTTTTCCTTTCTGCCATGCCATGAACTTTTTTCTCTAAATGATATTGAACGTCAACGTGCCATAAACGTTGCCCGTGATATAGTATCTTTGGTATAATTTTCTTCGCTCCTGCTCTTGAGTAAGCAAAAACAAACTGTATGTTTTCTGGGTAGTCTATCATAAGACTACGGACATTATGCCACAAGTAACCTAAGTTCGATTTAAACTTCGATACTTTGTTGTCTTCTTCGATTTTTTCAATAGACGACTCGACAACAATGAACATGTAAGAATTAAACTGGACACAACGATCCATTTCACGCCTGAATCTTTTGATATCTTTTCCAAAGGTTTGTCTAAAATCATCTTGAGCTTTTCTATCTACGAAGGTTTTCGAATAATACTCTCCAGCAGCAGTGTAGTCACCGAAGTCCAACTTATTCTTTACACTATTATATAGCTTGAGGGGCTTTTGTTCCCTAGTATCTATAAAAATTTGCATATCTTGACAATCTGTCTCCCAGAAATTCTTCGGTAAGTTTTTGGTGAACCAAGAGTCTACACCTAGATCCTCAGAGAACTCAGAGTAAGATGCCCACATTTTTCGGTAGTAATCAATATTAGGCATTTGAGCCAACATGTAGTATAAGTCTGGGGGAGTGAACTTAACATTCTTATTCTCAAATCTTCTGCGGGTATAATTAATTAAGTGATTTTTTGCTTTGATGGGAGAGGTGGTTTTTAACCAAGATAAATAATTATCTACATTGTTGAAGTCCTCTGAGAAATACTGATCGTAATTTTTGAATTGCAGTAATTCGTTTGTGTAAAGATCCCTCTTCGCGTAATAGTCAACATAATACTCCCCAATAGAAGTGCTATGTGCTTTAAGGTGGGCATGAAAACTCCTGCGGTTATCAAAAGATTTACCGCACACTCTGCAAACGAACTCACTCATAATAATTCTTTTTTGGATATACCAAGCACTCGTGCCTTGTAGTCATCCATATTCTCTAACCTATTTGCCTCTTCTTCAATTAATTTATTTTGGAGTTCAGCCATCATGATCATACGGTCACGTTCTTCACGCTCTTGAAAGGCTTCGACTAAAGCGAAGATAGAACCGTTTTCTTCTCCCTTAGCTTTGAGCCTTGCAGTTCTAGAACCATTCAGGTCTTTTGTCAATGACTCAATACGCTTCTCACACTGGTTAAGTTCTTCACTAGTGGCTTTGATAATCTCCGTCAGACGCAGTGTAATGTCTCTTTCGTTGTCTTGGTCGTCCAGTAGTGCATTAAGCTTGTCAATGCGCTGCTGGATATGTTTCTGGCGCACATAGTTAGCACATACGGTCACATATAGATTCAATTCGTCGTTAGTGAGGTCAGGCTTGTCCCAAACAGCACGGACAAACTCGCTTTCGAATAAGTCTCTGTCAGCTAGAGTAGTATACTGATTAATAAAATGGTTGAAGCGAGGGCTTTTAAAATAAATAATTAATTGCTCTACTAGTTTCTTTTGTTTTGTTTGGAGGGCTAGTTCCTCTAGGGTAGTACCACAGAAGTTGTTTATCTTGACAATCGCTCTGTTTATAGATTTAGGTGGAGTCCATTTCTCTTTTGTAACAATCTCGTTATCATCTACAATCTCTGGCCTATAAGTTTTTAGAAAATCGACAATAACTCTATGCTTGATACTCAAGGGTTGAACATCACGGTCTTTAAAAGTAAGTCGGGCAATCTCTAATGCATTCATCCCAACCTCAATATTGTCAGTCATCAAGAACTCTTTCTGTTCTTTGTTAAGATGAACTTGTTCTACTTTGGGGGCAAGAGATGTATTTGCTTTCTTGTCTTGTTCTGCTAAGAACTTCCTCACTGCACGACCCTGCTTTGATCTCCCATCAATAGTATCATCTCCGAATACTTTGCGGGTTATAAACATTAAATCTGGGTTCTTTTTAAACAGCTTAAGAATCTCCTCTTGCTGCTCTTCTGTTAAATCATATATCATTATAAATCCTCTTCTTTTACTAGCTTTGCTGCTATGGTATAAAACTTCTTCTTCAGGTTGTTTATTTGTTTGTATCTAGGTGTCTTTCTTTTACTTGTATCCCGCTTAAACCCAAACTTCTTGGCAACCTCTACTTCATCTACATGATCTATAAATAAAAGCTTGTATATTTCTTTATGCTTGTCGTTCAGCTCAGACATAACCAAAAGATGTATCTTAGCTGCTTTCTTATCATAATCTAACTCGTCTTCATTCACTCTATCTTTCACAGATATTAAAGAATCCAAAGAGACTGGCATCTTTAAATTAAATGCATTTTGTTTCTTACTCTTCCATTTAGCAAAGTCCCCACACTCTTCATCCTGCTCCTTACTCTTAGTGAAACCACATTCGTCTCCACCCAAATAAAAAGAACACCGCAAACATGGTTTAGCAAAGTTCCCATAATGATTCCTTATCAGATTCTTTATCTGATTACTAATCAACATAGAAGCCCAAGGTTTGAACGCTCTCTTCTGATCCCATAAATGCCACTTTTTATAAATATGAGTACGGATTATTTGAGATACATCATCATAATCCAACCAAGCTATGGAGTTAAGCTGCCACTTGGTCCTATATCTACTTAAAAGTTCTTCAATTTCTGGGATAAGGTCTTCGTAACTCTTATCCATCAATGTCTTGAACTCTAGATGAAGCACAATCAGTTTGACTTTGTTTGATCATAGCGTCGCCATTTGGCAAATTTGACGCTGGTCTAGACATCCTACTCCTATTCGCATCTTCAGGAGTAGCAGACTTCCACAAATCAGTTAAAGTTGTTTTTTGCGTGTTCGCTTCAGCAACAATGTCGTTTTTCATTTTGTTCAAGTCAAAGGAGCGAGAACCTTCTTCCTCATATTCAATTTCCGCAACAGCTTCTTTACGAGCTGGTGCAGGAGCAGACGCTCCAATCGGCATACCACATGCCGAACAAAACTTTGGTTTGGCCACCTCGTACACATTTTTGTGACCGCAGGAAGAACAGAAAACTTTATTCATATGAAATTTTATTGTTTTGGAGCTAATAATTCAATTTTTTCTACAAGATATGTAATAATTTTATCTCTTATCACATCTTCTTTCCCAAACTCTACACTATATACCCCTTTTTTGGAACTCCCCTCATCTTTAAACAACTCAGATAACTTCGCAAAACCACTGCTCCTAATATCACTCTGTAAACTATCCCCACATATAAACAACTTACTACCACGACCTATCCTTGTAAGCACAGTAGTCAATTCTCTCACACTCATATTCTGAGCCTCATCCACAATCACAACCTTATCCCTCCAAGTACATCCACGCAAAAAGTTAATCGGCTCCGCTTCCAATACCCTTTTGTTTTTTAATTGTTCCTTTTCAGGCTTATTTAACAACTCATCAATCTTATCAAGTAACGGAGCCATATATGGCCCAAACTTATCATCCATGTCTCCTTTCAGAAAACCTATCCCCCTATCCGCACTCTCCACAACACTACGCAAATACAATATCTTTAAATTCCTGTCATTATTATATAAATCTAAAGCACTATAAACAGAAAGAAATGTCTTAGCCGTTCCTGCTGGCCCACCCAAAAACACAATCCGTGTTTTGTCATCAGTCATGATGTCATAGAATTCCTTTTGTTTCTTTGTCAATTCAATATGACCCAACAATAAGCTATTATCTTTTGCCATTTGTTTTTATCTATTACACACCAAAGCATGTAGTTTCATTTTATTATATGGCGTACCGACACTTTTTATATGTAAATTAACTTCTTTATAGCATTCACCACCCCCCGCGCTGTGTGTGTCAAGAGCAAAAGTCAAAACGTTTAAATAAACCCTACCCCTAAATAAAAAATGCATTATATGCAAAAAAAACTTGCACCGCTTAAAAAACTAGAGTAGAATACACACATGACTGACACAGACATCACCACTGACTTTGAAAGATTCAACAATGAGCGCACCGCAGCAAACGCGATGCGAGATGAGCTTTGCTTCATCACTGGCCTTCTTAAGTTGGACAACCCCGAAGTATCAGACAGAATCCAAAAGGCTCTTGATAAGCACAAGCAAGAGAGAGATCAAGTATGGGGATTCTAATCCCACCACCACCACCACCACCAAACACTAACACTAAAGAAAATAAAATTATGAACCACCGTTTAAACTACCTCAAGAACTTCGTTTCTATCGTCATGATAACTCACCTTTGTGTGCTTGCAGTCTTCGGATTGTTGGCCTACTTCGTTGGCTTACCCCAAGCCATTGACAACATCGGAGGATGGTATGAGACCAAAGCAAGCGGAGAGGTATACTATCATGCCTATAACTTCCTGCATTTCATGGCTCTCACCTACCTTCCCGCGATGGTGCTTGCCCCTTTCATCACTGCGATTGATTGGATCAATGACGCACCCGCAAGACGCAAGCTCAAGCGCACACCTAACACAATCACAGGAAAAGAATTAGTTGATATAAAACTCTAAAATAATCCTTGCAATAATCTCAAACTAAACTATACTAGCATCATGACCGTTAAAAAACCCGCATTCATCTATTCCGTAATCGTTAAAGCCCTCAAGGATTGTCGCTTGAGGGAAGACCACGCTCAAGTAGAAGAGCCATCCATTGATAACTATACTGGAGCTGTAATCATTGACATGTGCAGGGCAGCAGTTAATCATAACCGCGACCTCCGTGACTTTCGCACAGTGTGCGAGGAAACACTGAAGGTAATCCTCCGCTTGCGTAGGGATTCAATACCAATGATCGGCCCGACTTGTCACAATGATCTCGTCAAGGAAGGTCTCATGATCGAAAGCGATGATCTTGAGTCACATCCCAAGGAACTTCTTGGCCAAGCATTCACAAAATAATTAAAAAAAACATCCAAAAAAGCTTGCACCCAACCCAATTCTAAAGTAAAATACTCTCGTTATGGAAATGAAAACCAACACCACTACCACCACCCGCTTCGATCACTCTCTCTATGGACTTAGTGACGAAGACCTTAAGAACAAGCTCACCAATCGCGTGGTGACTTACTTCAACATCTACGAGTCCTCTGTCAAGAATGACGGAGTGCGTCAGTTCGTGATCAAGTCTATCGACTACACTGGTCACGCCAAAGGCTCAGGTCGTCGCTACATCCAAGGGGAGGTCCAAGACCTCGACGATGGAGGCAAGACCAAGTTCCGCACCTTGCACGTTGCAGGGATCACCAAAGTGAAAGGTCGCTTGGCCACCGCCATCACACTGGCGAAATCAGTTTACTAGTTTCTGTGTGTTGTGTGATCGCCCGTCAGTCTCTGCGGAGGCTGGCGGGTTTTCTTTTGCGTCTGGTCCCTTGGGATGAGGGTGTCACCTTAGCTTAAAATAAAAAATAAAAGTGTCAAGCGTTTTAGGGTAAAAAAAGTAAATAAAAAACATTTAAATAAAAACGCTCTAACTCACTGAGCGACAACGAGTTAGGGCGCACACCCCCGCCCCGACCGCTAAGTCATTGAGTATCAACGACTTACAACGTTTTTTTCTATAGTAGAATCCCCAAGCATGTCAAACATTAAAATGAAAAAATAAACCTGTCTGACAGCTTAAAAAAAAATCATTTTAAAGGTAAAAAAAGCTTTTAATTCGTGCGGATCTGTGCTAAAATACACGCATGACAGCAACCGAAGAAGCACTAGCAGCAATGGCCAAAGCAGAGGAAAATTGGAACAAGATGGTTAATAGAACCGTCGAAGTCTCAGGCCAGTTTGTGGAAGACTGCAAAAAATTCCAGAAAGATCAGCAAGAATGGTTCCGCGAAATGCAGGAGCTTAAAAATAAAAAATAATCCTTGCACTAATTCAAAATTCAACTATACTACCCACATGACAGCAAACAAAGAACACCAGTCAGCAAACTACAATAGCAGCGTAACTTGGGATGATGGTCGCACAGTTAAATTCAACGAATACTTCGAGGTCGAGGGCTTCACTAAAGTATCTTCCGTCTACCCTTCCGAAAGTTCTATAGCGAGGAACCTTGAACAGCGCAAGGCTTTAGGCGGTGGCAATTCTTATGGCTACCGTTACAAGTCTATGCAGAGAGAAGAGTGGTTTGTAGACTTCGAAGCAAAAGCTTTCTGGTCTTCCGACAATGTTTAAAGGGTGGCCAATGGTTTCGACGGGACGCAAGTCTCGGATGGGGGTTCGATCCCCCCGCCATCCACCAACAATTCGTCAAGTGAGTACAAACACGGTTAAGCGATCCATAAGACGTTAAATAAGGAGTGATCGTGGGTCTGGCATAGCCCTCGCAGAAATATGCCACCATTTCTATACTAACATCATGACCACAAAAACCACCACCAAGACAGACTACTTCGATAAGTTCTTTAAAGAAAAGATCGCAGCGCAGGACATGCGCTGGGACATCTGCTCGCTGAAAGGGAAGCTTAGTTACACGCATCCAGAGATTGCGAAAGAGCTGGACGCGATCCTCTCAAAGCACGATCAGCGAACCGCTGAGTTCAATCAGGTTGGCTAGGATTCAAAAAAAAACATCCAAAAAAGCTTGCACTTAATTCTTTTCTGGAGTATACTATCGGCATGGCAACACTACTAAATGTACATCAGTTATATGACTTCGCTTATCAGGCAGGACTCAAAGGGCAGGAGAGCATGACTTGCCCAAGGTCTTATCGTGGGTGGGTGATCCCAGATATGTTTGAAGACGGGGAGTTGGCTATGGGGGTTTGGAGAACTGCCTATGCCGAAGCTCAAGAGTGGGTAGCCACCTGTGAGCATAGCGAGAAAGAGGTGGTTCATTGGCACGACTAACCGCCCCGCGCAAGGCTCCCGAAAGGGAGCTTTTTTTTTGCCTTTGTCCCTTTTTTTTACTTTACATCCCGAAAAAAATCATTTTAAATAAAAACGCTGTAACTCTTTGAATATCAGTGTGTTAGCGGGCGGGGGCGGGCGAATCGCTCTAAGTCGTTGAGTATCAGTCACTTAGAAGGTTTTTCCTAAACTTTAAATCACTGAGTATCAGTGGGTTATCTCTTATAGATCTGGGCCTATATATTTGGCTTATTTGCTTTTAACCTTAGTGACCTTAGCCGATTATTTGCTTAAATATCTGGCAATGTTTGTCAAGTTTATTTGCAAAAATATTTGGCATTGTTGGCCCAAAAAAAAATCACTTTTAGTGCAAAAAAGTATTGCGCTTCATAAAAAAATAGTTTAGACTCTCACCAGTTCAGAGGCAGTTCTCTGACAGTAACCAACTAGAAACTACTACTACTACTATGAAAAACCTAATCTACTCATCCAACAAAGTCAGCTATGATCAACTCAAAGAAGTTGAAAAGCCTGAGCCTATGGGTGCGCGTCACTTCCCTATTGACCATCACGAATTGGTCGATATCGCCAAGCGCGAACTTGAACACAGCGGATTCGAAATTCTTCAGGAGGAACACGGTCTTGCTGAGAAGGGCATGAATTGCTTTTCCGGCTTTGCCATTCGCA
>VMHT01028596.1_pt1 | contig 19185 bp, 10 predicted proteins | sample 4693611 | NCBI WGS metagenome assembly VMHT01 (sample SAMN12280063, study PRJNA550983) | marine metagenome | isolation source: seawater sampled from same location over 5 years 0.02-0.2 micron viral filtrate | place: USA: collected off the coast of southern California halfway between the port... ...
GAGGTCAGGAGACCAATTTAAAAGTTCCGCGAACAGTTTAATCATTTCCGGATTACTTGATATTGCCTCGTTGGACCAAACAATGTGATCACATCCGGTTTTTTTCGAATGAGCAACAATGGTTCTATAAAGAGCCCCGGTTTTATCAGAGGTGTGCGGCGAAGCAAGCCACTTGTGATCAATCTTATTACCATTTGCAAGCTTCGGCCAACCCCATGTTTTTGGAGTGTTTAAAGATCCCTTGTAGTGGTAAAGCGCTGTTTGAATAGCCGATGTTCCTGTTTTACCTAAACCAACGTGTGCGGTAAATTTCATCCAATTAGTCTTTCTACTCTTTCTCCCCAAACGCTCCTAGAGAACTTTTCATTAACACGTTTTCTTGCCTCGTGTATTTTGGCTCTGCTTTGACCTGTTAGATGCGAACAAAGAAGTTTAGCGTATTCTTTTGCTTCATCTTCCATTTCAAAGTCAATCAAATAGTTCGAAGGAACAAGTTCGCTCACAGCACCAACATCACTAACAGCCATTGGCACTGCCCACTGCATTGATTCAAAGTATGTGAGAGGTATACCTTCGTCGACCGAAGGGCAAACAAGTGCGCTGGCTCCTTTGTAAAGAGCCTGCATTTCGTCATAGTCAACGCCAAGTTTAAACTGAACCCAATGACTAACTTTTAGTTCCGCTGCTCGTTCTTTGATCTTTGAATAAAGCGGACCATCTCCTACAAACTTAAAAACAGGCATGTGAGCCGCCGGTAAAATCTTTGCTAGCTCTGCGGCGATATCACAAACAAATTCGGGACGCTTTTGAAAGTGAAACCGAAAAGGACACAGAACATACCTTGGATCTTTCTCGGTGCTTCTTAAAGACCAGGTTTTTTCTATTTCTGGAAACCCAAACCAATACAGGGTTTCAATCATACTTTTGTCTACTCCCGCGTTCGCAAGCTCACCCTTTAATTTGTCTGAAACAGTTAGTACCAAATCAAATGACGTTCCGCGTTGAAGACTTTTCTCAAAGTCCCACGGGGGATTTAGTATCATGTGAAACAAGGAAATTAATTTTGTGTTTGGCGCAACCTCCTTAATCGAATCGGCCTGATCGTAAGCCTCATGCGAATTATTAACAACCGTGTAAACTGGTTGTAGCTTCTTAACTACCTCCACGGGATTCGCATTACAAAAGACGTCGTCTGCAAGGTCCACGAATGCAGTCTCCCTTCGACTGTCTTTATGCGGCATTGTCCGCGTTGATACAACAACAATTCTAAACCCCTTGTTTTTGTAATGGGACATTAAATCCAAACCGCATCTATCCGCTCCTCCAAGCGACATCCAAGGAATGATAAGACAAAAGACGGGCTTTTCTTCAACGCTATCCTCAGCTGTTTTAAGAACGATATTACGGCCGGAACTTTTATTTCTTCGAAACCTCCGGGGCATGTATTATATATGCCTCTTAGAAATCCGGAGCGTCGAAGTAAAGACGAACTCGAACGAAGTCACCTACGGAATTATAGCCTGCGTATCCGCTTTCTTCACCATAAGCGTGTCCATTATCGGTACATTTTAAAACGATACCATCTCCAGCAGTTACAGAAACACTTACATTGGAAGAAGTACCCGTATAAAACGGAGGTTGAGGATCGGATCCCTCGAAAGCTTGGGGAACGGTGGAAAGAAATCCTGTTACAGTACCAATTTCTGTTCCTGGATTAGCCCCTGCAAGAACTTTAAATTCGGGTGTACCTTGAAGCGTATCCCAAAGAGGAAGATCGATCTCAGCTCTGCGAAATGTCATGGCCATGTTGGCAGTCATTACAAATGTGTGGTCATCAATCTCTAATGTGGCTGAACCCCCACCGCTGTTAGTAAAATCCTCAACTGGAATGTCATAGGTGTAAACATAAGGACGAACACTAAGACCACCCGTTGGTCCAGTTGGGCCGGTTGGTCCTGCGGGACCTACGTCACCCTGAGGCCCAATTAATCCGCGTGGTCCTTGAGGACCTGTTGCTCCGGTTGGGCCGGCTGCTCCAGCAGAACCAGCTGCACCTGTAGCTCCGGTTGGTCCTGCGGGACCTGTTGCTCCGGTTACACCCGCAATAGCGCCGAGATCGTCCCAAGATTCGGGAGAGTAGTCGGGACCGTTGTAAACAAAGAGGTGAGGTGTTCCACTTGCGAATGGCCCACCGCCTGCGTCTGTTGCACCGATCTTAACAATAAAGCAGGTGCCTTCACGCTGAAGAACCGGATCGAGTGCGGGACTTGAAGTTGAAAGTGGAAGATCATTTCCGTAATCAACGATGCCACTTACTTGAACACCTTGACCAATGTCACCTTTGATGTTACCGATAATTTCTGTTGTTCCATCGGAAAAGATTGCGGACAGGTTACCGTCGCTGTCAACGTCAATGTCGGTGATAATACCAACGCCAGCAAAGTAATCACTCACCTGAGTAGCTACCGATGTAGAAACGTCAAGATCGTTTGTTACCAAAACACCGTCTTCGTCGAGGAAAAAGATTCTTTGGTCTGCCGCGTTGATTGCAATCTCACCTGACCGAAGTGAATCCGCGTCTGGTGTTTCGCCCGGCGAAAAAGAGTGCTTTAAAATAATTCTTGTAGGTGTTGTAGCCATGTTATTAAGTATATATCTTTTATGAGGACAGGATCTGTTGATCAATCGGATGCCAAGAAGGTTTGTTATTCAGGTGTGTGTTGCCCAGATAATTGGATGCGTAACCCGCTCCGTAAACACGTCCGGATTTAGCAGCAAATTCCTCTGCAGTTTCTCCGGCGTCTTCTGATTTACAAAGTGCGTAGTAAGCCGTTCCTCTGGCGTTTTGCATCGCAACAAGGTTCTTTGGATCTTCAGGAAATGCAACTCTTAAGAAACTGGATGTTTCCTCTCCGTAGGAAGCCGATGTTCCAAACTGACCGAACCTATTTGCTCCTCCAGCAAACAGCGCGTAGGTATCGGAGTTAGCCTTTGATTGTGCAACGATGAATACGTATCCCAGATACTCGGTGCTCCAAGCTGGTCCTGATGAAACAAAGATATTTTTAACCCACCAATTGGAATCAATCGTTGATGATAAAGTAAAGCTGGTGGTGTTCCCTGATGTTGTTCCAGCATCTGTTAAACCGGTACTGTTCGCTCCCGCCGTGCGGATAGATTTGTTATTGCTCGAATCTTCGGTAACAACGAAGGAGTTGTATCCGGTGGAGACAGCAACAATGTCAACGGGGCGATCACTTGTTCCGAGCGTAACTGTAGTAGGTGTCCGAGTATCGGTGGTGTTTCCTAGTCCAAGCTGGCCGGTTGAATTTCGTCCCCAAGACATAACACTCACGGAATCAAACTCGCTTTCAGGAAGGGAGTCGAGTTCACTTGCGGATGTAGTTGTGTCTGTGGTTCTTCGTGCTAGAATAAAGTGATGCGCACCCCAATCGTGTTCTGCTCCAACAGAAATGTCGAATATGCCCTTTAACTTTTTGTGGTGATTAATAACACCGCCAATGTTAGCGTTAGCATACCCATTGGTTGTTCCGCCCGAGACCAGTGCTGTGTATGCAGCGCTTTCAGAATCAGCTGGGAAAAGCCTAAAGTGTGTATTGAGGTTTGCGTTGGAAGCATCACCGCGAATGATTAGGTATCTGGAACCGCTAATTGTGAGTTGTTCAAAGTCCTCAAAGCCGTGGTCGGTAGAAGACTGAAACACCCTGTTGCTGGTTCCGCCAACTGTGGAAAGACTCAGAGAAAGAGTTGTTCCTGAATCCAAAGCCGGAATGTGCCGCACTACGTCGTTGGCTGTGGATCCGTTTCCGCCTTGCCCAATCCCGTTGTATCCAGCGAACCAAAGTTCGTTGTCGCTTTCATTACCGGGTTTACCAACTATAAGCCAGGTACCGTGACCATTAATAACGTGCTTTTTAATGTAGTAGGAAAAGTCATCAAATGTTTCTGACCCGCTTAAACCAAGCTGGGTTTTCCAAGCTGCGAGAGCGGACGAATTGTCAACTCCAAGACCACCGGCAAGAGTAGCGTTACGCTTGTAGTAGTGAAAGCGTTTGTTAACTTCTTCCTTGAATACTGGAGTGGATGAAACGGTAGTGGTGATTCCGGTTGTGCGTTCTGCATCAGTTACACCGAACACTGCCCAAAGACTTGATCCTGCGCTGTTAAGTCCAAAAACAAGTGGACCTGAGGTCAGGTAGGATGTTTCTCCGGTACTTCCAGTTCCAAGCGCGCCAAAGTGGTTATCACTTGATCCAATGAGCCAACCCCTTGTGTAAGGAACGTCGGATGTGGTTTCGTATTTGGTGAAACCCTGAAGTCTGTCACCGCTGACGTATGTATTACCAACGCCATCTTTTGTCTTGATAATAAGACCTGGTTCTTGCTCTTCGTTTGTGTAAGAAACTGTGTCCACCGTTACTGCGTTTGCGTCCCATTCTGTTTTTTGAGGAAGCATTGCAGGAAGGGGTGTTTCAACGCTGTTGTCGTTGTAGATCGAGCTGCCAGCCTGGAATGTGTAATAGTCTGTAAAGTCTGTTCCGGTTCCGCGATCACGTTGGCCGAGCTGACCCTCGTAGTTGCTTCCGGATCCATAGAGAATACCGTCTGTTTCATCAATAAAGAAATATTGGAATGCGGTTGTGAACGTGCGTGAAAAGACAGCCTCACGGTCTGTAACCGGAGATATGGCGTTAAACCAGCCAGATGGGAAGTTAGCACCGTTTGAGCCGCCACGTTCAAAAACGTTTTGGCCGGAGAAAACGCCTCTTCCATAGCGATCCACAAAAGTCATGGATTGGTTTGCAAACTCTGAATGACTTTGGTGTCCATCCATAAGCTCTGGAAAGGCGCTAACACTTCCTCTTTCACCAACTGCACGGTCAACGAATGCCTTTGTAGCTGCGTGGCCATCGGCGGTTGGATCAGCAACTGTAAGAGCTCCTGCTGAATCTCTTTTAGCAAGAGTGTCTGCGGTTGCAGCTGTGTCAACCTCTGCGGTAAGAGCTCCGCTTCCGTCGAATGAGAAAACCGTTGTGTCGATGTTTAGTCCGACCTTACCACCGGTAATATCAAAGGAACCTACCTCTGCGCCGGACGTGTTAAAAAGATTAATTCCAGAAGCTCCAGCAGATCCGGTTGTTGTGGTAACTGCGAATGCGGTGGAATCGTCACTCTTGTATTTAATAAGATAAACAATGTCATTACCACCGATAGGGTTTTCTGCGGGAGAACCGATCGCGTCGGGAAGTGTTGTGCTGCCGCTGGTAGAAGCGGTGTCGCCTTCAAGCAATTGAACAAGTTCTTTGTAAACAACGTCTTCTGGACTTGCGTTTTCGTCGTAAGAAAGAGTTTGTCCGTCGCATGGAAGCCAGCCAGGAGCTCCACTCCATGCTGTGTATTCAGCAGGACTTCCAGCGGTGTCCCAAGAATCGAGGATCCTTGTATCCACCGCGATCATCGTTCCTACGGGGATAAGATTAACTGGCAAAGTAAAGTTTGAGCTCTGAAGGATATCACGAACATCAGTAACGATGTCAGCAGCCAGTGCGCTTTCAGCAAGCCAATCAAGATTGCTTCCGCTTCCTGTCCATTTCAAAAGAGAAGGTGTAGCACCTGGAGAAGTTGCGGGTAGCTTCCAGTCATAGTTGTTGACTGTTATGGTTGGAGTGGAACCAGCAAGAGCCAATTTGTTTCCGTCCGCGATCTCGAATATACCGCCTGATCCAGCGTAATCGAACTGAAGTTTTTCTGGTGTTCCCGCGTTTTCGAACGCAAGTGTAACAGCGTTTGACGTGTCTAAAGACTTGAGAGCGATACCTCTTGCTCCTTCAAACTCAACTCCGTCGCCAAGTGTAGAATTACCGGATCGGATTGTGAGAGTCGGAGTGTTGATCACACCAACCGAACCGCCAAGTGTGTAGTTACCGGAGGTATTGAATCCTCCCGAAAATGCAGTGGATTGAGTAAATGTTTTTACCCCCGTTACCGTTTGGCTGGAGGACAGAGTCATTATACCCTGTGTGTTTGTAACAAAATCTGTGGCGTTAAGGCCGTCGATTATCGCATTACATTTATCCGCCCACTCCTTAAACGTGTCGGTGTTATCAATTCGTGTTAAAGTAAAGTCAAAGGCCATAGATTAATTTCCTGTGTAGTATCTATTTATCACTGTAGATCAGAGCTTCTAATTTAATAAGTCTTTCTTTTAAATCCTCAACCTCTTGTTTGAGAGCTTTAATTTCTTTGTTTCTTTTTTTACGAGCAAGGGCTGATTTGTAGCCGTCGTTATCCGTATTTAGGATAACACCCGTGTTTAGATTTTTTACCAAATGAGGATTGTTCTGGATTTGTCTTTTTGATTCGTCCATATTAAACCGTTGCAATTGCGCGAAGATCTTTAGCGAAAGGTGCATCGCCGTAGTATTCGCCTCGAAGAACAATCTTAATTATGAAAGAACTAAACTCTGTTGGATCGCTGTTAAGAGTGAAGCGAACCTCGCTGAATTCCGCTCTGTTTACATTGATTGGAATTGTGGTTGGGCTAGACGGACTAACTGTGTGCCAATCCGTGTCTGTTTCACTGCTTGAAATAATGCTTCCGTTTGTATCCTTAAGTTGAGCGTATACTTCCAGCTCCGATGTGGAGGAAGGTCTGTTTACGTCGAGATAAACATCAATTTGGTCGCTGAGGTTATCCAAAGTAATTTCTCTGCTGATGTACTGGGAAGTTGGACCAGTTTCAGAGATAAAGTATTCCCTTGTCTCCAGTGAAAGATCCCTGTTAATAACGGGAGTGAGCCTTTCGTCGCTGGAGCTAAAGAATGTCCGAAGCTGAGTTTTATCAATGTTAGATCCTTGAATGTTGTGGTTCTCGTTGGTGATGTACTCAACCGGAAGACCCGCTTTAACATCGTACTTGGTTTCGTCAAGATAAACTTCGTTTCGGATGGATGTTTTACCACCAAGGTTAATTGCCTTTTGATTCAAGGAGAATGCGCCAACGTTGTATCTTGGAAGTGTTCCCAGTAGTGTTTCTGTTTTGGTTCCATCGGTGATTGTAACCGTTGGAGCTTCAAGATAACCGAATCCCTTTTTAGTGATTTCAATGCGTTCGATTGAATCATCAGCAGGACTGAAGATCGGAGTCGCGGTAGCGGTAATGCCACCTTCAAAAAGAGGCTTTGTTATATTACCGTCGGAGTCGATCACCGTTGTGAAAGGTGCTTCGATTGTAACCGTGCAAGTGAGAGAATTCCATCCGCTGTTGTTCGGAATGAGCGCTGGCTCGATTTCTCCAAGGTGTGTTCCAACCTGAGGCTTCGCAACCAACTGAGCTGTTTGACCAGTAGCGAATGATCCACGCTTGAGCGTGAATTTCAAATCTCTGTTTTGCATTGCCGTCCATGTGGACTTGTTGGAGCTTGCGAAGAAGGATCCAAGAGCTGGCTGAGAGGTGATGATTCGACCTGTGATAAGATCAGTTTTATCACCTCCAAGTTCAGAGATATAAGCTGTGTATTCGGAGCTGGCTGAGAAGCAAACGATTGCGTATTCAGTGTCAGCTGAGAGATAAACCGGATAAGGATACTCGAACGTGGTTGCGAGAGATCCGTCTGCACTTGTTACAACGTCTTCCCAGTTGACTGTTGACTCACTTCCAGGAACAATGTCACCGGTTGGGTAACCATTAACAGTTGTTACAATGTAAGATTTAACAGGAACCTTTGTGCTCTCACTTGGTTTTCCTGCAAAGAAAAGATCAATAGACGTGGCAAATATACCCGTGTCATCTGTAACCCTAAAGGTCTGAGCAATCGGATCCCACTGACGAACCCTTCTTTCGGTTCTTGTCGTTGTTGTGATTCGAGGAAGTGTAGCACTGATGCTTACAGACTGCTTGTTTATCTCAAGACCATTAGAGATGAATTTAGCAAGTGCGTTACTTGTTGATTCCTCTTCCAGGTTACGAGGTGAGTTTGTAATGGTAACAGTTTTCTCTCCAGAAGAGAATCGCAGGCTGTCGTTGTTAGGTATAACAAGAACACCTTCAACAGTACCGTCTGCATCAGAGATAACGTCCGAAGGAACAAATGCTTCAAGAAGTGTAGCCTCGTCTGCTCCGTCGTACTGAGCCAAGCTACTTTGATCAAAGCCAGGAAGAAGGGAGTTGATTTGGCTTTGTTTTTCAGCCTCTGTTCCCGTTCCTGCCTCAACTGTTTCAATGATTGTTTTAACGTAGCTCCAAAACGCCTTGTCCGCTCCAGCAATACGATTAGCTGGATCGGTTGCATAAGCTCGATCAGATGCCTTTAGGTTGTACCAGCGAGTTCCAAACCATGTTGGAACTGAAACGTTGTTGCCGAGGAACTTAGTCACCTGTGTTTCGATGTCATTTGTAAGAACTGCCGTTTCCGTGTGGTCGTGGCTGTTTACAATGTCAGTTTGTGTGAGAAGGTGTGCGTAATCTGTTACGTCGATACCGTCAATAAAGAGGTAAAACTTGGAGCTTGGCTTAAGACCTTCTGCTCGGAAGTAAACCGCCTTTGATCGTGCGTATGGACGGATCTTAACATCCGTTACAAATTCACCAAGGGATTGTTCGATGCGCTCTTGAGCGATCTCTGTTTCCGTAATCACTCTCTCCTGCTCAACTCCAAGTCGTTGTGACCAACGTCCGTTTCTTTGGCGGAATGGAATCGCTTCAATAGCTCCGATGTTTCTCCATCCTTCAGAAAACTGAGTGTTTGTAGTTTGCTGAGTAAGACCAACACGCTCGCTGATGTCGCGGATTGAATCGAATAAACCTGTTCCACCGAAAAGATCGAAATCAATTTCAGGAGCAGTGATTGTATCGTTCCATGTATCAACTTCAGGAGCAAGGATCATTGAACCAAGCGTAGCAACGTACTCATAAGGCTGAACGCTTATGAATTGTGTGGCATAAGGCTGGCTGATGTAATCAACCTCGTTGTGAGGAAGTGTTAGTGCTTCATTGTGAACACCGCTTCGGCTAAACTCTGAATCGGCACTGATATCAACACCCGTCGTGGATGTTAATTCAAGTGGAATACCGTAAGCAGAAAATGCAGGATAAAGGTGTCCGCGCTCACGCTCGTAGTGACAAACAAAGTCATCGCTTCGTGCATCACCGATTGTAAAGTTTCTAAATCCGTCTGTTACAAGGCCATTTTTGAATCGAGCTGTTCCGTCGTCATCAAAGATACTTTTGTCATTTGCGCTTTTTTCAAGAAGTGAAAGTGCAGTGTAGTATTCGAGATTTGAAACACGTGTGTCGATTCTTCCGATGTCAGCCATTGTGTAACGCTGGTGACGGAATGATTCTACCGCAATGTTAGTGGCCTTAAATGTGTAAGGCGGAATGATCAGGTTGTGAAGAACCAAACCATTTGAAGAAGCGGTAGGAGGAAGGGGATTAAGTCCTGGTGTTCCCTGCTCAATTGCGAATTCTCCGTTTGGAAGAATCACCACCGAGTCGGTGCGAGGTAGGAAGTAATCGATCCGTGCGGTAATTGCACTGTATGGATCAAGAGCAAGAATGTCCGTTGTGTTTGGATAAGGACGTGTGTCAAAGTAATCGCTGAGACGATCACCTTTGTAAAGAGGAATGTCCTCCAGATCCGCTTGTCCACCGGTAGCATTTCTGTAGCTGTTCACGGTGTAGTAATTACCACCGCTGAAGCTCCAGTGAACAACATCCACGGTTGTTTCACCAGCCTTAAGGCAACGTACCTTAGCTGTTTCGTATTGTGTTGTTGTTTGTCCGTCAGTAACAAGCTCGAAGTTGGTGTCGGGAACGCTGATAAGGTGAAAAACACCTGGTAGTTCAACCACATCGCCAAGAGCTGGAGTTCCGCTCAAAGTAATTGTTTCGGTCGTTTTTGTTTTTACACCGAGGTTAGTGATGCTCTTAACCACCGTAGCAATAACACTGATCTGGTCGCCTTCAGCTGCACTTGGTATTTCCAATGTAAGAGAATCAGCGTCGCTGTTTGAAACGACTGTAAAGTCACCTGGTTCTAAAACCTCGTCTTGTGTTGAATTGTAAACAAGGATAGATGAAGCGCTTTTATCAAAAGTTCCACCGCCAACAGAATCAAATGTTATTCGGTTGTTGTTTGGTGAGTTATCAGGCATTGGCTCAGAAAAGTTAACCTTTTCAGAAACCTGAATCGAATTCAATGTCTTAACCGCTGCGTAAGGAAGCTCAAAGAGAGTCGAGTTGATGTTCGTGTCGTGCAACTTAATTCCGTTTCTTTCTTGAATGTCAAACTCAACTGTTCCATAATTGCCAACAGCAGAGCCAAGAAGGCTTGAAACGTCATCGAATTTCTTTCCGCTGTTTAGCGTAATAGCGTGAAGAAAAACCCGGTATTTTGTTCCCGTAACAAGCTCAACGGAAAGGATCTTACAAGAACCAATCTCAGCAGATAGGGAATCAAGGAGTTTGTATGTTTCTGTGTAATCGTCAAGAAATGGAATGCCTCCGCCAGTGTTGGGAGAAGAAAGATTCCTAAAGTTTCCTTCAACGTAGTTACCCATGCTAGCAACGGTTGAGCCGGTTTCTAAAACACCGTCACGTTGGTCAGCTGCAGAAACTCGTGCTTTGTCTCCAAGGAGGGTGAGTGGTCCTGCGAGCTCAACTCTTTTACCACGTACATAAGCAGTGGCAGGAGAAAGCGTGGCTGCATACTTTTTATCAGCCTCGGTTTGTGAAAGATCGTTAGCAGCAGTGCTGTTTTTGTATCGTCCGGTGTAAGAAGAAGAGCTGAGAACCTCTTGGATTTCAACCTTAAATTTATCAACTGTGTAGCTTCCGCTTTCTTCGAACGTGCGCTCAGCAAGAACCTTTTCAAGTGTGCTGTCGGAGTTATCAATTGCGTTTTCAACAACAATAACTTCGTTGTCGCGTATCTCAAGAAGAACCACGTAGTTGTCGTCTTCAGTGAAATCCTCAACAAGATCAAGTGTTAGATTAACTTGATAGCGATCAGCACCCGGAGCAGCAAAGTTAGCGGATCCGTTTGCGTTGTCGAAAAGGGTTTGATCACTTTCAGCAGCAACCTGTGCTTCCTCGATCTTCAGAACTGCGTATCCCTCGAAAAGCTCGTCTGTTTCAAGAGCTCGTGTTACGAATTGGCTTGTGCTTGCTGCAAGCACACCTTTTACAAAGTAAACACCGTTGCCAAGAGAAGCACTGAGAGCACGTCCGTTATTAGAAACCAAAGCTGTTTCCGAGAATGTTGGACCGCTTTCAATAAGAACGCTGCCGGAGGAAAAGACAGATGTTTCGTTTTGTGCATCCGAATTTCTATATTGAATAAAAAGACGCGCAGTTGTTTCGCTAACGAGTTCTGCGTGAACAAGAGAAGCGGATGTGGTTGAGTCTGAACCTGTAACACTGAAGGAGTCACCGGAGTTAAATGCGGTAATAAAGGCTGTTGCCTCTACCTCGGCGCTGAAGGCAACGTCGACAAAGTTCAGTGTGTTGTTAACGTTACACTCACCGCCTACAACAGCACTATTTGGCTTGAACAAGCTTTGACCCAAACGGTCAAGCTGAGCCTGGAGTATTGACTGAGCCTGGTTTAATTCCCGTGCCTGAACCGTCCGGCCAGGCTGAAATAAAATCCTTAAGTAGTTTTTATCCAGGGGAGTTAAACCGGCTGTGTCCGGTGTATTAATGTCGTCGTAATACTTTGATGTGTAAGCGGTGATTGCCATTATAATTGGATTATAAGTTTAAGCTCTTCGTTTTGACCCTCTTCGCGGGTAATTGTTGCGCGATTGTCAATAAAGACAACATCACCGGTTCCTTGTGAGTAAGATCCCTCGTAATTCGCATTTGGAATAAGAGTGAGACCCGTACTAGCTTCATCAACTGTGGTGGATCCAAGTGTATCATCCTTAGGCGGTTCGAATGAAATCGCTGTTGCTCCGTCTGTTTCAGAGGATACCAGGATTTGCTCGTAGCCGTAGTAGTGATCGTTGTAATAGTAGTATCTATATGAAGTGAGCGGAAGGCCGCTTTCAACTGTTTGCACGTGAGATATAACACCAACCTTTTTACCTCCCTGAACGATTTGCCAACCAGCTCCAATAGCGTTTGCCCCGTCAGCGGGAATCACCTGAGTTCCAGGAAGTGTGAAGTGTTGCAAAGGCTGGAAGTAAGGACCAGAAAGGTTACCGCCTCCTGTGCTTTGTGGGTTCTTAATAACAGAAACCTGGTGGTAGTCCGTGTCACTTGGAATGTATGTAGCATTGCCGGTGTCAACGAATAAGCCGAGGTACCAAGATGGAAGTGTTTCGTACTTAGCAGCTCCGAATCCTGCTTGTGGAGCAATCTTTGGCATAACAACCGCATCGTGTCTGAGTGCTTCCTCAGCGTAGGTTGCAGTGCCATCAGCAAAAGCAAGAATGGTCGTTCCTCGAAGAGCTTCAAAAGCTGAGATATCCACTCTGCAGTTTTTCCAACTGAGAAGGCCAACACCTTCGTTGTTAACGAGTGTTGAGTCGCCCAAGTGTGAGGATGTCAAACGGATTTCGTCGATTCTCTTGGCAGCGATGTTTACGACGTATTCAGCGTTTGTGAGTGTAAGGCTTCGAGAGAAACCGCTTTCGTCTGTACCGTGAACGGTTACGTCAGCAGAAATCGTTGTTGTGGCATCTGTGAAAGTCCCAGCAGGTTCGTAAACGTTACCTCCGTTGACCAGGTTAAAGCCATAAAGAAGACCTCCTGTTTTCTCCTTGATGTAGGAGTCAAGGTTGTTACTTCCGCCAAGCGTAAAGGTGGCTGGGGAATCAACAAGGTTTTCGATGTCAGCGGATTCGCTTCCGCCGGAAACTGTGTAGGCGGTGATTAGCGTGTTAACAAGCGGGGATGCGTTAACTGAATCTCTAATAGCTTGAGCAAGTTGGTCGATGGTAAGATCAACCGTGCCGGCTGGGCTATCGGAGTTTGTTGGAACTGTGATTGTAACATCTGTTCCAGCAACAGCAACGTCAATTCCACTGATGTAAGGACTTGTTTCGTCAAGTTGAAAATTAACTGTGATACCGTTTCCGGAGATACCGGTGGTTTGAGCTTCAAGTCTCAGAGTTCCGTTCGTAAACTGAACAAAGGCAAAAGCAGCGGTACTTGCGTCACGAGCAGAGGTGGTAGCGCTTCCGTTACCAATGTCAACGAAGCTTGAACTGTTGATGTCGCTGTATTGCTCGTATCGTCCGAGGTATGTAAATGTGTAACCAGACACCGTAACAATACCATAGTCATCAAAGGTATTTCCAAGAGCGTTTATCACTGCAGCGTCGGTTGCTGAACCATCTACAGGTTTTTGTAAACATAGGAAAATCTGATCCCCAGCCATGACATAACAAGGTTTAATGTCGTTTGTCGTGTCTGTGTAAAAGCATGTTGGATCAAGAGGATCGAATGCCTTGTATTTGGTTGATACCGCAATGTCGTTGCGGGGAATAACGCGGGAAAGGTTATCGGAATTAATCTTGAATAAACCAGTGAGGTGATCAAGCACTCTCTGTTGGTCTTTAAATGTTCCAACAGGGTAAGGTGCTGAAGCAGAAGTGCCGGAGACGTCGTCCCATGCGTCCTGCTGACCAATGCCTATGTAATAGGAATTACTGGTGATATCCGATTCCAGGGTTTCCGCGGAATTTCTTCGGAATTGTTCTGTAATAATGGCTGCCATAATGTTATTTATATGTTTATTAAGAGATTAGTCTTGGGTAAATGTAAAAGAATTTAGAAAAGGTTCTTGTGTGTCGTATTCGTATCCGGGGGAGTCATCGTTAAACCCGCCTAAAAAGCTTCGTGAATTTAGGGGTGAGTCATAAGGTGAGTTTTGATCTGTCCATCCGAGATCGTATACAGTATTTATGAAACGTTCAGCGGAGTCAATTGCTGTCACTGATGATGCCGAAACCACCTCCCATGTGAAGGAGGAAGTGTCGATTCCCGGAACGGTGTTTTGACGCGAATCAACGGTCTTTTGTAGGAGCTCAGCGGGTGAAGAGGCATCGTCATAAAGTGCCCAATAACCTTCTGAAACTGAAAACAAAAAGTAAAGGTCCGAAGAGGACGAATCATATCGGTGCTGAATGTCCGTAACGTTTGGAGGACTACTTGAATCGGTTACCTCGGTAATTCCCGTGAATGTAAAGGTTTCGGTTTGGGTTGGTGAATCGGCTGGATCAAGGACCAAATCAAATCCAGAGATGTCTGGTGACGTGGTCTCGGAACGTGTGTAAAAGTCAATTGAAGCGCCTGCAGAAAAGTTATTAAAGTGAGTGTTATAGCTAACCTTGAACTCAGAAGGAGTGTCGCTAAAGCGAACGGTTCCTTGAATTCTATCAAGAAGGTCTTGAAGGTTTGAACGAAACTTTGGTATGTTTAAGTCCCCAGGTGAAATGAATGTTGTGGGCTTGTAAAATGCTCGAAATTCCGGATCCACACCGCTCTCAGAGGTGATCGCTCCGGCAGGAAGTTTCCAATTAACACGGCAAAGAACGATCTTCCAACCACCTTCAAGAAGTGGTAGGTTAAAGTCCCAAGTTGTTGTGGAGTTTGCGGTCAAGTAATTTGTTTCGCTTCGATCAAGGACAAGATCACCGTTGATATAAACATCACCAACCTGAATGGTGTCATCACCAACCTCAATCCGGTCATCGTAAATGTGGATAAAGCCATTCGTGCTTGCATCCTGGTATTGAACAAGGTTTTGGTCAATTTGCCAAGGTGAAACAACTGAGTCGTCTCCCGAATAAAAAACGAATCCCACCCAACCCTCTGTGTAAGAACCTGAAGTTAGGTACGTGGGAACGTATTCGATCGGGGAGTTGATTGGTTCGTTCCAGTCCTCAACAATGTTTTCAGCATCGATAAAGTCAAGATAAGGATCACCCGATTGGTCGATTGGTACAAATGCGGAGGGATATCGGAATCCCCCGTCGGAGTACTCGGTGTAAGCGGTGTCAGCCTCAGCAATTGTAGAATCTCCGTATTCACCCCATGCTGCGTTGTCAACAAATTTAATGTCTCTGTTCCATCCTTCGCGATAAGCAGTTTGAATGGTATTGTCATTCAGCATGCGATACGAAATAATCAGATTGTTGAAAAAGGCCTTTAGAAGATCTCTGTCAACCTCCGCGTCACCACTTTTGTTATAAACGGATCGAACGTGTGTGAGGTAATGATAACCTCCGTCACCCATTAAAACCTGAAGCATAAAAGTGAATGCAACATTTAGGTACTGATCCTGTGGTGTGTGACGTCCAAAGAATGTCGCCCAATCAATCCAATCGGCAAATGATTGAACCGATTCCACCTGAACCCAACCTTCTGGCGAGGCTTCAGCGTCGTATTCAAAAACACGGGGAATGTTGTTAAACTTTTGAACACCTGCGCTGCTGTCATCACCGTCTGTTACGATGTAAAGCGTGCCGTCAACCGGAGCGTTTTCTCCTGTTGGTAACTCAGATGTGAGTTTAACAACCTTTGTGATGTTTAGGTAATACTCGAGTGACTCCTTGACCCAGTCGTTGTCTGCAAAGATCTCAAGGGTCAATGCAACAAAGAATTGAAGGCCAGCAGGGTGAACAAATTTAAGGTATTCGTTTTTCCAATTGGCTTGGTCCGATTCCGAGTGAACCACGTATGAGAATTCCTGCCACTTGTAACTGTCTCGAATTCTATTGTCAGTTGAAACCGTTCCTTTGTCTGGATCACTAACAGAAAACAGAAGTTCCTTAGGATAAATTAGTGTAACAAATTCGTTGTAGAAAATGCGGAAGAACGCGTAAACACTTTGCTCAGATCCCCGGCTGTTGTAGTAATCAGCAATAACCTTGTAAAGTCTTCGACGATCAAGAGAACGACTTTGTGGAATGGTAGCACCAACCATGCGTTCGATCGCATCGAGGTATTTCTCACTCGCGTGGTCAACGTCGTGTTGGCGAACAAGGTTGTTTAGTTCGTATGAAGCGGAAAGCTCTTTGTTAAGATGCCTGTAGTAAGCCTTTAACAGTTTAACCAACTCGGGAGCCCCAGCCTCAAAGTGGTCGGGTAAAACCGATTCAACCGACTGGGCCTCAACAGCCCGAGCGCTACTGCTTGCTATTCCTAACTCCATGATTCTATTTACTAATAACTTGTTCCACCGCCTGAGGTTGAGCCTGAGTCGGTGTCTATGAATGTGCTTCCGCGATCTTTATTGAATGTTGTGTAATCAACAGAACGAGAACCACCCCCTCGGGCGATCTCATCTGGGAATGCACCGAATGTAGATTTATCAAAGTCAATGCTGAGCAAAAGATTTCTTTTTCCAACGATGTCGTTGCTTTGTGTGTTTGCTATAAAGCAAAGCTCTGTGGTGGTGTCTGCAAACAAATTAGAGAGTTGCATAACACCGGTAGCAAGATTAATCTGGCCTATTTGTGCCACCTTTTGTTCTGTTCCATCACTGTTTCTTCTGCAAGTGAAAACGTTTCGTGTGACTGAATCTGATCCTGGTTCGTCTTTGATTGAAAGAACTTCGCCACCAAGAGTAAAGGCCGGGGTGGATGTAACGCTTATAAGTGTTTTACCATCATCAGGACGAAGAGGTGCACCGAACTTAACGGTGAAGTCGGAAATGGTTCCGTTGGCAGGAACGGTGATTCTTTGACTTACAAAAACGCGAACAAGTGAGTTCATAACCGCGCGGTTGAAATTGTCCACCTTCTTTTGGAAAAGCGAATGTCGGAAAATGGTATCAAATCCGTTGATGTCTGACTCCGCGAATGGAACAGCCACGTTGTTTTTAATATCAAGCTGGAGCTCAGAAGCACTCCGTGATGAAATACTAGGATCATACTTAACAAGAACGTCCAACACAATGTTAACAAATTCCGGATCAACGATCTGAGGGGTAATAGCAAGAACCTTTTTCGATTCAAGAAAGTCGAGAATCGAAACCTTGTCGGCCTCAGAAACAACGTCTTCTGTGTAAGAAGAATTTGGCTTCACAGAAACAAATGCGGTTCCATACGTAGGAGGATCATTGTCTTCTCCACCCCAAGCACTAACACTTTGAGCAAATGAAAATTTACTTGTGATAAGGTTTTTGTAATCGTCCGATGTAACAGCTCGGTTTTGTGTGGCAAAGGAATTGATTGCGTTGTTCTTTAAACGCTCAACTGTTTCTTTGTTACTTCCACCACTGGAACGCTGGTTGTTGAGAATGCCGAGTGAGGTTCCTGAGGGAGTGAAGTTACCAGAGGTGTCACCGCCAATTGTAAAGGCAGTGTTAACACCGTTTCCATCTTGACCGCTTGTTACAAGGTATTCAACCTCAACAACGTTTCCTGCATCAAGTCTTGCTCCGTAAATGCCGTTGCCAAATGTTAGTTCGTATCGTCCAGAACTGTTTTCGTTTAGAAAGTAAATCTTTGAATCAGCGTCAATGTCGATGTCACTGAATTGGTTGTAACGTGTTCCGGTTCCTTCGCTTTTAGCTCCTGTTGGATAAACGATAACACGCAGTGTGCTGATGTCAACGTCTTCGTCAAAGAGTTCGTAACGTTGTCCAGTTTCAAGAGCGTTTGCTTCAAAGGTTGTTTTAACAAGACGGCCTTCGTGACCGATAAGTGGTTGGTCTGCTCCAACGGTGTAGTAGTGAGACTCACCCTCAGTTGTTTTCTGAAGCGTGGTAACATCATCAAGTACAACAAATGAAAAGGCGGTGTTATCGTATGTCGCAAGAAGGCGAGTACCTCGTGGAACCACGTATGTCGCGTCAGAATCGGCGGTAGCTCCAATTGTTCCAACAACGTTTACACTCGCAGATGAAAAGCTTCGTGGAATGTATCCAAGAAGTTTGGCCGATGAAACCACGCTGCTTCGAAGCTGTGCGGAATCGATAAAGGATTCGTTTACAGACATGTGAGCCAACATCGCATTGTAATGGGTGTTGTATGCCAGAAGGTCAACGATGTTGTTAAGGTTGGAACCTTCGAAATCCCAATCTGTAAATTCCGTTTCGCTGTTCTTAAAGTAATCAATTAAATTCGCTTTGATTTGTGCGAAGTCTAATTCAGAAACATTGAGCTGTTCTCCGTTCGTTGCCATATCGTTATCTTGTTCTGTTTAAAAGGAAAATAAATTCAGCTGTTTGGCTGTATGTGGTGGAAAATAGAATTGTGATGTTGTAAGCATTTCGTTCGTGGTTATCTGTAACATCAACCTGAAGCTTGCTTACTCGTGGTTCAAATTTGCGGATACCTTCGACGATTTCATCTTTAATTGCCGCTCCGGTTAAACCTCCTGCTGGCTCAAAAAGAAGCTGTGAAACACCTGTTCCAAATTCAGGAAAAAATGGTCGTGTACCAATAGGCGTTAGCACAATGTTTTTAACACTGTTCTTAATTGCGTCTAAATCCGTTGCAGGTAAAACGTCACCTGTCGCAGGGTGAATAAACGTAAAAGAAACATCTTTATAAATATCGCCAGCAACCACGGTGGGCTGGTAATTTGGTTTGTTAAAGTCCGAAAGAATGCTGTTCATTACTATCTCTATTTATGACGTTTATGTCGAGCTTCTTTGTTTTTGCGCAGCCAAATACTCTGCATTTTCATCTGATCCGTTTTCTAAAAGAATAACGCTAACGGAGGAAAGACCATTTGAGGTGTAAGAGGCTGCGGCTGCCTTATCAACAAACAAATAAGGTGTGTCAAACGTTTGAGCAGGATCTCCGGTATCCACAACAGTTACAATTCCGCTTGGGTTTAATCCCGCAGGATCATATGGAGTTCCATCCTGGTTTTGTAAAAGGAATCGTGTGCCTCCGCGGAATTTGGTGCTTGCTATTGCATACCCCGAGAATAGTGGGCGTTCGTATGTACCTTTTGTCGAGTATTCAAACTTAAGAACGCCCGGCTTCATACCAGCCGCTTTCATTTCTTCTTCTCCGTCTTGAATAACATATCCAAGGTCTTCCCAGTACTTAACAAGGTAATCGGGACGTTCTTCAGGGATGATACTAAGAAATCTTGTCCAATCCCAATCGGGAGTCCCGTAAATTCCAATCCCGGTGGAAATTATACCGCGATCAATGTCTTCCTCACCTGGCTCAAGAGTTCGCATTTTATTATAC
>VMHT01223922.1_pt1 | contig 19178 bp, 16 predicted proteins | sample 4693611 | NCBI WGS metagenome assembly VMHT01 (sample SAMN12280063, study PRJNA550983) | marine metagenome | isolation source: seawater sampled from same location over 5 years 0.02-0.2 micron viral filtrate | place: USA: collected off the coast of southern California halfway between the port... ...
ATTACCAGCGCCACCTTCGTGGTTAACTGGTCATCTCCTGCGTCGAGATTGCGTTCTTGCGCCTATTCCTGCAGCAGATTATGCACGGAACGCGGATGAACTCGTATTGGTTCCAGAAATAGGGATCTGCAGCAAGGGCGAAGTGGGGAGTGTCCTTGTGTTTGGGGACATCCCGGTAACTGACATGAAGAGCATTGCTTTGCCAACGGACTCGATGACTTCTGTTGCCCTTCTCCGCTATATCTTGGCTCAAGAACACCTTGAACCCACCACCGAACTCATGGGTCCAGACTTGGAAACCATGCTTGGTCGATGTGACGGAGCTCTTCTAATAGGAGATCGAGCGCTCGAGGGTGCAAAAGAACATCCAAATTTGGTACAAATGGACTTAGGCGAGGCATGGCTGCAACGAACAAATAAACCGATGGTGTTTGGCGTATTTGCTGCGAGAAAAGATACACCTGTCGAGGATGTGAAAGCCGCACAACAAGCGCTTTTACATCGGCTCGAATTATTTGAAAGCAATCCCAAAGAACGCCAATCAGTGATCGAATGGTCGATGTCGAGATCTGACTTGGAGTATGAACGTCTCAATCGATATTTTGGCGAAGTTTTCAACCGATTGGATGCAGAACACATGCAAGGCCTCGAACAATTTCTTGTTGAAGCTTGCAAACTTGAAGAAGGTTCAACGTTCGCCTGGTGAGTCTTCGACCTCTTTGTCGGCTTTTGTCACTACCCTTCTGGTTTTTCGAACAGGGGTCTGGGTGACAACCCTCTTTCTCGTTGCTTTTCTCTTTGCAGTTGCTTCGTCGGATGAACGATTGTCCAAACGCCTCCGTTTCACAGTGGTAATTGGTCCTTCCATGCTCTCTTTCACCTTGGCCGACCTTCTGCGTACGACCGGTAATTGTTGACGATCGTCCGAGTCAATATCTTGCTGAGGCTTTTTACCGGTTTTGTCCACTTTGGTCTCACTTCGTATCGGTTCGAAATCTTGATGTTCTTCAGAATGAAATTCTTCATCTTCGTTCAATACGTCATCGATTTCTTCCGCTTGCGGGATGTCAGTGGCTTCAACGTCTTCCTCGTCATCAAAGATGTCCAAATCGATACTCATGGAATTCTTCGTACGAAGGGCACCCACTGCGAGAATTGCAACAAGTGTAAAAATTGGAATGAAAAGAATTGGATAGTCCAATAGAAGGCCCAAAACGGTCATTGGAAGGGGTTTCTTTTCCTCAGCCTTCGCTTCCAATGTCATTTCGATACTTCCATCAACAACCCACCATGGAGACCATGAGGCAGATTCAGCCCCATTTTCTGAAACAGTGAGAGCAATTGGGTGCATTTCGGCGAGATGGGCTAACGATGCATCGGTCGCAATTGGTTGTTCACTCAGTGTGACGGAATGAGGGAATGTTGGTGGGGATGAAAGATTGAATGTAATCTGAAATTCAAATCCAATGTGTGATTTGTAATCATTCTTGGCGGTGAGTATCATCCCCTCCCTCACTGCACACGAGACTGAGGCGTCGAGAAGCTGGCCTTCTGAGAGGGTAATTATATCCTTCCATTGTGCCACCATCACGCCTTTCACGACATTTCCGCACATAGCAGAAGCAAATAAATCTGCTTCACTCTGACTTAGTTGGAGATCGTTAATCACCGAAATCCTTGAGATGTTTCGAATGGAGGAAGACAACACAATATCGAGGTAAATTTGATCTTTTATGACGAGGTGTGTGTCATTAAATCGGATGAGCACCGTTCTAATTTTGTCCTCATCAGGAATACGCGTGCAATCTTCACCCTGGACTTGACAATAATTGTCCCAAGAGTCACTGATTGCATCGCCGTCATCATCATCATCATGAGCATCGGGAATTCGATCACCGTCCAAATCGGCGCCAGTAAGACCGTACCCCTCAGGGTTCTGGTGGTGACCATATGCCGCAAGATGTTGCGTGTCTGTTGTTGCGTACACTTTGTGCATCAATCCTGCACCATTTTCAACATAGGCCATATCAGTAGATGAGTGCGCCATATGAGTTGTTTCAGTGATGGCAAAAGAGGAGGAATTCACAGTTCGCAAAGCAGGAGGGGACGCATCTTCAATAAAGTGAAGATACGCTCCATTGCTCGACCATGATAGGCTCGAGCCAGATGTGAATGATGATGTTTGGAGTGCTCCTCCGGCAAATGACATAGTGTCCAATTGACCATTCACAGTGAGGGATGCGATCCGGGTATCAGTCGGATCGAAAGCACAGGATGCAACCTCTGAGTTGAGTTCCCATTGCTTGTTCGTCTCAGTACCATCTGCATTCCACATGAGGAGCCTGCCTGATTCATCGCCTGTTATGATGTGCCCACCGTTTGAGGAAAAGTCGATGCAAGTTACATCAGTATTGTGGCCGCCTGACAAACTACGTTCCAGTTCCATGGTGGATGTCCGGATGAGATCGACACCGTTGTTGGAATTTGGAACGGCGAGAAGACCATCATCTGGCGACCATTCTATGTCTTTCGGAAAAGCATTTGCTGTGGATTGAAGTCCTGTCATTTCCATGTTGTTCAAGTCGAACAATTGAATTGTATCGCCTTCAGTTTCCGAACCCGAAAGAGCGATTGCAAGCATTTCACCGTTGTTGGAAAATTCCAATGTTTCGACAGAACGGGCCACATCAATGGTATGAACCAAGGTTTCATTTTCCAGCCACATGATAGTTGCATGGTCATCAAAACCCACAGCTAGGTATTTGCTTCCTGCGTCGATATCAATCGCTCGCGAACCATCGGCCTCAGGATGAGACGTGGTGCCCAGAAACGAGATCTCCGAGGAAGTTGCTACAACACTCGGCAAAAACATCAATAAAATCACTAGGATGGCTGTGGTGTACTTGATTCGCATATCGTCTACCCCGTGCAGGTTGCGATGAGCGCATCAAGGATGAAAAGCAATCGGTGACAAATTATTCGGACAAAGGTTGTGCCCTAGCAACAAATGAAAGCGGTTGGTTCATCAAGGACCCACCAGTCGAAAGGCCATGGTGACTGAATTACCACTCGACGAAAACGGCAACAAAATTGTGCGCATCGGCCATTCCCCCGACCCAGATGATGCCTTCATGTTCCACGCGATGACAACCGGTGCTTTCCCTACGCCGGGCTACAATTTTGTCCACGAACTCCAAGACATCGAGACGCTCAATCACCGAGCAATGAACTGTGACCTCGAAGTTTCCGCAGTTTCAATCCACGCCTTCCCCGAAATATCCGATGATTATGCACTCATGAATTGTGGTGCTTCGATGGGTGAGGGATATGGACCCATGGTCGTATCAATGCAAGGGGTAACTGAAGACGATGTTCGAAAGAACGTTATTGCGGTTCCAGGCCTTAAGACAAGCGCATACATGGGACTTCGATTGGCTTGGGGCGATTGCGAAGTGGCGGTTGTACCATTTGATGAAATCATTCCAAGAATTCTCGATGGCACATACATGAGCGGCCTGATCATACATGAAGGGCAGCTGACCTATGTGGAACACGATTTGCAAGTCCACATTGACCTCGGCGTATGGTGGAACGAGCGGACGGGCGGGTGGCCAATGCCACTCGGTGGAAATGTTGTTCGCAGGGACCTTGGCCAACAAGCGATGGAAGACATCACAAAATACACCAAAATGAGCATCGAATTCGCGCTAAAATCTCCCGCTGAAGCACTTGAATTTGCCAAAAAGTGGGGCCGTGGCATCGATGACGAAACGAACAAGGAGTTTGTCAGCATGTACGTCAACGATCGAACCATCGATTACAAGGAAGAAGGCCGTGCATCCATCAGAAAATTCATCGGTGAGGGACAAGAACTTGGCCTCATCCGTTCTGATTTCAACGTGGCAGATATGTCCTTCATCGGTTCAAACGAATGAGAGAGTGAGGACATGACGGAACGAACACCAGGCGTTAGCCAATACGGTTCTGTCGACCCCGCTCCCCCCCAACCCGATGGTACATTTCTCGAATGGCAAACCACACTGATGGATGAAGATGCGCCAATGTTTCAGCGAATGCGTACTGTTTTTTCTTTTCGAAACCATGGCACAGACGAGGCTTGCCTTGCCCTGTGTGGTGCATTTGTAACATCGAGTGCCCTTTTGAGGCACGAACTTGCGTATGTGCTTGGCCAGATGCAGAATCCAGTTGCACTCCCTACGCTCGTTGAGCGACTGGCAGATGCCGAAGAACACATTATGGTCCGGCACGAAGCGGCAGAGGCGATGGGTGCGATTGGAGATCGTTCTGTCAAACATGTTCTTGAAACGCACATGAATGATCCAAATCCCGAAGTTGCAGAGTCGTGTGAGGTCGCACTTGATTTGCTCAATTGGTGCGACTCGCCGCAGTGGGAACAGACGTCATGGTGAACCTTGCGAAGGCTCAAGTTCAAAGACTCAGCCCTTGTCAGGCAAAGCAAGGGGAAGACCATGCCACACGAACACATCACACTCGCCCAAGCACCAAACGGTGAGATTGGCCCCCGCTGCAAAGATTGTGGGACACGGCTCACATTTGGCAGTGCCATGGTCGTAGGAAAGGATTACCTGTGCTGGGAACACTATGTGGAAGCCACTGGCGCTGACACTGCAACATCGGTTGGTGAAGCAGAAGAACGCTTCTGGATGTCAAAAGAATAAGCATCCAAGCCATTCAATAACCCTCGCCCACACAGGCACATGAGGGCATAGACATGGCTGCAGGTTGGGCACGATTCGCGCACCGATTTGGAGCATACTATCGCAGTTCCGAATTTTGGACGCCACCACGACTCAAGACGCGCGAATGGATGTTTATCCCATTTGGCGGCGCACCCCCCATCCGACACAAAGGATTCAGTGACATGCAGAACGTTCGACATTTTTTGTCAGAACGGGCCATGCACTCATGCTTCTATTCAACGGCCTATTGGGAACGGCCCTTTGAGATGAAAATGGCAGATAAAAAATGGTTGGGGGCGGATTTAATCTTCGACTTGGATGGCGATCACTTGCCAGGGGTTACGGACCGAGATTTCCCGGGTATGCTCGAAGTCATTCACGACCAAGCATGGTCATTATGGAATGACTTCTTGGAACCAGAGTTCGGTTTTCAAGAAAAATACCTCCAAGTGACGTTCTCAGGACATCGAGGGTTCCATTTGCACTACCGTGACCCAGCATTGTTCCATCTTGATTCAGAAGCTCGACGTGAAATGGTGTCCTATATCCGCGGTGAAGGCGTTGACGTAAAAGGGGGCCTTGCACGATATCACGACCTTTCGAGCGAAGGGTGGACTCGTCGCATTCGTGATGGCATGGGTGGCATGATTACGAAACTCCAAGGTATTGCGAGCAAAAACGAAGGATACACGCGAGAACTCAAATCACTTCATGAAGGGTTGAAATCACAATCTCAACGAGAGGGGAGGAAATCAACGAAGGGCCAGGGATCGATTGAACAATTGGCCGGAATTGTCAGTCACCCTGATCGGGCACGTCGCTTACGGGATGGAAATTTTGGTGTCTTGGAAAAACACCAATCATTGTTCCTTGACCTCCTTAAAACAGATACTTCTGTGGTCCTTGGCTCTGCGGGTGAAACGGATGAAGTTGTCACAATTGATGTACGCCGACAAATTCGTTGGCCGACATCGCTCCATGGCAAGTCAGGCATGCGTGTGAGTGAATTCCCACTCTCGCGCCTTGATCCAGACGGGGGCAATCCGTATTCGCCACTTCATGAGGCGTTAGCACTCAGCACCCAAGATCTTCTCACCGTTGAAATGACTGTTGATGATTCCATCGCACAATTCGGGGATGTAATTTTCGACAAACAGACTGGCGATCAATTCGAAATACATGAGGCTGGAGCCACATTCTTAGTTTTGAAAGGGTGGGCGAAAGTCGTTGCTTAGCGACCTTAAGTTGCTTGACATTTCGTATTTATTGCTGTACCAATTAAGGTAAGGTTCAAGACCGCGTTACCATCCACCGGTTTAGGGGTGAACCATGTGGGTCTAAGGAAAGGCAAGAAAAACAAGGCTCCAGAAGCACCAGCACCAGGTCTGCCATTGCCTCCGTTGGCCGGTATGCCTCCATTACCTGTGCCGCCAGGGGCGCCAGCGGCAGCTCCAGCACTTCCACTCCCTCCTGCCTCGGCTCCAACAGCCCTCCCGGAACCTCCCGTCCCGCAAGGTGAACCATCTCCATGGACTGACGCTGGCCAAAAACCTCCTGCAAAAAACGACCAATATGGCGATTTGTGGGCGAAGCGTTCAGAAAAGCCACTCCCACAAATATACGGGCACATCGACCGGATATCATCAGCAGATGCTGGATCTCTTCTCGACAGGTACGCAGACCGATTTGGACATTCACTGGATCGAGACATTATTGTACTCCGCAAAAAGGAACATGATGACAAAGTCTCAGAAGTACGAGACGCACCAATCGTCGAGTTACTCGAAGAGGAGGAAGGAGACCTTGAATCCCAACTCAAAGCAATTGAAGACGAACTCCGCTCGCTTCGCCCAGAATACCAGGCTGCAAAGGCTTCAGGCGATGCACAAATTTTGTCAGATTTACGTCCTGTCCTTGAGAATTTGATGAAGGAAAGGAAGAACCTTCAATCCATGATTGCTGGCGAAGTTGCAGAACCAATTACTGCTGAAGCCGTATCTGACGAGGAGCAAGAAGAAGACGATCTTTTCGTAACATTCGTCACTATTGTTGATGATTTGCTTGGCTCAAACCTTCCAGAAGAAATCGTCAATGCTTTTGTCGAAAGCCCTGACTTTGCAGTTTACCAAGAAGTCGGCAGCGATCCAAGCAATGCCAATGATGAACTCCGTGCAGCCTTCTTTTCGATTGTCGATGGACAACTCGGAAACATGGCACAAGAAGACATTGACGCCTTTGTAGCATCTTCCGAATTCTCGATTTATAGCACAGTAGGTGCACAGTATCAGTGAGTGTGAACAACATGGGACTACTAGACAAAGCAAGCGACACCTCGACCAAAACGCCAGAGGCCTCAAAGAAACCCAAGGCGGTTGCTGTTGCAAAAGCCAAACCAGCTAAGGCGGTTGCTGTTGCAAAAGCAAAACCAGCTAAGGCGGTTGCTGTTGCAAAAGCCAAACCAGCCAAAGCTGTCAAGGCCGCAAAACCAGCTAAAGAACGACGCCCTCTTCTCAACAATACAGGACTGCCAGATGGCTATGAAGTTGCTACCAAGAACGCTCGCTTCCTTGCTTGGCTCATGAATTTCGTCTGGAATTTCGGTGTTCTGTCCGCTGCCCTCTTTGTATCCGTCGCAGGTTCAACCCCGACCCTGCCCGCAATCGCTGCGCTCCTTATGATCATCACAAACGTCTTTGTCATTCCAATCATGACTGGAAGAACCCTCGGCAATTTCATCTCACGAACCCGCTACATTACCGCTAATGAGTCGAAACCTAATCCAGTCCATGGATTCCTTGTCAACTCAGTTGGTCTGATGGGTCTCACTGGTTTTGGCATGGTTGTGTTCTTCATGGGACGGTTGTTTGATGATGGTGGTAAACTTCTACCTGTAAGCCTTGTCTTTTTGATTCTTGGATTGATTCTTGTCACAATCAGAATCATTGATGGGCGCTTTAAATCTAACAGCGATCAAAATCAAGGCCTCTATGACATGCTCTTTGGCGCTTACCTCGTCAAATATGTTCCACAAGAGGGCGAAGAACTGTCGGGAATCGCTGCTCGCCTCAACAGAATGGGCAACTATGGCGACTCGTTCACACAGCGCAGGGAAGCTGCCAAGAAAAAGAAAGCAGAGAAAGCCAAGGCCGTTGCTAAGGCACCCGGGGATGAAGAGTCAGCAGAAGACCCAGTTGAAGAGGCACCTTCAGAAGATTTGAAAGATGAATCGAAGGACAGCGATAAAACAGAGTGAAGTCAACATAGTTGAGACTCATGTACGATCACCGCTTTGCTCGATTCGGCCTTGGCCTTGCCTTGACAATCCTCTCATCGGTGGTTCTCACTCTAATGGACATCCCTACGCTCTTGGTCGGGTGCGTCGGGGTCATCGGCTTGTACCACACCATCATAGAATTCTATGTTGGAATCTCGTTTCTCCTTCCTGGCCGGCGTAAACCGAGTTTTGAAGGCGACGGATGGTCAAGCAACTTCTTTGACCATGATGGTTGCCTTATCCACACTGTATCCAAGATTCAGACGGGACCAGCTCCTCTTCTGGTAATGGTTCATGGTTGGCGCAGCTCCTCACGAAGCGTAGCGGATCGGGCAATGTGGTTCACAGAGCGCGGATGGCATGTTGTCATGGTTGAACTGCCAAATCATGGCTCCTCCGGCGAGTATGGACATTGGTCTGCATACCGTTCGATGAAAGCTGTTGAATCTGTCGTGACGGAATTGGCGACGATTATTGATCCTTCAAATGTCACAAGCGTGACCTATTACGGTCATAGCATGGGTGGATTTATTGGCTTGCGCCTCGCATCAAAGGAATCCCTTCGCGTGGCTGCACACCCTCTCAAAAGAATCATTTTGGAATCCCCGATGACAATGTATGAGCCAATTTTAGACGAAATTGCCAATGGGTACAGAATCCCCATGTTTTTACGCCCAGCCTATCGGCGGCGGCTGATTGAACGGTTCAATGAATCCGTTGGACAAATAGGTCGTTGGTCGAAGGTTGAAGAGTTTAACATCCCACTATGGGGTGCTCCTAAGTTGCCGATTCTTTGCATCCAGGCTGTTCCGGATGAACGCCTCGGAATGAGGCATTTTGAACAGCTGTCAATGGTGTATTCACGGCTTGAATATGACGGCTTCCTTACGAGCGTCCCTCTTGAATCACTGAGGCATTCTGGAGCGCGAATCAATGAAGACCGGAACAATGCGATTGAGCACTGGTTAACGAATGAAGGATCACTCTGATTCTTGGTGCTCTGCCTGTTCCCGGGCAAGTTCTCGCATATCGTCAACTTCATCCAACTCATCGACGATTTCTTCGCCGAGCAATGTCTCAAGGACGTCTTCCATAGTTACGAGGCCTGCAGTGCCACCAAATTCATCGCGCACCACGGCGAATTGTTGGCGTTGTTCGAGGAACATTTCAAGGGCCTTGTCAACCGATGTATCGGTGGTGAGGAACATGACATCCTTACGGAACTCGTCCATCGTAACATCCCATTCATCGCGACTCGCAGCCATAAGGAGTTCTGAACGGATGACAATTCCCGAGATGTCATCAATGTTATCTTCGTAGACAGGTATTCGTGATACGCGGATGATCTTATGCTCGTCGAGGACCTCTTTAATGGTTGATTTTAGAGCGAAAGCTTTCATGACAACACGGGGTGTCATGATTTCTACGACATTCATTTCCCGCAACTTCAAGAGGTTGTGAATGACCGTTTCTTCGTCTTTTTCAATGATGCCTTCTTCTTCACCGAGATCCGCCAGTGCTGCTACATCATCACGAGTCACGAGTGCGTGGTCGCCCTTTGGCAAGATGGATTTCAACACTTGAATCGGAATAATCAAGAAACTAAGAACCAATGTGAGTTTTTGCAGTAACCAGCCAGTTGTACGTGCCAGTTGTTTCCAATACGCTGTTCCTAGCGTTTTAGGTATGATTTCGGAAAGGAAGAGCACGAGAAGTGTGAGGACAATGGATGCGAATGTGAGCGCATCAGCCCCCCATATTTTTGCAACCTCGGAACCAACACCGGCCGCACCCATTGTATGGGCGATGGTGTTCAATGTCAGAATCGCCGTGAGTGGTTTCACAGCGTCATCGGACTTGAGTGATGCCCAGACTGCTCCAGTTGGTTTTCCTTCTTTCTCCCACATAGCAATTTGAGTATGGGGGATGGAGAGGACAACTGCCTCGAGGATGGAACACAAGAACGACACACCAAGTGCCAACGTTGCGTAAAAAATTAAGAGGGTAAGATCGCCTTCCCCTGTGCTATCAATTGCGGTACCTACCGCTGCCATTGCAGAATATTCCATGGATTTTCGAGGGCTCCTGTCCGTCCGGTGTAAATCCCTCCATGTGTATTGGGTTCTTCAAAATGACGCTTTGCAGAGATGCCATCCAACGGAATGCTGAGCATTGGTTTGTAACCAATACAATCGATAGCGGAAGTGCAACGATGATGAGTTTAAGGCTAAGTCATGACCCCAACGAACTGCCATGGCCGAAGAGCATGTTCTGATTTGTGTCGCATGGCCGTATGCCAACGGCCCGCTTCACCTTGGCCATGTTGCTGGTTGTTACCTGCCACCCGACATACAAGCACGTTTTGAGCGGGCCCTCGGCAACCGTGTGCTCATGGTATCAGGCTCTGATGAACACGGCACACCAATCACCGTTTCGGCTGAGCAAAACAACATCACGCCTCAGGAAGTTGTCGACACATACCACGCACTTAACAGCAAAGCCCTTCTTGATTTGGGCTGCAGTTGGCAACCTCAAGTGGATGTCAGAGGCGTTGAGTACGGTGGGGCATTGTTCAATCGAACAAGTGACCCACGGCACAAAAAATTAGTTCAGGAAAACTTTCTCTCTCTCCATGAAGCTGGCTTGTTTGAAACCAAGACAATGAAGCAGTACTATGAACAGAATGCTGACGGGACAGGAAGGTTCCTTCCCGACAGGTATGTCGAAGGAACATGCCCAGCCTGTGGCGCTGATGGTGCCAGAGGCGACCAGTGTGATGCTTGTGGGGCTACGTACGAAGCCGAAGAGTTACAAAATCCTGTTTCCAAAATGAACCCGGGTGCCCAGATTGAAATTCGTGATACAGATCACTTGTTCTACAGATTGGATTTATTCCAAGAAGCGCTTGAACAACATGCATCCAGTCAACAATCAAATTGGAAATCAAACGTACGTGCAATGACAAAGCAATGGTTGGATATGGGTCTACGTCCGCGAGCCGTTACGAGGGACCTTTCTTGGGGTATTCCTCTACCACTCAACGGCGATGAATGGGAGGGGAAATGTGTTTATGTTTGGTTTGAAGCCGTTCAAGGCTACTCTACATGCGCCCAAATATGGGCAGAATCAGTTGCTGATGCAGCGGGCCATCCCGATGGAACGGAGGCTTGGAAAAATTGGTGGAATGTTTCTAAAGACGGCACATCTCCGAGGCACCTCTATTTCTTGGGCAAGGATAACATCCCATTCCACACGGTGATCTGGCCATCATTGATTATGGGGCTCAATCATGCGAGGAATGGGAAGACGGCTGACGACAAGGTTGAGTTGCCCCGGCCCGGTGACTTAGCCCTTGAAACAAATGTCCCTGCAATGGAGTACCTCATGTTAGCAGGAGGGCAATTTTCCAAATCTAGAAAGCATGCTGTGTGGCTTCCATCGTTCCTCGAGCGTTTCGATCCAGATACTTTGAGATACTATCTAAGCATTAACATGCCAGAAAACCATGACACGGATTTCAACTGGCCTGATTTCGTCGAAAAAATAAACTCTGAACTTATCGCGGCGTACGGCAATTTTGTCCACCGAGTGCTGACACTTGGCCATCGACTGCCATCCGGAGAATCAGGTCCTTTAGTTGGCGTCGAATCCAAAGAACGTACAAAAGCACATCGAGACAAGTTGACTGAACTGCATCAGTCCATAACAACCTCACTTCAACGCCATAGGTACAAAGAAGCATTACGAACGGTCATGAATGCCTCGCAATATGGGAATCAGATGCTTCAAGCAGCAACGCCTTGGAAGTACCTCAAAGATGACACACCATCCGAAGAACGCACCCAATCACTATCCGACTTGGCATTCGGTTGGCGTATTGCTCGTTTCCTAGCCATTACCACACAACCATTCATGCCGTTTAGTGCTCAAAGATTGTGGTCGTCACTTGGCCTAGAGGGGGAGGTATCTGCACAATCTTGGCATTCCGCAATTGAGTGGGATCTTCAAATGACATGGAATGAATCCGCACCTACTCCGCTGTTCAAACGGCTGGAATTAGAAGAAATTCTGGCCTCTGAGCAAGCACTCGCCGAACCAACAGATGTGGCGGCCGATGACCCTGGTCACGGTGTGAAGGGTGGGAAGAAAAAACAGAACAACAAAGGAGACACAAACATGCCAGAAGCACCGGAAGGAACAACATATCTTGAATTTGACACGTTTATGAAAGTCGATCTTAGAGTGGGCAAAATCACATCCGTCGAAGATCACCCGAATGCTGATCGCCTCTATGTCGTTACCATCGACGATGGTTCAGACAAAGGGCGAACGATTTGTGCAGGATTGAAAGCATTTTATGACCCTGAACAAATGATTGGAAAATCAGTCGTCTTTGTGGCCAACTTGAAACCGCGACCGCTCCGAGGCGTCGTTTCAGAAGGCATGATGCTCGCTGCAGACGATGGAAATGACAATGTCCGACTTATCACCATTGATGGGGATATGACGACCGGGGCTCAAGTACGTTAATCACGTTTGAATTCGATCATGCACAGCGTGCATGACGCCTCTTGCTACGTTGCTACAAGCCTCACGCATGCCTTTGCTTTCCTCAACCACAGCCGCGGCCATATCCGGTGGCAACGATGCAACATTGATTTCGACATTGAACAATGCACCTTTCACCGCAGCACTTGCTAACAGTGAGGCCACGCCGACATCGGATGCTGCATTCCCATTCCCTTTCTCTGCAAGTGGCTGAAGAGTATGGAGTAATTCCATGCCCCTTTGGGCAGTTTCCAAGGGCACCTTGGCAGCAAGTAATGTACCTTGGCGGATGGCGTTGAGACGAATTTCTTTTTCCTCATCAGTTGACTTTGGCATTCGAAACGCTGCTACCACTGTGTCAAAAGCCGCGCTGTCCTCATTTGCCAACTTACCAGCGTGTGAGAGCAACTCCAAAGCAATTAACCGAGCGTTTTCGGCAGCTTGCCAACCATCCGGCCATTTATCGGAGCCAATCGTGAGTGAGCAAACCATCTCAGTCAATCCAGCCGCTTGACCAAGGGCAACAGCAGCGGCAGTACCGCCGCCCGGCGTGGCATTTTTTGACGCAAGCGCACCTTGAAATTCGGTAAGTGTCATTTCCATCCAGTTCATTGTCCCAACGCCCCTTGCAATGCATATTCAATAATTCGTAGATGAGGATCAAAGGCACCGAGTTGATTGAGTCCGAGGCCACGTATCGCCGCTTGAACCAATGTCATTTCGTCTGCTTCCCCTTCGTCAGCATACCATCTTCCAGCCTCTAGGATTGCGGAGAGGGGGACTAAGCCAACAAGTTCGCTCCCGGGCGTCTTGACTCCATGGTCAGCCGCAAGACTCTTGCATGCCTCAAATGCCATGTGCATGGGGCACACCGTCACATCTCGCAGGTTCATTGAAACCTGGCTAATGCCGTGTGATTCAAGCACAACACCCATTCCTTGGACCATCGGTAACATTCCAGGTAATCGCATTCGCCTCCCATCGTCTTGTTTTACTAAACGCCCAGTTGATCGCAACAGTGAACCTGCTTTTTTGGCTGCAATTGCATCCTTTTCATCAAAATTCACGTTATACGCAACAAGTATACCTCGTGCGCCGAAGGTTAAGCCGCCTGATTTAGCCGCATGTTCATTCCAAATTGTGGTGCCGAAGTCAGGAAACCTGGTGGCATCACTATGCATCGTTTCGCCATCGCTCAATCGGGCTTCTAATCCTTCATACTCACCCTTTCGAATGGTCGACAGGAGTGTTTTTTCTTCATGCTTTGCAGCATAGCCGTAGAGGAAGGTGGGGACGAAGCATTCTGCGGCTACCTTCTCCGCCAAATTCCGGGCTAATTCAGCACATTGCTCCATCGACACGCCCTGAAGCGGTATGAAGGGGCAAACATCCACTGCACCGAGCCGAGGATGCTCGCCTGAGTGCTCGCGCATGTCGATTTCTTCTATGGCAGCAGTAACCAATGCGAACGCTGCTTGTGAAACAGATCCTGGTGAGCCTGCAATTGTAATGACAGTCCGATTATAATCGGAATCGGGTTCGACGCCGAGGACAGCGCACCCATCGATGTTCGAAGCAGCCATCACAATACGCTGAATCTTTTCCTCATCACGGCCTTCAGATATGTTCGGTACGCACTCGACGATCCGGTCCATGAACCCTGTTCGCCCCACTCGGACTTTGAATGTTGACAGTGCCAGATGTCAAATCAACTGTAAAGTCGATCAGGTGTTGATGTCCTTCCAGCAGTCGACTTCTTTTCGTTCAATCGAGCCACTGCAAGCATGAGGTCATCATTTGTGACCGAACTCCGTTTATCACGAATGGCAATCATACCTGCCTCAACACACGTTGCTTTCAATTCTGCACCGGAATACCCTTCCGTCTTTTCAACTATTTTTTGAAGTTTGACTCGCTTGGTGGACATGTTTGAAATGTGGAGTGCTAAAATGGCCTTACGCGCTTTCTCATCTGGCAAGGGTATGGTAATGATCCGATCGAATCGACCAGGACGTAGAAGTGCATCGTCGAGAATATCAGGTCGGTTCGTTGCTGCAATAATTTTTACATCTTCCAATGCATCAAATCCGTCTAATTCAGCCAGCAATTGCATTAACGTTCGTTGCACTTCGCGGTCACCGCTTGTTGAGCCGTCCAAGCGCTTTGCTCCAATAGCATCAATTTCGTCAAGGAAAATAATCGCTGGTGATTTATCTTTCGCAAGTGAAAATAATTCCCTTACCATTCGACCTCCTTCGCCGATGTATTTCTGTGCAAGTTCACTGCCAACCATGCGGATGAATGTTGCATCGGTTTGATTGGCTACGGCTTTTGCGAGGAGGGTCTTGCCACAGCCTGGTGGCCCAACGAGCAAGATCCCTTTGGGCGGTGTAATGCCGACCTTGCGAAAGAGTTCGGGCGAAGTAAGTGGCAATTCAATTGCTTCTCGGACTGTTTCCACTTGTTCATCGAGTCCAGCAACTGCATCGTATGAAATATCGGGTTTCGTGACCATTTCCGCCCCGCTCACCATCGGATCCCATGCGTCATGGAGCACTTCAATCACAGCCAAGGTATCTTGATTGAGAGCAACTCGTGTTCCCGGCTTCAGTGTTTTTGGCTCGAGTCGTTGGTTAAGTGAGACCTGAAAAACGGTTCCGTTTGATGACCGCACTATGGCGGTTCGATCGTCCAGAACATCTTGGAGATGGCCAATAATAAGCGGTGGGGCTCTGAGAAGTCTAACTTCATCATCAAGTCGCTGCGCCCTCTTTTTCAAGTTCCGAATGTCGGTTTCCATCTGCGATCGCTCATTGATCAAATTCTGTGCTTGATCTTGTAACTGAGCGTATGCATCTTCGAGATTTTTTAGGTCATCCTCTTGAGGCATGGCCCTCGATGGTGCGTTTTGTTCCACATCTGTACCCATAGGAATCATATTTGCTAATCGGCGACTGTTTAAGAAGTCAAGGGCCATATATCTTGCAACATCATGTAACGAAGCCTTCAAAGGATGTCGACATAACCACAAGGTGCGGACTGATTTTTATGGCTGATTGTGAATTATGTGGCGCCATGAAAGTGGCCGTCAAGCGAGTCAAGACCGGGAAAACAGAAGTCGCTGCATGTGGCCGTTGTGTAGAAAAAATGAACCTTGGGCCTAAGGACACCGCACCTGGCCTTGCAAAAGCCCAATCCATGCATGCTCGCCCAGCACACACATCTGCTTACGCAGCTAAAGGAAAAAAAGGCAAAGATATCATGCTCAAAGCCGAAAAGGAATTGGCTCCTGACTTCGGAAAACGAATCACGAGCGCTCGGAAGGCCAAGGGTTGGAACCATGCAACTCTTGGAAAACGAATGGCAGAAACAGTCAACATCATCAAAGCTACAGAATCAGGAAAACGCCCAACGGACGGAGTGCTTAAGAAATTCGAACGCGTTTTAGGCATTTCTTTATGGGTTGTTGCTGCAGAAGAAACGACAACACAAATTGATCGAAGTTCAAGCCGAGGAATGACGCTCGGCGATTATTTCAACGATAACAAGTGATCGACGTGAAAGAAGTAAGTGTTCATGCCTTATGGTTGGCTCAAGACGATCCAAAAAAGAACACAGCGGTGCTTGCAAACAAACGTGGCAACCTTCGGCTTCACAAAAAAATCAACACGATTCCGAGGAGGGGCATCATCTTGGAACCCTTGTGCGGCAAAGTATTCGGTCCAGAGGACCACGAACTCATCCTCGAGCGAGGTGGAGCGATTGTTGGCCTTGATTGCAGTTGGGCTCACATTGAATCAAGTGTTGAGCAAGTCATGAAACGGACGCGGTTGCAGCCCCGCATGCTCCCGCTGCTTCTCGCAGCAAACCCTGTGAATTGGGGAAAACCCGGTCGCCTCACTACCGCAGAGGCGCTCGCAACAGTTCTCTTTCTCCTTGGACGTGTTGAACAAGCAAAGGAGGTCCTCGGCGCCTTTCGATGGGGGGAACGATTCTTTGAATTGAATAAGGAACCTCTCGAAGCTTATGCTGGCGCAACTTCGAGTGCTGAATTGGTTGAACTCCAATTTGATTTCTTCGACATCGGTCATCTAAAATCAGGGGATGAAGCAGATTGAAGGATCTTTACAGGCCCACTGGGATTCATAGGTTATCTGATTCCGGTCGTTCCGTAGAAGCAGACCACCTCGCTCAAGAAACCCTGCTTCGCCTCAATGATGCCAATGGTACGTTCGTCTCATTGCTTGGGACTCCATCTCACCTTGATGCGCTGTTCATTGGCCATTGTTTCTGCGAAGGATACACCATTGAGGAGAATCCGATTCTCTCGATCGAATCAACGCTCGCAGGCGGTTATGACATCACATCCGACCGACCCATTCGCATGCCTAACACAGAACTGGACCGAATGCGCATCGTCACGTCATCGTGTGGAGCATGTGATTCTTCTGGGCTGGATTCGCTCATTGCAGGATTACCGGGGTATCCTTACGAACACAACAGGGTTACATTGCGTGAACTCAATGAGGCTTTCAACCAAATGAATAAGCAACAGGATGGTTTTGAGAAAACCGGTGGCATGCATGGTGCTGCCCTGTACCGCGTTGGCAACAACATTCAGTATGTTGCAGAGGATATTGGACGTCATAATGCTGTTGACAAAACAGTAGGGCTCGCCTTGCTTGGAGAGGGCATTCCCAATGGCGCAATCCTTCTGCTATCTGGGAGGTGCGGCTGGGACATTGTCGCAAAGGCAGCACGCGCAGGGATCGGGACCCTTGCATGCAGGGGTGCATGTTCGACATTGGCTGCGGATGCAGCGAGAAGCCTCGGGATGCGAATTTACAGTTTTGTGAAGTCGACAAGTTGCGTCGCAATTGGCATTCTAGGCGACGATTCAGAGGACAAGCCTTGAGAACCAAAGCCGACCCGTTGAACTTGAGGCATAGCCATGAGGGAGACGTTTTCGGCAGAACCCCCCGACGATCCTCTCCGTCTACGGTTGAAGAAACCCAAACAATCGGCAGCAGGCATTCCTGCGGCGTTGTCTTCCATGAAGCATGGAATAAAAAAAATGGGTTTGGTAAAAACGGTCAAAACATTGACGATGGTCAATCAAAAAGCAGGATTTGATTGCCCCGGTTGTGCTTGGCCCGACCCCGATCACCGAACCCCTTTCGAATTTTGCGAAAATGGTGCAAAGGCAGTCGCAGATGAAGCGATGAAAGCAACGGTTGATCCGGCGTTCTTTGCGAAACATCACATCCAATACCTAGCGAAACAAACTGACCACTGGCTGAACAAACAAGGTCGAATCTCACATCCAATGATCTTGAAGGAAGGCGAAAATCACTATTCACCAATCTCATGGGATGATGCTTTTCAGACAATTGGGAACGCCATTCAAAACCTTAACTCGGTCGATGAGGCTGTGTTTTACACCTCGGGGAGAACTTCAAACGAAGCAGCATTCCTCTACCAAGCCTATGTCAGGGCCTTGGGGACAAATAACATGCCAGATTGCTCAAATATGTGCCATGAATCAAGCGGGAAAGGCCTCGGCCAAACGATTGGTATTGGGAAAGGCACCGTCACATTGGACGATTTCAATCACTCGAATGTCATTCTTGTCATAGGTCAAAACCCTGGCACTAACCATCCGAGAATGTTGACTGCATTGCGAGATGCAAAGCACAATGGTTCAACTGTAATCCACATCAACCCCCTTCCGGAAAGTGGATTGCAACGGTTCAAACACCCACAGGATTACATGAAGCTCAACCTCAAAACGACCCAACTCTCAGATCATCATCTTCAGGTGAAAATTGGTGGCGATGCAGCTTTATTCAAAGGATTCATCAAAGTTCATTTGGAACACGGTGAGATGGACGAAGGATTCATCCAAACATCAACAACTGGATATGATGCCATGGTCGCCTCGGTCAATGACACCGAATGGGCAGAAATTGTTCGGGATTCAGGCATTGACAAAGAGACAATCGTAAAGATTGGCACAATCCTTGGAAAATCCAAAGCGACCATTGCATGTTGGGCCATGGGTTTGACTCAACAACCAAATGGCGTATCTGTGATTCAAGAGGTCGTCAACCTCCTCCTCCTGGGTGGCCATGTGGGCCGTCAAGGCGCAGGATTTTGCCCAGTTCGTGGCCATTCAAATGTTCAAGGCGATCGCACAGTCGGGATATGGGAGGCACCAACCGATGCCTTCCTCGATCGAATGGAGGAAGGATTAGGATTTAGCATGCCTCGCGAACATGGCTACGATGTGGTGAATGCAATACGAGCCATGAGGGACGGGAAAGTCGGCGTCTTTTTCTGTATGGGAGGTAATTTCCTCTCTGCTACTCCCGATACGAACACGACTGCTGAAGGATTGCGGTCAATCGGCCTGACGGTCCAAGTCTCCACGAAATTGAATCGGTCTCATCTCATCACCGGAAAAACGGCCTTGATCCTTCCTTGCCTCGGCCGGACAGAACGCGATGTGCAATCTTCAGGCAACCAATTCATCACGGTTGAGAATTCAATGGGCGTCGTCCACACATCGACAGGAACCCTCAAACCTGCATCGCCATCGTTGTTGAGTGAACCTGATATCGTCGCACGCCTAGCCC
>VMHT01221237.1_pt1 | contig 19174 bp, 30 predicted proteins | sample 4693611 | NCBI WGS metagenome assembly VMHT01 (sample SAMN12280063, study PRJNA550983) | marine metagenome | isolation source: seawater sampled from same location over 5 years 0.02-0.2 micron viral filtrate | place: USA: collected off the coast of southern California halfway between the port... ...
AAATAGAAATTATTCTGAAGTAAATGATTGGGAAAATGCATGGAAGCAATGGTCTCAAGTAAAGAGACTTAATGAAAAAGCCGGTACTAAGACGATCACAATAGGAGATACTATCACTATTACGGTACCAGCATCAGAAGATGTAGTTATTAAAGACGACACTGACACGAGTAACTATTCTCAATAGGTCGATCAGATCGACATGTCCACTCCACATGTTTAAATAACTAGTGATAATCGACCTATCTAAACCTCTCACTCTACGGTGGATCTAGCTAGTGTACCAAAAGGAACTATATTATAATAATCATAATGAAGAACGACGATCGTGAACTCTTAGAGACCGTAGTGTTTGGCTGTCTAATACTATTAGTTGTCTTCTACGTAGTAACATACATCAGCAGTAAGTGGTAAAGGAACATATGCGAACAAGTACTAAAATTATAATCGCACTACTAGTGTTGAATACAATAATTCATACTGTAGAGATCATAATCGATTTACAGCAGGCCGGGCTAATAAGGAACTAGCCTATAATAAGAGTATGCCGAAAACAGACTTTGAGAAACTTACAGAGGAGCGCTCAGCCGCTACATTACTAAGAGACGATCTTATGTGGCTCGTTGGATATACTAATAATGATCCCGATCTACGGGTCGTTAACGAACGTCTAAAGCAAGCCCTTAAGACGCACGAAGAAGCAAGATGTAAGGATTGGCTCTAATTGGAACTATACTATAATATTGTTATGCAGATGAAATTAGGAATTGACCAGACGGATTTTACCGCAGTAGGTAAGATCGAGATCCCAGAGATCTTTTTTAATAGGATGAAGTCCGGAGTACAGGACTTCGATAAACTCTTCGGCGAAGGTCTCCTTCCCGGCGCAGCGATTACTCTAACCGCCCAAGCAGGTTGCGGGAAGACCACATTTGCATTACAGCTTCTTGAGCACCTCTCACAGGCTGGTTATGATACATCGTATGCGTCCGGGGAGGAGAATTGCTTCCAGCTCGCCTTTACTTGTAAACGGCTTAACGTTAAGGGTGTGAAGATCGCTAACGTTACCGATATCGATACGATCGCTAAGGAGATGGAGAAGAACGATATCATGGTTGTCGATTCGTTCCAGGCCCTGACTACTAAGACTAAGATGAATAGTAGGCAGCTGGAGCAGTACGCCATCAGTACTCTCTGTAACAAAGCTAAGGAGACCGAGTGTGTGTTGATCTTCATCATGCACCTTACTAAAGCTGGCCAGTTGAAGGGCTCGACCCTCGTACCGCATAGTGTGGATGTCAACATGATGATTAGCCATGACATGGAGTCCGACGATGATACGACTAGGATCATCTCAGTATCGAAGAACCGATTCGGTCAGGCGCTTGACGTCCAAGCCCTCCTAGGCCATAGAGGATTCGATATCGGCAAGAAGGTTACTAGCGGTAAGAAGATTAAGTCCAAGAAGGATAGGAAGGCTGAGCTTAAGAATAATATCCTCAAGATGGACCCACCTAACATTACCGAACAGCGAGTGATGTCTACCTTCAACTTAACTAAAGGCCAGACGTACGTAGTGCTTAAGGCTTTAGAAACAGATAAGAAGCTCAAGAAGTACGGCAGGGGTGCAAGGGCAGTATGGAAGAAGATCTAATATAACTTTCTCATCGGCATAACAAAAGCCTCTCTCGTTTCGGGTAACTGAGCGAGAGAGGCTTCCATCTCACAACCCCGCTCCTCTGAGAGACCCCCCTCGAGAGACCGTCAGCGTTCGAGATTGGTTATATAGAGACAGAGTTCCAAAAAAGGTAGAGGCACATGTGCTCAAAAAATTTTTAGTTCGCGCGCGATACTCTTTATATTAGCGCACAGTAGAATAAATAAACATATGGCTTACAAAATTGAAACTACTATAAATTCTCTCGAAGTTCAATATGCATTATCTGGTTTAACTAATGTTGTTGTTGCTGTAAATTATAACTTAAGCGGGTATGATACTGCAGCCGGAGTTGATGCATCATCTGTAGTATATGGAAGTAATATAACAACTATTAAAGCTCCTACTTTAAGTTCCTTTACGGCATACGATGCTCTTACTGAAGCGTTAGTGTTTAAGTTTATGGAGACTGGTGACGGAAATTATCCTGCGCGTATAACTAGTTTAAAGAATGCTATTGATTTAAAGCATGCTACACCAACAAAAGGAATTTCAGCAGTTCCTTGGTAAAATGATAAATAATAATTAAATGAAGTCTTTTAACGTATACATAGAAGATAAAACTAAGGCTCTGGTACCTAGTGGTGGTAACTTAGAGGACTTTCTAAGATCGTTAGAAGGTAGGACTATTAAACAGATCTTAGATGATAGTTCATATATGAATCTATATATGGGTAACAAGTATGGTATTGGTGGTCAGAGGGAAGGTAGTGATAGAGACGCTACAGACTTTGTTAATAAGCTAACACGGTTTGTAAACAGAGATATAGGTAAGAAGAGACCGGCAGAAAGAGAATACGAGAAAGAAGACTTTCAAAAAGAGAACGATTACGAGGGTTATAGTAAGGCTAGAAGTCAGAAAGCTAGATTAGGTCTTGATCGTATTAAAGCACGTAGAGCTGGTGATGATGAGTTTCATCAGGAGTTACAAGGTAAGATAGATAAGCTAGATGAGTTTCTGAGTGATCACCCCTATATTAGAGGTTTGCGCATGATAGAGAAAGAGTACGATAAGGCAGTAGAAGAATATCACAATACACCATTAACAGCAGAATATCTTTTAGATGATAGTTCAGACAGGTATGATGACCTAGTTGCCGCCTTTGCTAAGTTAGGGGGACAATCAGAGACAGTAATCGATGTATAGCTTCTACACTCTACATTCTTATCCTATAGTAGTTACTACTAAAGAAGAATCAGAAGATCAGGACTAACCGTCATTTCCGATAGCTTCTACCGGACAACCTTCTAGAGCTTCAGCACACAGTTCTTCTTCTTCCTGTGTTTTAGGCTGCTTATAGACAAACGAATAACCTTCATCTTCATTACGGGTAAAGTTATCTGGTGCAATTTCTCTACATGCATCACAATCTATACATTCCTCATCAACATAGTACGTACCCGGGACATTATCTTCATACTTACTCTCTTTATCTGCCATATAACTATTTAGATAGTACAATGCATTATCCTAGTAGTTTTATGCGTTATGCAAAAAGAATTTTTTGCCGGGTGATCTTCGATCGGAAATAGTATAAAATGTAACTATAACGATTAAATAATATTATGAAACAACACAATAGTTTTAAGAACGATTTGGATATGCTCTCTGAGGCATATGGCTCTATTGGCCATACTATGAGTATTCAATCTACTGGTAATGCAGATCATGCTGCTAATGCTTTAGCTCATGAAGATGGTTATAACAGCCCTGAAGAGGCCGCTGAAGATCATAACAAGACAGGAGATCTGTCTGATGCTGACCTTCTTAAGCATGCTACTACAGATGATGGTAATTTAAAGCCAGAAGCTCGTGATGCGCTTGCTAAGTTATACGGTGGAGAAGATGCTGAAGAGACAGTACCACATGGTGCACCAGCTCCAGTACAAGTTGCACCACAAATTCAGTAGTAATCAAATGAATAAGAACGCTAAAGAAAAGCAGCTTTTAGAAGAAGCATATGCTTCTCTTTACGAGGCTAAAGAAGCCCCAAGTGGAAAACATTATGATTCAGCTGGTAGGCTGCGGTCTGGTGATGCTGATTCAGATGGACGTGGAGGTCCTAAATTTAGATCTGATCCTACTTATGTTAACCCTAACGAAGATGGTGAGATTAAAGTAGGTTCATTTGTAACAACTAATAACGGGACAGTTGTTTATATAGATGATGTAGATACGGATAGAGATGGTAAAACTGTTTATATGGGTACAGATGATGACGGAGGAGATCATGTTCTTTATTCAGATCAAATAAATGCAGTAGAAGATGGTGAAGGTGTAATAGATAAAGTAGCTGATAAAGTTAGCGGAATGCTTGATATTGGTAAAGATTGGAAAGATGGTACAGTGTTTAAAGCTAAACCTTTAATAGGTGTAGCGAGACGTGGTGCTAAGATTGCCAACCGTGTAGGTGCTGAAACTCTTAAGAGTGGTATTAACATTGCTAAGGCAGCTGCTAGAGGTGCTACAGAAGGTGGTCCTTATAAAAGAGAGAGCAGAAAGAGTTTAAAGAAGCGTATAGATAAGCTAGAGAATTCAGAAGATAATGAACTAGAAGATTTAATTGCTGCTGAAGATGGTGAAAGATTTAGTCTCTTCGACGATAAAGGTAGAGTAAAAGGAGGAGGTCCTTCTGGTTTAGCTCAGCTTGATTATGAAGATTCCAAAGAGGATAAAGAAGAAGATGCAGAAGAGTCACTTTCTGATCAGTTTGCGAGGTTAGCTCTAAAGGTATCTGCTCTGGAAGAGGGTAGACCAATTGATATAGATCAATTAAGACTCGAGCTTAACAATTTAGATGAACAGTTAGGTACCCTTGGAGGTGAGACACCTATAGAGGATGCTGAAGAGGATGATAAAGAAGAAGAGGATGATGTAGATATTAAGCAAGGTGGAGGTACTAGTGCATCAGAGTTTGAAGCTGAGGATAAAACAGCATTTGGTTAAATGAAATCAAGAAAATTTATAGCAGGTTTAGCTCTTTTTATAGCAGCTACTGCTTTTGTTTTTACAGGTGATACGGACTTCGCAGGTTGGGCTGATATGATGAAGTGGGTGTTTGGTATATATGTTGGAGGTAATATAGGTGCACATACAGCTAGTAAAGTTAAAATAGGTAATGGACATCATTCCCCGGTTGCACCACAACAAACACCTCCTGGCGTTATTATAGCTCAGGATGATGTACATTTAACGCATGCTAATGCTGTTCCTATATCTCCACAATCACCATTCCAAGTACGTACTATGTCAGGTAAAGATCCTGAACAGATTAAGAAACAAGTACTAGGTGATCCACAAGGTATGGAGATACCACCTCCAGAAAAAGGTGAAAGGGTATAGACTGACCTGGCCTTGGTTTAATTGATCACTAAATATAATAGTGAATAAAAAGGATCTATCTAATATAACGCGTCAATTATTTGAAAGTTCCAAGCGTAGAAACTTAGAACTTATTTATACTCATGAAAGCTCTCCAAGAACTATAAACGCTATAGTAGAAATACCTAAAGGTACCTCTGCTAAGTATGAATATGTTCCAGAACTAGATACATTTAAATTAGATAGATGCTTACCTAGCTCTATGAAATATCCTTGTTCCTATGGATTTGTTCCTTCTACTTTAGCTGAGGATGGTGATCCTTTAGACATATTGATTTATAATGATACTCCTATAGATAGAGGTACCTTAGTTGAATGTAATATTATTGGAGTGTTGGATATGAAAGATAGTGGAGGCCAAGATTGGAAAATATTAGGAACACCTATATCGCATGTAAGGAATTATAGATCGATAAAAGATATAGATCCAATGTTTATAAAAATAGCATCTTATTTTTTTAAGCATTATAAAGATCTAAACAATAGCTATGTTAAAGTTGGAGACTGGTATGGGAAGAAAAAAGCATATGAAATTATAAACGAATGCTGTGATCGATTTAACCCTATAGAATCTTTAAGTAAATTTCAACCGCCTATTGATATATCAACATAATATACTATAATATAGTATGCTTAATGTAATCATTGTTATTAGTATTTTAGTATGGGTAATGACAGCTATTCTGTTTGCTGCTACTTTCGGTGCAATGTTTATACCTAATAAGATTAATATTATAAAGAGATCTATAGTTTCAAGTATACTACTTATACCATGTTTATTTATAGTACCTTTGAGCTTCGTTGCTTGTATGTTAATTGTTGTAATAATTTTTATTATTGGTATATCTATATACGGTATAAATATAACGCGTGAACTTATAATTGATGGTATACCTGAAGTAGATGAGGATGGTAATTACATCAGTGAGGATGAAGCTCCTAGAACACCTCCATGGTTATAGTTAATAATTTAAAACTTTACATTAGCTTGAACTAAAGGGTAGAATAAATATTAGTGTATGATAAATCCAAACTATACTAATAACTTAAGAGGAGGTATCATAAACTAATGTTATGGATAAGGATCAAAATGAAGGACCGTCTACCCTCCCCCTTGAAATTAGAGAGGATTATCGTCGTCGACTCTTATCTGTATGGGAGCATACACAAGCTGTAAGATCAGCTGCTCTTAAACTAGCTACAAGATTAATAGATAATGCCGAGACAGAAAACGATCTTGATCTAGCTAGACGGTTAGTACAGCGTTGTAGTAATCACGACATATCTAAGTATCAGGGTATTGAATGGGATACGTTACATAGAGACGGTGAAAAGCAGGCTTTAAAGTTAGCTATACATCAGCACCAACAGACTAATGATCACCATCCTGAATATCATGTAGATGGTATAAGTGCTATGAATGATGCGCAATTAGCAGAGATGGTATGTGATTGGTATGCTCGGCAATCAGAAATGGGTACTGATTTTAGATCTTTTATTAGAGTAGAAGCACCTAAGAGGTGGGGGTTCACAACTAAGTCAAAAGTATATAAGAGCATTAAGAGATTTGTGGATCTCCTATTAGATCCAGTTTTTAAGTAGATTATCTAAAATAAGACCTTATAATAAGTATATATATGAAAACTAAATTAGTCGCATTATTTGCAATCACATTAGGACTTGCAACAGCAAGTGGTACACCAGAAAAAGAAGAAGGACGTAAGGACCGGAGCAAGCCTGGTATTAAGCAGTGGATTGAAAAATTCGATAAAAATAAGGACGGTAAGCTTGATGAAGCTGAGCGTAAGGTTGCTGCGGCTGCTAGAAAGAAAATGATATTAGAGAAATTTGATAAAAATAAAGACGGTAAGCTTGATGAAAAAGAGCGTAAAGCTGTAGCAGAAGCTATGAAAAGGCGTAAAGGCGGACCAAAGTCTGATAGTAAAGGCAAGGGACCAAAAGGTAAAGGTAAAGGTAAAGGTAAGGAACCAAAAGGTAAGAAGCCAGGTAAGAAGCCAGCTAAGAAATAAATTTTGGGGGTGCCATGGATTCGACATTATGAAGGATTCGTAGCTCGCATATCGTGGTTGATCGGTTGGCCACGTTAAAAGCCGATTTTTTTATAACTGCAGAACAAGAAGAAGCAGACCTTCTTGCGGAAGCAGAAGCAATCTTCAACAACCCAGACGCGTTCTTGGTTCAAGAAGAGGCCCTTCTCACCGCATAATAAACAAGCATGGATTCTCATTAAAGTGTTTGGGTATAACAATGAGTTGTTAATATAGCGATTGACGTAATAAACAGCTAAATTAGAGCATTACATAATTAAAAGAAATGTAGGATGGTTGATATAACCGTATATCCTTAAAATAGAATATATCTAAGTATGTAGAAGGTTATAATGATAACTTAATGGACAGGGGTTCGATCCCCCTCACCTCCACCAATAGTAACATCTTTACAATAAATATATACGTGACTCAACAATTTGACGAGGGTATGAAGGAAATAGCTTTAGGGCTGCTAGCCATAGGTACAGCTCCGTATTCTGCAGATAAGCTTAAGAGCTTTTTAGATGATAGACCTGAACCTATAGAGCAAAAGATACAAGCTATCAATAAGGTAGAAGATAAGATACCTGCTTCATCTGAATTTCATACGGTAGCAGATGACTATATTAAACAATATACTACTCAGGATACTCCTCCTGACAGACCTTCTAGAAAGATAAATTCTGATTCTCTTATTAAGAACTTGGCTAGTGATCTAATTAAACCTTCTGAAATTTATGGTACAGATATAAATGATTCTAGAAATAAAAAATTTTTAAAACCTTATACAGATGATATTGGAGTATATACTATTGGTATAGGTCATAAGATTGGCGACGGTTCACGTAAAGCTAAAGATAAATGGATTAGCAAATACGGTAGTTCTATATCTCCGCAATTTGCAGAAAAGCTTTTTAGTAAGAGACTAAACTATCATTTAGATCGTGTACAAGGTATATTTGGAGATACATTCAATACGTTAACAGATGATCAAGCAGCAGTACTATTAGATATTAGTTACAGGGGTGATCTTAAAGGTAGTATGAAGTGGGTTGATCTATTAAAGAAAGGAGAAAATGAGGCAGCAGCTAATGAATATTTAAATCATAAAGAGTACATTAAAAGAAAAAATAAAGGTAGAGATGGAGTAGTAAAGAGAATGGAAAGAAATGCTGGTATATTAGCTAAATAGTAATAAATAAGATTATGGCAATTACCCATGAATTTACTCAAGCAGTACCTTATTTAAGTGGTGGTAAGGTTGTACAATGGGATCTAGGTATGACCTATACAAATGGTACTTCAGGCAATGCTGATTTTTATCAATCGGAATTTAATACAACAATTGATTCTAGCTGGGTAACAGGGCTAAGTAGTGACTTTACTCCTAAGGCTGAGGGATCCTGGACGAGAGCAGAATTATTAACTTTAATGTCACCATCATCAGGATTATGGAATAAGGTTTTTGCTTCTCAAGTCGATACCGTAATTACTAATCCCCCCGTTAATCCTGAGCCGGATAATAGTTACGTTATACCAGACTAAAGTTAATAGGCCTCGTAGAATTATTTATATTAATACTTGCAATTAGTTTTACTCATGGTATAATAAATATACGTATGAAAAAAGTAACTACACTACTAGCTACAATGGCCATGGCTCTTGTAGCGTCTGTCGGATCTGTCTCAGCAGCAACTGTTGCAGGTGTTGAATTCACTGACTGGAGTGTCAGCACGATCAGCGGTGATCGTGATACTGCACTTGCTGTCGGTACAACTGCTCCTATTGCCCTTGCCGGCGTAGAAGCTAACCTTAACCCTCGTATTGGTTGGAATGGAGATGATTTACTTCTAGACCTTAACCTTGGATACGATGTAGCTGAAGTTCTTGGAACTACTGTCTCCGCTGTAGGAGGTGTTGGCCTTAATTGGGTTGATACAGAGGACGTAGCTTTTGATGTTCGTGTTGGTGTTGGCCTTGCCTATCCAGTTGCTGATGATAAAGCTATCTTCGCGCAGTATACTCTAGGTTATGACTTCGAAGAAGAAAATGATAATACCGAGCTTGTTCTTGGTGTATCGTTTAAGTTTTAAATTAACTTAACCCTCTTTAGCGCTCCTGGAAACAGGAGCGCTTTTTTATGTAAATAATTCTCGCGCACTTATAGTAGCTACAACTAAGTCCCATTGCTTATCGACATTTAACTTAAATGTTGCTAAATGAGAATCACTAAAGAAGCACTCTTCTGGACCTATCATTGATAGAGTATTTTTACCTCTTAAGTTATAGAGATGGTATATGTTACCTATAACTGGTTCAAAGTTAATCTCTGATTCGTATACTAACTTATTCCAGTTGTAGTGATCCACTACTTCAATATACTCTTCTCTTATTTCTACTAATTTTTGTTGTAGCTCCCTCTCAACTTGACTTATACCTCTTGACTTAAAAGTAGATAGGTCGTTAGGTATTATTTTAGGACTTAATGTAGAAGTAGGGTAAGGGAGATATGCCCCTTCGTTAATTATATCCCCCATATATTAAGTATTAATTTTTAAGTTTTTTTCCAGTCTCTTGATAGAAATAGAAGAAGCCATCACTCTCTCTTTTCATACTACCTTCCGGGCCATCAGCTTTATCACTATATAACTTCTCATTAGTTAGCATACGTTGAAATATATTATAGACTTCTCTTGCAGAAGGTACAAAAATGGAAATTAGAATAACAATAAATAAAATTACTGTTACATTTTCAATTAGCGTTGTACCTTTCTTCATATTAGCTGATAATATCTTTTATAATATTACCTTTATTAGCAACTTTAAATGGACGCCCATTAGGTGAGATTTTTTCTTCTTCGGTTTTTATACCTAATAAATGAGCTATAGTAGCGTTTATATCAGATATAGTATAAGGGTCTTTAGTTACTTTAGAAGCAGTCTTATTAGTTTCTCCAGCAATATAACCGCCTTTAACTCCTGCTCCTATAAGAACAGTTGAATAACATTGAGGGTGATGATCTCTACCTTCATTAACATTTATATTAGGCGTTCTACCAAATTCTGTTACTAATGCTATAAGAGTAGAATCTAATAAGCCTTCACTATCTAAATCTAAAACTAAAGCACTTAACGCATCATCTACCTCTTTAAGCTTATTATCTAACTTAGTAAAGTTATCAACATGCGTATCCCATCCCCCATTATTAATCTCTATAAATTTTATATCGCCCTTAATGAGTCTTTTAGCTAATAAACAACCTTGACCTAGTTTTGTATCTCCATACTTAGCTCTAATATCAGAACTTTCTTTAGTTAAATCGAACAACTCTAAATCTTTAGACTTTAGAAATCTAACAGTGTTATCATAGAACTGATTATACTCTGACGCTAACGGAGCCTTTAAGCTGCTATTAAGCTCCCTTAGTATACGCATACGCTCTTCTAATTTGCTATCTACTTTACTATTTCTTAAACCTCCCTGAGGATCGACTATAGGTAGAGGAGACTTCACCTTTGGTAGGAAACCTGAATTAGGGTGAGCTGATGAACCAGATATTAAAACATAATCTGGTATATCTCTTTCTCTTTCTTGTAAATGAGCGATCCATGATCCTAGACTTGGATGTACTATTGAACCTATTTGTCTATAAGATGTTCTGTTTAAATATTGAGCTTGTTCATGAGCACCTGTCTTTGATGTAGTAGATCGAATTATAGACATTTTATCTACTACTTCTGATAGCTTTGGTAATCTATTACCTATCTCTATACCACTTACATTAGTACTAATCTTAGTAGTATCACCCATTATCTCTTTATTATCTTTAGGATCGAAAGTATCAATATGACTCATACCACCGTCTAGGCAGATGTAAATTACATTTTTGGCTTTTGATGCTATAGGCGCTTCTTTTGCATCTAACGTTTTTAAACCATAAGTAGATGCAGCGAGTGTATTTATAAAATGTCTTCTTTTCATATTAGTTTATTAGTTTAAATTCATGAGAGTTAATTAGTACCCATACAATATCTTCAAATGATGAGTCTTTAAATATTTCTCTTTCTTTATCATTAGGAGCTCTTCCTATATACGAGAAAAATATTACATTCATACCTTGATTTCTATCTAAATCCTTAGCCTGTTTAGCCACATAACCATTAGTATCTTGCAATGCTTTAGTAACGTTACCGTTCATAAGATTTAATATTTGAGTTATGTTAGGTTGTTCGTTACCAGTTTCAATTAACTCTCTATCGGATCTACCAAACTCTCTCATAAAGTTTGAATGTTTACCTTCAAAGATTTGGGATGATCTTATTACTAATTGACCTTTAATTTTAGGAGCACCGTTATAATAACTACCTTTTATCTTACCATACTTATCCCATTTTTTAAGAGCTTCTTCAGCTGTTATAGATTCTAAACCTGAAAACAAACTTATATATTCTTGCTTTTTATCCACTGGTTGCCACTTATCTGGATCACCTTGATACAGTGTAACTATTGAATCCCAAAGCTGAGCACTTGTCATTCTTCTCGATACAGGACCTTTGAATTTACCTTCTGTATCAATTTTAGCTTGATAGAACTTAGTATTGTAAAGAATAGAGTTAAACTTTTTAACGTCATAATCAACCTCTTTCATTACTCTAACTAAATATTCAGTTAATCTAGAGTTACGACTTTCTTTTAATTCATCAAATAAAGCGACTTCATTTAAATTACCAATAAGAGGAAATCCAAATGCTCTATCCCATAAACGATTTACTATGTTAGCTGCAAAAGTAGGATGACTATCACTTGTTAACCATACAGCAAAACTACTTCTTAATCCTTCCCTTTTACGTTTTTCTTTTACTCTATCACCTAATGCAGTTTCTGCTTTTACAACTTCTCCTGGGTCACCATCTCTATACTTATAATCATGAGGTAGTTTAAGTTGCTTATTCTTATCTTCAACTATGGTATATTGATATCCATGTCTGTAAAATTGACCTATTCTATTTATAGCACCTTTTTGTTTACCTGACTTGTCTAATTCTTCTGCTTCTTTTTTAAGTCTTTGAAACTGCTTTCTACCATCTTTATTACCTCTTGAATTTAATTGAGTAAAGAAAGCAGTCATATTATAATAATCCATTTGAGTCCAGTCATCGAAAGGATGGTCATGACACTGAGCGCAGTTTATATTCATTCCTGCAAAAGCTTGGAAGGTATTGCTTACATTATCGAGTAGCATACCTTCATCCCTTAGGAAATATCCTACTTCGGGATTACTCCAGATGTTACCCTCAGCAGTAAGTATCTTACTAATAAATTGATCGTATGGAGTATTATTCTTTATCTCATCTTTAACCCATGAAATATACGTATCACCATCTACATTATTAGATAGCTTACGTTTAATTCTAAGTAGATCTGCATAAAAATTAAACATATTCTCAGTATACCCTTGAGAGTTTTGCAAATCTTCAATTAACTTCGCTCTATCAGGTTTTTTGAGAAACGATATTGTCTCTTTATATGTTGGTATTCTACCTACTATATCTAGATATGATCTTCGTACAAATACAAAGCTAGATGCAACCATAGGCATTTCAACCTTCTTACTCATCAAGTCTTTAGCTATAATAGTATCTATCTCTTTACTATAGTCTTTAGCTAATAGGCTTGTACTTAATACACAAAAAAATATTGTTATAGCCTTCACCATAACAATATTTATATCTTTTACGTAGAAAACTACTTCTTTCTCCGTTTTACGGGGCCTCCCTGCCCTCTATATTTTTTATGCCCTTTAGAGTTCTTACTAATACCCTGTCTAGTTTTTTTAGGTTTTTTATGATTTGCCATATGTATATATTTTACCTTCTTCTGTTAATATTGCAATGTTACCATCTTTATCCCAATAAGCACTTGTAGATATATTTTTAGTTGATAGACCATTTACCTTTTCCTGTGCATCTAAAAACTTTCTCCCAGCGCTTTTAGCCCACATCTTTAGATCTTGTGGAAATATATACTCTAAATTATCCATCTACTACTTCGTAATGAGTACCATCATTACCATTACGACCTATAATATTCATACGTTTTTCAGCTTCAACTTCTTCCTCATCAGACATAGCTATATCCTCAGATGGTTCATCTTTCTTACCGAATATAGCCTCATAATTACTACTATACTCTTCATATGACACAGACAACGGCCTTGGTTTATCTCCTTTACTCATACTATATATTATATTATAGTAAAGTTAAGAATCAACTACTTACCTGATGTAGGCTTAAAATATAGTTGTCTTTCCAGCTTTCTAAAGCGTGCATCTGAATGCCATACTTCATCTTTTTGTGGAGTATATACTCCAGCTTTACTCTGGATCGGTATCCCCGCCGCAAGATTTAAGGTAGAAGGCTGATAAATGTTCAAGGTGCCGCTTTTCGTCGAGGAGCTCGTCCCGCAAGATGTCAGCCCTGTCATTAGAATCGCCATCCCCATTAGTGCGTAATGTTTCAATTTCATTGATTAGGTTTTTTTGTTTATCACGTGATTCTGTGACGACACGATGATAATGTGTTTTGTTTCTTAACTCCAAATATGCAGTTAAAGCTTTTAAAACACCTTTTATAATGCCGCCACCCATCTGTTTATTAGTTACTTTTTAGTTGTCTTATTAACAGCTTTAGTTAAAGCATCAGTTACAGCTTCTTTTGCTGTATCTTTTACTTCTTCCACAGCTTCTGTGGCTACTGCTGCTGCCTTAGCCTTACCAATATTAAGTGCCAAAAATTCCACTACTTTGTAGACTTTTGACACCCAACTACCTTCTTTAGGCGTTGGTGTTGCTGCACAAAATGCAGCGGCTGCAGCGATAATTGCTGCTACAAGACCAAACCAAGGTTTGTCGCTAATGAATTCTAGTATCATATCCATAAAAGTATTTATATAAGACAACATAATTTACAACTTTTTAAATAAATACTTTTATGTCACTTAAAGAAACAACTAAAAAGATTCAAGAAGCTGTAGGAGCAACAGCAGATGGTATATACGGAAAAAATACAGCATTAAAAATTATTAGAAAATTAGGATTTAGTAAAGAAGATTTAACTAAAATTATTCAGAAAAAAACAGACTCTCTTCCAGATGGTGCTTATGGACCTAACACAGCAAAAACAATTTTAGAGGCCTTAGGCTTAAGTGATAAACCAGCTGTTGTTGAGGTTACATCTAGCGCCGTCAATGGAACTTATCCAGAAATAAATAAACCTTCTCCTAATATTTCTTCTTCTAAAATTAGTCCTGAAGGAGTAGTTCTACATCACTCTTCTGGCTCATACGCTGGTTCTGTAAGCTGGATATGTCAATCTAAATCACAAGTATCGTATCATTGTATTATAGACACTAACGGCGAAAGAACTGTTTTTGCTAATGATGATCGTAGATGTTGGCATGCTGGTAAATCTAGCTTTAAAGGTAGAACTAACTGTAATGGGTTTTTATTAGGTTTATCTTTTAGTGGTAATACTCATACAAGAGAATTAACAGATGATGAAGTTGCATCTGCTGTTGAGTGGTTATTACCTAGATTTGAAAAATGGGGCTGGCCTAAAGATCTATCAACAGTAACAACTCATAGAGAAATTTCTCCAGGTAGAAAAGATGACCTGGATAGTCGATCAGAAGCGAAAATAAAAAGTGCATTAAAAGCTGCTCTCAATAAATAATTATATGATTAAAAAACTCACAGAAAGTAGTGTTAAGGTATGCTGCGGTAAAACTGGTTGCCCTGTGGTGGAAAAGATTGATGAAGATCATTATAAAGTAACAGATGATGATGGTAATGCTATTATAGTTAAAAAGGAGGAGCTCAAGCTCATGGGTGATGCGGTAAATACCATCGACGGTGAGGAAGAGTTACTCTGTGGCTGATCTGTTATTCTACACACTTGCTTCGTATGGCCTCTGTTATATACTAATGGAAGGCAAAGTCCTAAACTTTCTTAGAGAACCTCTCTGTAAAATATCTTTTTTTCAAAACTTACTTAATTGTTCGTTATGTACAGGGTTTTGGACAGGTTTGTTTATAGGTAATTTAACTAACTATAATTTTATAGTATTTGCGTTTTTTAGTAGTGCTGCTTGCTACTTCCTATACCTTATTAATAGTATATTATTATCTAAGGTTTACCCGTCGGAGTAAGATCGTCTTTAATATATTCCTTTAATTTACCTAAAAGCATATTTGCATAACTCATTCCATCCTCATCAGCTTCATCTTGAAGCTCTTCTATTTTTTTTATAACATCTAAGTTTAATATTTCTGCCGCCTTTATCTCTTCATCGACAATATAACCACTCCTTGCTTGATTATAGTTATAAGCTGAATAACCACTCCCTCCAGGGTAACCGACAGGTAGCTGCCCTCTTCGATAGAAAGATTGTCTTGGAGGCGCTTCATTAGGTTCATATTTAGCATTAGGACCTACATCATTATAAGCTGGGTAACCTTCATATATCTTTTGTAACTCCTGGTAATCATTCACATATATATTTATTGAAATAATAACATTTTACTATATAATAAGGTATGGAAGTTACAAAGTTTTCTTTTGATGAGATTGATATGCTTGCTAGAACTATAAGTAAGAGAATTAAGAAGGGTAAGTTTACACATGTAGCTGGTATAGCAAGAGGAGGACTAGTTCCAGCTACAATTATTAGCTATGAGTTAGAATTACCACTTATAACATTTACGGTGTCTTCATATAAAGATTGCCATACTAAAATAAAACCGGTTGGCAGTATCGCATCATTGTTCGATTTACCTGTTAATAGTCGTCTTTTAATTGTAGATGATATTTGTGATTCAGGAGAAACTATGAACTGGCTACAACAGCAATTAGCAGTTACAGATATTAAGTATGAAGCAGCTTGTATTTTTATTAAAAAGCAGCATAAAAATAAAATTAAATTTTACGGCTCTATAGTACCTGATGATAAGTGGGTTGTTTTCCCTTGGGAATAGATTATAATAATACTATGTCTAGTAGAAGAATTACGTGCTTAATTACCGGTAAGAGTTATACATATGGTCAGGATTACTATGACAAGAAAATTAAAGATTATGTAGACGAGGTAAATCTTAAAAAATATTTTATTACACAAAAAGCAAAGACCTATCTTAATAAGGGATATTCGATTCAAGAGATAAGAAATATATTAAATGTAGAAGAAGCTAACCTACCAGCTCCTGATTCGGAACTACTTGCGGAACTCATTGAGTTTCATAAGATTCAAGCGTCTCATACTGCTAAAAAAATATCAAATACTTTAAATTTTGCTACACATAAATCCGATCCAGAAGTAACACATTTCATAAATAATATCAGAGACTATGAGCAAGACTAAACAATTTATCGCACAGCAGGGCTCGAATTCTACAGTAAAGATATTCGAAGCGGGAACCGGACAATTATATAGAGTAATTACTGTAGGCGGTAATATTGTATCACAACCTTACATAGCTGGTCATGTAATGACTGTTACTGTTGAGGCATCAGGAAGAAAGCAAGTTAAAACATTTTCTCTTCCACATGGTAGTTTACAAACTTCAGTTCCAGTATAAGTAGGTATATTGTAATGGAAGGAAGTACTATATTCACAGAACAGCTATCTCGTAAGCCAAATTTTTACCCTTGGACCGAGCAATTTATAGAGTCTATGCACAATGGGTTTTGGACTGATAAGGAGTTTTCTTTTACGTCTGATGTTCAACAATTTAAAACTATTCTTAACGAGCAGGAGCAAGAAATAATTGTAAGAGTATTATCTGCTATAGGTCAAATAGAAGTAGCAGTAAAAAGTTTTTGGGCTAAATTAGGAGAAAACCTACCTCACCCAGCTCTTCAAGACTTAGGTTATGTTATGGCGAATACAGAGGTTATTCATAATAACGCTTATGAGAGGCTCTTAACCGTACTTGATATGGAAGATATATTTGAGGAGAACCTTAAATTAGACTTTATTCAAGGGCGGGTTAATTATTTACGAAAGTATACACATAAGTTTTATAGTAGCTCTAAAAAACAATATCTCTATGCATTAACTCTCTTTACTTTATTTGTAGAGAATGTGTCGCTATTTTCGCAGTTTTATGTTATTAACTGGTTCGCTAGATTTAAAAATGTATTAAAAGATACTGATCAACAAGTAAAATATACTAGAAATGAAGAAAATATTCATGCTCTAGTAGGTATTAAAATTATTAATACAATTCGAGAAGAGCTTCCAGAGTTATTTGATGAAGAGTTAGAAGAACGTATTAGAGGAGAAGCTGTAGAAGCATTTAATGCCGAAGCTAAGATTGTAGATTGGATGATTAACGGTATTAAAGAACCCGGTCTTGATGCTGATACTGTTAAAGAGTTTATAAAGAATAGAATTAACTCATCTCTTGAACAAATTGGATTTAAACCTGTATTTGACGTTGATAATACACTTCTAGAGGCTACAATGTGGTTTGAAGAAGAGCTTCTTGGAAACAATATGACTGATTTCTTTCACTCACGTCCCGTAGAGTATTCTAAAAAGAGTCAGTCGTTTGATGAAGATGATCTATTCTAGAAGATTATATTATTATGAGTGACATTTATTGGCTTAACGACGATTCTCGTAAGTTTCTCGAGAGAGGTTACCTACTACCTGGTGAAACCCCTGAACAGCGAATCAAAGATATTGCACACAAAGCGCAAGAATATCTTGGCATTGATGGTTGGGCAGATAAGTTTATAGGTTATATGCATAGAGGGTTTTATTCTCTATCATCTCCTATTTGGTCGAATTTTGGTAGAGATAGAGGACTACCCATCTCCTGCTTTGGATCTTATATTCCAGATGATATGGAAAAAATATTAGGTAAGATTGCTGAAGTTGGTACTATGTCAAAAGTAGGTGGAGGTACTTCTGCTTACTTTGGCGATGTTAGATCAAGAGGGGCTGAAATTTCAACCGGTGGTACATCTACTGGTGTACATCATCAGTTGACAGTTTTTGATGCTTTAACTAACTATATATCTCAAAGTAATGTTCGTAGAGGTTCATTTGCTGCATATATTCCTATAGACCATGGTGATATTGAAGAGTTTTTAGGTATTAGAGGCGATGGAAATGCCATTCAGGATATATCAATAGGCGTTACAATAAGCGATGAGTGGATGACATCTATGATGTCAGGTGATAAAAAGAAGCGTGGTATTTGGGGCAAAGTTATTAAGAAGCGATATGAATCCGGATACCCTTATATATTCTTTTCAGATAACGCAAATAATAATGCTCCGCAAGTTTATAAAGACAGAGGTAAGCGTATTAATGCTTCTAATCTTTGTACAGAGATTTTTCTATCAACAGAAGAAGATGAATCATTTGTATGTGATCTTTCATCACTTAATCTTGCTAAATGGAAAGAGATTACAGAAACAGATGCTATAGAGACTTTAACATATTTTCTTGATGCTGTCATGACAGAGTTTATTAACAAAACTAGAGGAGTTAAGAATATGGAATCACCTCATAAGTTTGCTATAACTCAAAGAGCCTTAGGTGTAGGGGTTTTAGGTTGGCATTCATATTTACAGCAAGAAAGTATTGCTTTCGAATCAATGGAAGCAAAGCTACAAAATTCTCTTATTTTTAAGACTATCCAAGAAAGAACTACTGCTGCTTCAAAAGAAATGGCAATTGAATACGGTGTGCCCTCTCTTATGGAAGGATACGGGTTACGTAATAGTTGTTTGGTAGCTATAGCTCCTACTACTAGTAGTTCGTTTATTTTAGGTCAGATCAGTCCTTCGATTGAACCTCTTAATAGCAACTATTTTACTAAGGATCTTGCTAAGGGTAAATTTACCTATAAGAATCCTGAACTTACAAAAGTACTTAAAAATTATGATAAAGATGATATACCTACTTGGCGAAGTATATTGCAAAAGGGCGGTTCTGTTCAACATTTAAAATTTCT
>VMHT01016327.1_pt1 | contig 19172 bp, 17 predicted proteins | sample 4693611 | NCBI WGS metagenome assembly VMHT01 (sample SAMN12280063, study PRJNA550983) | marine metagenome | isolation source: seawater sampled from same location over 5 years 0.02-0.2 micron viral filtrate | place: USA: collected off the coast of southern California halfway between the port... ...
CAACGCTGGTGTCGCCGATGGACGGTGGCGAAACCTCTCTGAAATTGATGATGAATGGGCGCTTGAGGTGATGGACATCAACACCATTGGCCCAGTTCGTGTCGTTCAGGCATTGTACAACAAAATGAATCATCGGGGTTTGTCAAAGGTAGTAATGATCAGCAGTTTAATGGCCTCAATTGATGATTGTCATATTGGTCGATCCTATGCATACCGGGCGAGTAAAACCGCTCTCAATATGTTCACTGTCGCTATGAAGAAAGAGGCTATTGAGGATGATATTGCATTTGTAATCCTTCATCCAGGATGGGTGAAAACGAGTATGGGCGGTGACCGAGCACCCGTTGAGATCCCAGACAGTGTGAGTGGCATGAGGGAGGTTGTCGAAGAGTTGACAACTGATACCAGTGGCAAGTTCATTCAATTCGACGGTGATGCTTTGCCGTGGTGAAGGCAAGCAGATTCGGTTGTGGTTCATCAAGAAGAATGAGGAAGAAACATGGAAGAAAAGAAGCCTCTATTGACGCTCGTCAAGTCAAGATTTGTTGATGAGCCAACGCCTGCCTTGGAGGCTCGAGAAGCAGGATTGATCGAAACATTGTCGATGTTGTGCTCCTTTCATACCGCCGAAGATTTGGCCAGTTTTCTCTATTCGGAAATGTTTCAAGACCTCGTTGCCCGGCGTCCTCCTTTCATCGTCTTTGAGATCGGGGTGTACCTCGACCACACCAAAACATTGGAGCTCATTGCGTCACGGGAGGGGGTGCTGTTTGCTGACGGTCAAGGGTCCGGGGCTTTTGTTGACAACGTCCATAAAACCGATAGTGAGCAGGATGCTGCGCAACAACTCTCGCATTGGCATGGTGTTGTCTACACCTCCACGGGAAGGTATGACTGAGCGCACTCAGTAAAACAGTGAGCAGCAAGTTAACGACCCATCAGCGGCTCGAATTTGGCTCATATCGAGAACAACCGGCTCAAGGCCCATCGACTTCACGGTTTCAAGGACGGTTGGGTATCCCAGAGCTACAAGCACTTGCCCATTTGGAAGGCCAATGGTGTTGCACCCATATGCTTCTTCATTCGGCATCCATTTGATTTCACAGCCCTCTGGAAGTTCACCAAAGGCATCCTTAGGCAGGTACCCCTCGGGCACGAGGATGACTGAGTCTGTAGGTGTCGAACTGATGCTGGTGAGATGGAGGGCATGCTCTGGGATCTCAACGACTCGTAATTCATGGCCAAGATGGCCAAGAAGGTCGCGTAGTTCTTCGATTCCAGCGTCGTTCGTACGGGATGAACGACCGACGAAAAAGAGGTCGCCTAGACGAATGATGTCACCTCCATCCATACGGGCCTCTCCATGCATTCGACATACTTGCGTGCCCGAAAGTTGACGGGTGACAAATTCTGCAATTGGAGGTTGTTCTGCTACACGAGAAGGGTGGCCTGGGACAGGGAGGAGGACGTGTCCGTCAATCACAACTGCTTGGTCCTCAACAAAGGTGGAATCTGGCAATTCATTGTCCGATGGAAGGACGGTGACTTCGACCCCCGCGGAAAGAAGGGCTTCTCTGTAAGCAAGGTGCTGGGCCTTCGCCAATTCAAGATCGGTTGGACCCGAGCCGAAAAATTTGGCAATGGCGTTGTCAAACGAGGCGGGGATTGCTCGGGTGAGAGCCCGGCCTTTCTGGTCCAAACGAACCGTTGCCATGGTCAAACCGGACAACTGTCCCCCCTTAACCGTTCGCCTGTTCTAGGAATTGAATTTCCGGGGACCGGAATTCTCTTTTTATGTTAGAAAGGCAATATATCTTGAGTTGTCGCAATGGATTCAAAGCCATAAAAAGGAGAAGCTGTGGTTTGAGAGCAACACTATAGTGGATTTCCTTGAAGTGTAAGTACTTGGACGTGCCTCCAGCATGTCGGAAGAACAAATATAAATCAAGGAAGGAGGCGCTTGTCTTATGTTCTCAAGCCTGCTTATTCTTTTTGAAGAATACCCGGTAATTTTGACCATCCTTGATGCGGTCGTGATTCTCGGAGCGATCGGGTTCGTCCTGATGATGGTTTTCAACATCAAATCTTTCCTGACCTATCGAAAACGGAAATCCGATAACAAAAATAAACAGGTAGAAAAGGTGCACTCAACCCTCTTTTGGGTTATTGATGGGTTTTTCACATTCCTCTTTTCCTTGGACTTCCTCTCGCTGATTTTCATCTTCCTTTGAGGAATTGATCCCTTGGACTACATCACGAAGCATCTGCTTTCTTCTCGTCGCTGGCTTCGGTAAGCGATTCAGTAGCCGAATCAAGAACTTCAACCTGTTCAGGGGCTTGGTGATCTCTAGTCTTCATTGCTTTCTGCAATAAGCATCCTGATGTCTTCAAGAACAAGTTCTGGGAACCAATCGTTGTCACCCCACCACACCTGTTGAAGGCCTCTGTGATCAACAAGGACTGTCCCTGTGCTGTGGTTCACACTGTAGGCATCAGGGTGATGGCGTCCACTCGTCGATGATTCAGAGGAATTGTTTGTTCCATCACTTGTACCATTATCAGACTCATTTCCTGACTCGTTATTTGAGTAATCAGAAGGTGCCTCTTCAATCCAAAGACCAACGCCGAAATTCACCCACACGTCTGTAATCGCTTTGAGTTGAGACTCGTCATTGACATCATTGATCGAGAGGTGGCTCCAATCGGTACCACGGCTTTCTTTCCATGACAGCATGGTTGCAGGATCATCTCGCCATGGGTCTACTGTGAGGGTGATGAATTCTGTTGCATTGTGTTCTTCGGGAGTCAATTGACTGGAGGTCCATCGAAGGTTTTCAGTGACAATTGGGCATATGTCGATGCAATTTGTGAAGAGGAAGGCGATGACAACGACCTTGCCTTCAGTGTTCTCGACAAAATTCCATTCGTCCCCTGTTGCGTTGAACAGAGTGAAATTATCCACTTTGACCACGGGTTCAATATCTTCACCGTGATAGGGAGATTCTGTTGTAAATGATTCTGGTGCAAAGCAACCAGAAAGAACAAGAGATAGCGTCAAAAAAATTGCTGTGGTAATTCGTTTCATTTATTCACCTCAAACGATGGTGCCAAGGTATGGAAGATCTGCCTCAAGCTGCACAATGTACAATCCAGTAGAGATGCATGAAGCGTATGTCAAGCCATTGTGGTGTTCGACTGCCCACAAGAATGGAGCCCAGCTAAAGTCATAGAAGCTCGATTGAATTTCTGTTCCATCTTCACCGTGGGGCAAGTACCATCCAACAGTGGCTTCGAAGTTTGTTGCCGTACGGTCGTCTGGATATGTGGGGTCAACGAGAGTTTCGACATCGATAATCCACAGACCGGCGTGATAGTGTGAGATGTAAAGGCGCCCGTCCCATCCTCCACCGCGGCTTTGGTCGGTTGTTTCATCGGTTTCAAAGTAAGCGCTGTCCAGGTTGTGGGGTGAGAAAAGCAGCCACTCATTTGCCGCCGGGAATGCTTCACAGTCTTCACCATAACAGTGGTCTTCAGCGTAAGGAATTTCCCAATCTCGAATCAGTTTAGGTTTGAATTTGAATTGTCCATCTTCCATGGTGTAATCAGTCGTGTCGAGGAGGTAGATGATGCCGGTACCGACATTGGTTGAGAGCACTTCTACAGCGGCGGTGACAAGATGAACTGGTTCGTCTGAGTAGCCGACGTGTGAAAGATCAACCATGTTTGGGAAAGGTTCAGCGTAGTGAATGTATGAAACCCTGCCACCGTTCTCATTACCTGTTGTTCCGCTGTCCGGTTGTCCATCTCCGTCCAAATCGAGGAAGTCCATCCACAAGCCGACTTCTTCTGCTCGCCATCGGCATTGGATTGGATTACCCTGTCCAGTTTTGCACAGGGTGGCGTGGAGTGTGTATTCCTCTGGAGAATTAACAGGGTGGGGCACATCTGTAACATCCCCAATTCGCAGTCCTGCTTCCCAATAACTACCGTAGATGAATGTGTGGCCGTAGCGAGGGTCGTTTGGGTCTTCTCCGGGCCAGAGTTGAACCGTCATGTCGTGAATGTAGATCCAACCTCCGCGTGTGGTTTCCCAAGCAACTTCGTATTCACCGACTTTGACGATGGTGTGGCCAAGCCCGGATGCTGGAACTCCAGGAAGGTTTCTAGCTGCTGAGCCGTCAAGGTTGAGATGTGCGATGGTAACGCCACCGCAGGCTTCTCCTACGGCGTCTTCACATTGTTCATAATCTGGGTTTGCGATGAACAAGTACCACTCTCCGTCAATCATGTGGGTGTAGAGGTTGTGGGGCCCTGTTGGGTGGTCAACATCATACCAGTTATCAACAAAAATGGGGTTGGTTTTGTCAGTGACATCGATGAGTGTAGCGCTGACTTGAATCGGGTCATTCCATTCACCGATGTTAGGGTCTGAATTTCCTGGATCGACAAGTTGGTTTTGTTGAATAATATATTCACGGCCATTGTACTCGAGGTATTTGACATCCAATACCTGAGTGTTTGGATCATTATAGATGCCTGTGACTGTGGTGTTGCTTGGATCTGTCACATCAATGATGTGCATGTCATTCCATCCTGCCATGTATGCGTAGGTTCTCTCACCGTCTGGTGTTGTGGCAACTTGAATCTCTGCATTACCTGGAGTGGTGAGTGGATTGAAATCGAGAAGTTCGATGTTGTCCGTACCCGCTATGTGTTGAGAGGCGTTGGAGTGGTCATGGCCTTCATACTGGTACAGCGGGTCTTCTTGATCGAAGGTGATGACGTCGGCGCTAGCCTCTTGTTCTGCAGGGCCAAGGACAAGTAATGTTGCTGAACACAGGAGGATGACAATGAAGATCCCGAGGCCTGTCTGCTTCGCGCCCATGTCTCGGCGTGCAAACTCCTCCGTTTTGTCTTTATTTCGCGCTGGTGTGGCGAAAACATGTCCGGCCACTTACGTCAGTTTGGCGCGCTCTTGATGGTGGTGGTCGTTGGACTCATGGCGCTGACACATGCATCGGCTCATGAACAAGAAACCTACAACATCATTGTCATCGCTGACGGCCCCATGCCTGCGAACATCACCGATAGTGGATTCGTTCAAGGGAATATTGTGGTGTTTCGAATGAAGGACACAACAGAAAATGCAAGCATCCGGGTCACAATTGACACCAATCAAGACGGTGTGTTCAACAGTTCGACTGATGATAGGTCTGTTTGGCTTGTTGAGTCGTGTGAACTCACCGAGAATGGAACCCTTGTCGATGAAACATGTGCGGTCTCACATAGTTATGAATTCAACATCAATGCCACTGTGGGTGACTATAACTACCTCTTCGAGCGGTCTATTGATGACTCGATTGTGACAAATGAAACCTACACAATTAGCTTACAAAAGGACGTCCATGAAGAGCCGGGTGTTCCAACACTGGGTGAATGTTTTGGCATTGGTTGTGAGGCTGATGCGACCACTCAGGAGGTCGAAGAGTCTCAGACAGAACTTCTAGTCATCGTGATGGCGGTTGCGATTGTGGGCATTATTGGCCTATCGATCAGCATCATGAATGAGTCCAAAGAACTGGTCATCGAAGATTCTGAAGAATAGTTATCCCTCGATGAGTGGGCACCTCGGATCAAGATCGTCAACGATAACGGCGTTCGCCCAAAGGTACTGTGTTCGGGTTGGTTTTGATTTCAGAGTGATAAGCACCTCGTAGGTGTCTGGTTTCTCTTCCATAGTATCAGTAATATCTTGGTCGTGGACCTATATCAAAGTGTAGTCTATTTTTCATGGGTTTTACATTTTTACTTCCGGTATATGGTAGTAAATTACAACAAAGCGGTTTTTTATGACATATTATATTCGGTTTGTTTTCATGATATGTTATTTTCTATTTTGTATGTTTTGAACCCATTTCATCGTAGGATTGAGAAAGTGTTGGTGTGAGGAGGTGGTATGGCCGGCGGACGCGGACTGCAAGCACTCGTGTTAGTGCTCATCATGGTGATGGCCCCTCTTGCAGGTTGTTTTGGTGAAAATGAAAATGATGGAGTGGTGAGGTCTGGAGATGTGACCATTACGCCTGTCACAATGATTGGTGGGGTGTTCCAGGGCCTCACGATCTCGGCTGAACAGGATTTATCGGCCTTCATACCCTATTTAATCAAGAATGAAGAGAGTGGTTTTATTCAAAATTCAACGGTGATCGATTTACGCGCTGGTGAATCTGTTCTACTCAATGTTCTCGCCCCTCCTCGAACCGATACTGCCGTCGTCTTACTTGGCGACTATGGTCGGGAAGAGTGGCCAATTCGTTCAATCGATGAATCGTGGAAAACGTGGTATGACCGCTCCGGATTTGAAACAGGAAACGCCCCTGGAATTGTGAGGGTCGATGGAGAAAACGGAACGCTCGACACCGTGATCGCCTCGAATAACAGTGGAGGAGATGTTTTGGCTATTCGGATTGCAATAAATCGCCCTATGGCAGCCGCCTATGGTGAAGCTGATGGTGGGCGACACTCGACTGGTTTAGTTGATGGTTTGAATGTGTTCAATTACATCAGTCACATGTCTGATGAAACTGCAGATCCAACCGATGCTGCTGATGGTGCTGTGGGGTACCTTGACCGATGGGCAGGACAAGGAAATGCAGCCTACGAAGATGCTGCACAATACCTGATTGGTAATCTCGAAAGTTTTGGATTGGAAGTCATTGTGCAACGGTTTACCTATGATTCACTCATGACGGGGGCTCAAAACCCTGAGGCATACAACATCTGTGGCTACCGATTTGGTGAAGTCAACCCGGATGAGTGGATGGTGTTTGGTGCTCACTTTGACATCGCGCCACCAGTGAATGGTGGAATGCTCGACCCTCACATCTTTGGACGAACATATGGAACTCGTGTTGGTGCTTATGATAACACTGCAGGCACCGCGATGGTGCTCACCGTCGCTGAAGCGATGGCGAATTTCAACACCCGCAACACCATGGTGTTCTGCTTGTGGTCTGGTGAAGAAGGTGGTAAGCGGGGCAGTGACTTCTGGACTGATTATTGGGTGAAAGAGGACAACCCGAATGTTGAGGTCACTAATTATGTCAACCTCGATATGGCTGGAGTGAACTGGCCCGGCGGCGGAGGTGCACCGTGTGGTAATGGCCATGGTGGCGGTGATGCTGGATGTGACCCTCAACCTGAAATCGATCCTGATGGATATCCAAAGGACGAGGAAGTATGGCCAATGAGGGTCTACATTGGACCGAGCCTTGATCATGATGTCATGAACCAGCCTGGTATGGTTGGCCTTGCTATGTGGATTGGTTCTGACGCCATTGGCGTGGAAGAACAAATGGCGCCGTTGCTTGGAGCTGGTCACTCAGCAGACACATGGAAGGTAGACGATTGGATGGCAAAGGACCGCCCTGAAATCATCGTTTATGAAGACACGACCGCTCGTTCTGATCACGCTACGTTCCAAGATAATCTGGGGACTGTGACGATGGGTTTTGGTGGCCTTGTCGATGGATATTGGTGTTATCACCAAACCTGTGACACGGTCGACGAGATGATCGATTGGATGGACACAACTGGCAAAGATTACGGTGAAGAGCAATCGGGTACAAGCAACCTAGTGGATGCTCTTGATACCATTACGTGGTGGGCTACGTACTCTTTCTTCCATTTGGATGAAAACCCTGTTCGAAACGCCTACTTGTGAATGAATATACTCTGCAAAGGTAGGACTCTACCCTGACTTAGGATAGATGATCAAAAGAGGAGGGCTATGTAGTTTAGTAACCGTGCTGGGCTCCAGACACGATACAGCACCCATGATACAACCAGTAGTAGGAATATGGATATGACTGCATAGAATGCATTGTCATTCCAATCCTTGACTTTGGCACCGTCGAGCGGGCCCCAAGGGATCATGTTGAAAAGTCCAAGAACAAGGTTAGCGCTGAGCCAGAATACGCCAGCGTCGATGAGCATTTGCTGCCAGACAAGTGACCCGCCCACTAGGTATGTTCCTGTATCTGAAATAAAACCACCATCATAAGCGCCGCTTAGGCCGAGAATAATTCCCCACATCGGTATACCGATAATAAAGAGACCGAAGTTTACCAGAGGTCCTGCAACTGCAATATGGCCATTCTGACGCCTTGTAACAACACCGGCCACCATAACGGCACCGGGGGCCATAAATAGGAATCCAAGGAAAAAGGCGAGAAGAATACCAAAGCGTAGACCCCCCGGGTCTGCTCTAAATTCAGCCCAACACCCATTCCTTTTTGCGATAATTTTGTGCCCTATTTCGTGTAAAAGAAAGGCGGGGCCCACTGCAAGAAGCATAACTGGCATCGCCACTAAAAGTCGAAGCATCCAGATAAGTAGGTCCATGTCCGGTTCCAGAAGAGAAGGTAAACCGCCCACCCACATGAAGCCGAGCGCTAAAGTGAATGCTGCGGTGGCAAGACGGAGGTGTTTTTTTTCTTCATCACTAAAATGCCAAATTCGACCATCGTGCATAGCCGCCGGCTTGTTCGGTTGAAGGCCCATAAATTGGGCTAAAAGAGGATTGATCTTGCCAGATGCACCCCCATTCATCTCAAAATGAATGGTCCCATCATTGGTTTGACGAGCGTGGACCCTTGCGACGCGTGGGCGTTGTTTGAATGGATCATCATCGATGATGTCGGCTCGCGGGTCGCGCCTTCCCATGGCACTTGCTCTGCTCGATACAATTTGAAGCCTCGCGTCCCAAGGTTGATGCGGTTGACCTCATACAAGGGGGTTGAACTGTCATGTCCATGCCTCGCCGAGCCATGAAAGAAATGGGTTTTCAAGCCTGTTGCTTGCTTTGTGATGCGCCGGACGAAGGGAATACTGCACGCTGTAAATCATGCATTCAACATCACCGTGAGGTTCGTGACATTTTGGCGAAGGCCCCCGCTGATAGTTCCATCCACCAGTTTGCTAAAGAGATTTTAATGATGGCCGCAGCGCCACATCGTCATGATCATGATGAAGTCCATGGTGAGGCTTTGACCCACCAACAACACCTTGCCGCAGCTCTTACAGAGCGTCGACCAGCACCAAGCAGTGAAGATATTGTAGACGTTTTCGAACGTCAGCGGGCTGCAAAGGCTCAACTTGAAACGCAGATCGAAGAAGAAGAATTGCGTAAAATCACTGAAGCCATGTACATCGATCAAACTCAACTCGAACAATATGGTGCGAGAACAGTTCCAAGTCAGGAGATCAAACAGGTTGATCGGAGTGATCGAATTGGAGAGGATGTTGAATTGACCGATCGTCTTGAAGCGGCCACTGAGGCTCAATCTGCTCCCGAAGAAATGGTGGAATTGGTTGAGGAATTGGTGTTTGAAGAACGTCAACGAAACCGAGAAGTTTGGAAGTCAACCCTCTCTGATGTCAAAGATTTACTCGATGATGATCTTGATTTGTGATAAATAATTAATGGCTTTTCCATAAGTTTTTATTTTAATTATTATATGAATTGTCAATAGGTGTTTGTGTGGTTGGTCAAACCTCACACCACTACATCTTGATTAGGCGTGATTGTAATTGCTGGTAACCCTAAATCGTACGTAATTCGTTGAGTACCTTTTCCCTTCGATTTCTTGCCAAGAATCTGTATATTTCCAATCTCACCTAGCTGTCGTACATGGGTGCCTGCACACGGGCAGAGATCAAACCCATCGTCAATTTCGACCACTCGAAGTTGTCGAACACTTACCGGTAATAGGTCCATATTTGTGCGCTCGGGGGGCATGATAGTATTGACTTCTTCGCGTGTCATCACGGTGTCAGTCACGTCTAAGTTTTGTCCAATGATTTCGTTTGTTCGTTCTACAAGTGACTCGAGCATACCCTCATCGAATGAGATCGGATTGAAATCAATTCTCGAGCGGTCACTGTGAATTTGATTACCAACTGTTCGAGCACCGCCGAACATTTCGTAGACTAGACCTGAAACGAGGTGTTGTGCCGTATGCATTCGCATATGGGCGTGTCGTCGTTGCCAGTCAATTGTACCTGATACCTCATCACCTACCTCTAGTTGATGGCCTTCGCCAACCATGTGGTGGACTTCATCCCTACCGCGTACTTCCGTAACTTCAAGAGAGCCATTTGGCCCAATTAGGCTTCCTGTATCCCAGTTTTGTCCACCGCCTAGAGGGTAAAATAGGGTTTGATCTAGAACGATTGTGTGTTCTTCAACCTCTGTTACTGTTGCGTGGAAGTGTTGATTATAACCGTATTCAATACTTCGAAGATAGAGTTTTTCAGTCATGTGACCACCTCAAAGAGTCGTTTTCCTTCTGTAATTTGAGCATCGATTGTCCGCTGGCTTGCGTTGAAGGAAAGTGGTGATAAAATCTGTTCGATCCACCCGTGCTGGGGGGTCCATGATGGATTTCCTTCCATCCATACCTCACTCAAACCACCTGTTCGATCAAATCTCCAAGAAGCTTCGGGGATGTCAGTACAATCGGTTGTGAGTGTAGTCCCACCAAACCATTCTGTTCGCACTCCAAAGTCCGGGCTTGGAAGATCAAGAGCCTCCTCAAAAGTATGCTTTAGTCCACCTGGTGCTGGCGGTACATGTGTTGAGCCGTCAATGATTTTGTCAAAAATAAGTATTGATTTCGAGTTTGGCCCTGCACCCTGAAATGACACTGAGTACTCATTATCTTTCGTTTCTATTGAAGTAATTCGAGTACGGGTATGTATATTCACGCCTTGTTCTGCTACATTGAGTGCGAGAAGTTTTGTCAACCACTCACTCCGTAAGCCAAAACCAGGCTCATTCAAATGTGGATTGAGAAATTTCATCTGTTCTTCTGTCATATATGGGTTGAGAGAATCAAGCTCTAAAACAAATCCTGGGTGGCTACAAGGCATTCCAATTTCTGCATGAACGTCGATGATCGTCACTTCATTCTCGGATGACAGATGATAGGCTGCAATTAGATTGGCAATCGAGCCCCCAATACATAGAATTCGACTCATTGGGGCAACCCCATACTTGGTAAAATGTCGAGAGCGAACACTGGACATGAGGGTATGCAAAGTTCACAATGAGTACAACCCTCTTCATCGACAACAGCTAGTCGATCAACAAGTGAGAGCACGTTTACTGGACATAGTGCAATGCATGCAGCACAACCAAAACAACGGTCTTCATCGACAACGAACATATGGTTCAATTGTCGCGCCATGATTCTTGGAGGTCAAGGTGGTTCAAGTCATCTTCGTTGAAAGGAAATGATTTCTCATGGAATATGAGGATTTCATTGAATTGCAGCGCCATCAAAATTTTGTGGATTTGTTCCCCTTACATTTAGAAGGATATTATGGCGGAATTTGACTCCAAAGGAAAGAGAATTGTTTGATTTCCAGGAACGTTTCACACTCCATACCCAGACCCCTTTGTTTCCACTGGAGAGGTTCTCCATGAGTGTTTGAAAGAATGTCGTAGAATGGAATTGTAAGAAACGAAAGTATGCCCCGTAGAATATGGTCGCGACAAGCACATAATACTACCACCACATATCCAATCAAAATAAAACGTAAAATGGATCTATAATCTGTCCACCGGAAACAAAGGGGTGCTGGTCCAAATCATCCGTAGATTCATCATGGGTCACACCGAGGCAATAGTGAGGCCTATGGTACTGTACTCAGCTGGAAGAACCACTTCATATCCGGAAGACACGCCCGAAAAAGGCCTTCGCTATCATCCACTTGGTGGCGGGGATGAAGTCGGTAATGTTGGGATTATGTTTGAAAATGATAAACAAACACGACTCCTTCTCGACTATGGTCTTGCACCAACCCACCCACCACGTTATCCATCTGAAGCTCCAAAAGTCAAAGATGCAGTGATTACTCATTCTCACGTTGACCATCTAGGAATGGCACCGTGGTTATGCTCAAACCATCGCACTTTACTGCACGGAACCGCACTTACTGCACAAATATCAGAAATGATGTGGTATGACTGCCATAAAGTAAGTTCGATTGAAGGTTATCCACTCGCTTGGGACAAGCGTGACATCGACACGGCCATTGATGCTTGGCGAATTCACGACTTTGACACACCCTGGGATCACGATGATTGGAAATTAACATTACGTAAAGCCGGGCATATTCCTGGCGCCGCCATGCTTAATCTTGAAACACCAGATCGAAAAGTGCTAATTTCTGGAGATTTTGATACCAGAGATTCCCCCCTCACAACAGGTGCAAAGCCCAAAAAGACAGATACACTCTTTGTCGAAGGTACATATGGTGGAAGGGAGCACCCAAACATGGAACAAGAAATTCAACGATTCGTTGAACATGTCCAACGCGTTGTCGATGAAGGTGGAACGGTGCTTATCCCAGCCTTTGCGAATGGGCGAACACAGGATGTTGTTATGCGCCTTCACAAATTCCTTCCGCACCTGAACGTTCACGTCGACGGAATGGGTAAAAGAATTGCAAAGATGCAGATGAACCATCCAGAAACACTCCGTGATCCAGCAGCACTACGTTCTGCATGGTCATGGTGCAAGAGAGTCTCGAGTAAATCAGACCGCAAACGTGCACTTGAAGCCGATGTGATTGTATCGACATCCGGCATGCTTCAGGGGGGTCCCTCAATCTGGTACCTTAATCGTTTGCGACACGATACGAAGAATCAGATTTTATTCACTGGTTATCAAGCAAAAGCGACAGGCGGGCGCCAACTCCAATCGGAAGGAAAGGTGAAAATTTTTGGCAAGGACACCGAAATACCACTTGAATGGGAGACCTATTCCTTTTCCACACATGCAGGCCACAAAGAGATTGTTGATTTTGCAGCGGCTTGTGAGGCCGAGGAAGTTGTGATTTACCACACCGATCCAGTTCATGCTCGACCCCCCCTCGCAGAAGCTCTCGAGAAAAACGGCCACATTGTCCATAACCCCGTGAACGGTATCTCGGAATACCTCGGTGACGGATTTAGCCGAAGTCATTGAATACAACGACGCTAAGCGAAGTACGATTCACATGGCGGCAAAGGCACCGGCAGGCGGAAAGAAACCAAAGAAGCGTAAGCGCAAGATGCGACTTTCTTTGAAGCAGAAGAAGATGAACACTACTGGGGATTCTTACAAAGATAATCTAGGCTGGTCTACTGATGTAGGCCGAACACTCGCTGAAAATCCTGCTCCAAAAGCCGCAGAAACCCTTCGAGTCCAATGCGATATGTGTGGCTGTATGCTTAAGATTCCCAAGCCGAAGAAAGCAAGATACACCGTGAGTTGCTCATACCCCGGTTGCGACCACATCATGAAATTCGATTGAGGCCCGGAACGGTTCTCTATGGATCAAGAAGTACTGCTGTTGTGCTTTGCACTGTTCGTTGTCGCAGCGCTTTATGCCTCAGTTGGACACGGGGGCGCCTCAGGTTATCTCGCCCTCCTCTCCCTTTCGACGTACGCCTCAATGAACAGTTCATGGCTCAAGCAACACGCGTGGGTGCTCAATCTTGTTGTAGCTGGTCTTGCCTTCTATCACTATCAAAAAGCAGGCTTCCATCGTCCTAGATTATCACTCATGTTCATCCTTGCAAGCCTTCCCGCCGCTTTTTACGGGGGGACACTGGAAGTTGATGGAGCAGTCTATGACACACTTCTTTCAGCAGCCCTATTATTCGCAGCTATCCGTTTGGCAATGACGCAAAACGGTGAAGAGCAAATCGAAACTCTACCAACCCCAAAGATTCAGACAGCCGTGCCAATTGGGGCGTCGATTGGAGTTCTTAGTGGCATGATTGGTGTTGGTGGTGGAATATTTCTCTCCCCCATTCTTGTGCTTAAACGGTGGGCGACACCTAAAGCAGCAGCGGCGACGGCCGCTCTTTTCATCTGGGTGAATTCCGCAGCAGGCCTTCTGGGAGCTCAATTTTCGGGACAACTCACCCTTTCTCTCGATCCTCTGGCATCGTTTGCAGTTGCGGTTGGCCTGGGGGGTTTTGTCGGATCTAAGTTTGGGGCGGAAAAAGCGCCACAGGCTACAATACGATGGCTTCTCATCGGAGTTCTTGTGCTCGCTACAGCAAAGCGAGGAATCGATCTTCTCTCATGACCGTGAACCTCAAACCACTGCAGTTGCTGGTTGACATGTGACCGAGACACCATACTTCATCGACCACGAGTCGGCGGTTCGTATCGCGTGTAAATCCCCCCTCAACCTCCAAATAGAGGATGTGACATTAGAACAGGCGAATGGACGGGTGCTGGCTAAGGATCTACGATCAACGGTAGACGATCCACCGTTTGACAATTCTGCGATGGATGGATTCGCATTTATCCACCAAGATACTCTTGAACCCCCAACAACCCTCACAATACTACAAACCATTCAGGCCGGTGAGAGCGAAGTGACTCAAGAAGTGCAGTCGGGGCAAGCCTCGAGAATCATGACTGGCGGCCCGATACCTCCAGGTGCAGACTCAATCCTTCCAGTTGAACGATGCACTGTTGATGATACGGGAAACACAGTCACGCTTCTGGAAAAAGGTCGACCACACTTCATTCGAAAGCAGGGTGAAAATCTTCAGAAAGGAGAAATTACACTTCACCAAGGCACCACCCTCACTCCAGCAAAAGTAGGTCTTTGCGCGACGATGGGGTGGCCAAAAATCCCCGTCTTCAAACGAGCTAAAATAGCGATTCTTTCAACAGGTGATGAATTAAAACAACCCGGTGAGGCCCTAAAAGCCCATGAGATTTATGAGTCGAATTCCTATGGTCTTACATGCCTTGTGCAGTGGATGGGGCATGAAGCAGTACGCTATCCAGCTGTCAACGATTCAATGGAAACCCTGCGCGCAAGTCTTGACAGGGCAGCGAATGAATGCGACTTGATCTTGACATCAGGAGGTGTTTCAATGGGTGAATGGGATTTCGTCCGCAAGATCATGGAAGAAGAAGGAGACGTTCACTTCTGGAGGGTCAAGATTCGCCCCGGTTCTCCCCCTCTTTTCGGTCGATGGAAAGACACACCAATCTTTGGATTACCTGGCAACCCAACAAGCAGCCATGTTGTGTTTCGAGTCCTGGTCGCCCCATACCTCCGTGATTCAATGCAAGGTGGTGGTCCAAGAGAACAACAACTCATGGTTCGACTCGGTGAAGATTTCAAAGGCGATGAAAAGTGCCTTGCCCTGAGAAGGATATTCATCGATACGAGTGGTGAACATCCGACAGCATATTCCACTGGGCACCAAGGTTCAGGAAATCTAAGCGGCATCGCACGCGCCGATGGCCTGACCCTCCTTGAACCAGGACAACCCTCAAAGAAAGGCGATTGGTGTCGAGCAATATTCCTCTGAGTGGTTTGAATGAAATCAACTGTGAATGAACAGATCTTCCTCATCGATGGCGTCTCATCGATGTTCCCAGAAACCACGCGAGGAAAAATACGAAAGATGCTTACAGAAGGACGCGTTTTAGTCGAAGACGTTGTTCGACACCGTGCGAAACACATCGTTGAGCCAGGACAGACGATCGAGGTGACTGGTCGAGCGAAGGGCAAAGAAGCAGCCCCACCCCCAGCCACAACTAAAAAAAAGCACAAACTAAAAATCCTCTATGAGGATGAAACAATTCTCGTTGTTGAAAAGCCCGCAGGCCTCCTTTCCGTTGCGACAAATAAACTCGAAGATGACACACTTCATTCACGATGCGTCAGTTATGTTCGACTTGAAGATGAACGGGCATGGATCCATATTGTACACAGATTGGACCGGGAGACGTCAGGCGTCATGGTCTTCGCCCGCCACGAGCGTCACAAAACATACCTCCAATCCCAATTTGCCAACAGAGAAGTCCACAGAACATACCACGCCCTTGTCGAAGGGAGGCCAGAACAGCAAAGCGGCACTGAACGAGCGTGGTTGGTCGAAGACCGAAACCTCCGCGTAAAGAAAGTCAAATCTTCTTTCAAAGGGGCAAAACAGGCAATCACTCATTGGACAGTAGAAGATTCTGACGACGAGGTATCGTTGATTCACATCACCATCGAGACCGGTCGGCGACATCAAATCCGAATGGCCATGAAAGCTCTTGGCTGCCCAGTTGTGGGTGATGAGATGCACGGGGCAGAAACCAACCCCATGAATCGAATTGCTTTGCATGCGACAGCCCTCGAGTTCCTCCATCCAGACAACGACGACCCTGTGCGATTTGAGGCAAAGGTGCCATTTATTCCAAAATGAAACAATCTCCAATCATACATGCATTCTTGAACCGTTGGCGTACCCATTGAGTTGATACCATGAGCGGAGAGGCAGGTGACCACGGGTGGATTGAAGTTCGGGGCGCTCGAACCCACAACCTCCAAGACATCAATGTCAAACTCCCGCGTGGACAATTCGTTGTAATTTCTGGTGTTTCGGGATCTGGTAAATCCAGCCTCGCCTTCGACACCCTTTACGCCGAAGGCCAGCGAAGGTACGTTGAAAGCCTCTCTTCTTATGCTCGCCAATTTATCGGGCAGATGAAAAAAGCCGATTGTGATGGAATTGAGGGGTTATCACCAGCGATCTCCATCGATCAGAAACAAGGATCACACAACCCCCGTTCAACGGTTGCAACCGTCACAGAAATCCAGGATTACCTACGACTTCTATGGGCGAGAATTGGAAAACCACACTGCCCAACATGTGGTAGGGAAGTGGCCAGAAGGACCGTCCAAGAGATTGTCGATGACGTCCTCTGGCATATGGAAGGCCACGCTATTGCGGTGTGGTCGCCTGCCGTCAGGGCGAGAAAAGGAACACATCTGGATCTGTTTCGCCAACTTGTTGAACAGGGTTTTCTCAATGGGAAAGTCAACGGCCACGAGGTAGAATTCGAATCACCCCCCGAACTCGACAAGAATTTCCGTCATGATATCGATGTACGAATTGACCGCCTACGTTGCACCCGCGACCGTAGACAACGGTTGACAGAAGCCGTGGAAAGTTCACTGCGTTTGGGCGGCGGTACTACAGCAATCGAGAGCCTCGAAGCTCCTGGCGAAGATGCGGAACTCTCCGAGGGAACAAAAGCAAGACTCACAGAAGTCGGCCAAACCATCGCATGGTCTGAAGACTTCGCCTGTCCCGAACATGGTGCATTCATGCCTGAACTCTCACCGAGGGTGTTTTCATTCAATTCCCCACTCGGTGCTTGCAGTGCGTGCCAAGGGTTAGGTGTTCAACGGCAGTTCAATGTTGACTTGATTATCGATGATACACTCACCATCAGCAATGGTTGCGTTCGCCCATGGCGCCAATCCATGTCTCCCTCTTGGTATCGAAGGCTGATAGAACAGGTGTGCGAGCACTACAATATACCAAAAAACACACCGTTTGAACTTCTTGACGATGACGACAAAGACATTCTGTTGAATGGTTCTGGCTCAACGGTGATCAATTTCCATTTCGAGTCGGACAACGGCTCAGTCTACAAAATGAATCGCCCCTGGGAAGGCATCATAGCTCGTCTCCAACGCACCTACACTGAAACGACCTCAGAACGGACCCGTAGTCGTTTGATATCTTGCATGACAGATCTCGCCTGCACCGAATGTAATGGAGAAAAATTAAACGCAGCAGCAAGGTATGTTTCTGTAGGAGGCATCCGCCTTCCGGAAGTGAGTCACTGCTCGGTTCACGACGCTTTAGCCGTGGTTCGTGCGTGGTGGCCAGACGGGCCAGGTGCTCCAGAATACTTTGCCGATGCCCTTGAACCACTCGATGAGCGAAGCATGTTTATTGGAAATGAAATCCTCAAGGAAATAGAAAATAGACTTGGGTTCCTCGACAGCGTCGGACTCGACTATCTTACCCTTGATCGAAAAGCAAACACACTCTCAGGTGGTGAAAGCCAGCGAATTCGGCTAGCAACCCAGATAGGCAGCCGTCTTACAGGTGTGATGTATGTGCTTGACGAACCGTCGATTGGACTGCATCAGCGGGATAATGAGCGTTTACTAGCAACACTTCGAGAACTCAGTGATTTAGGCAACACACTGATTGTCGTCGAGCACGATGAAGACACCTTACGACAAGCTGATTGGTTGTGCGATCTTGGTCCAGGTGCTGGACTTGAGGGGGGCATGGTTGTTGCTAACGGTCCGCCTGAAGTGGCCATGGCCGAAGAAGACTCTACAACAGGGGCGTATCTGAGCGGCCGAAGGAGCATTCCTGTCCCAGAAAAGCGAACCAAAGCCACCCGAAAACGCCTCACTGTCAAAGGGGCATCGCATAACAATTTACAAAACATCACGGCATCTTTCCCAGTCGGTTGCATGACTGCGGTGACTGGTGTTTCTGGTTCAGGAAAATCTTCACTTGTTTCAGGCATTCTCGCACCCGCCCTGCAACGCCATTTGCACAAAGCGGACACCGTTCCAGGAAAGCACCGAGAGATCAAGGGCTTGGAGCACACCGATAAAGCCATCATTATCGATCAATCTCCAATCGGACGAACTCCTCGTTCGAATCCAGCAACATACACGAAAGTGTTCGATGAAATTCGAAGTCTTTTCTCAAAAACAACCCTTGCAAAGGAACGCGGCTACACCCCAGGTACGTTCAGTTTCAATGTCAAAGGTGGGCGCTGCGAGTCGTGTAAGGGCGCTGGGTCAATAAAACTCGAAATGAATTTCCTCCCTGATGTTTGGATCACTTGTGACGTCTGTCATGGAAAACGCTACACCCGAGAGTGCCTAGAAGTGACGTGGAAAGGCAAGAATATCCACGAAATCTTAGAAATGCCGATAGGTGAGGCCGTTGAATTCTTTGCAAACCATAGGAAAATCTTCAGAACCCTCGATACATTGAGTGCGGTGGGACTTTCATACGTCCGCCTTGGTCAACCTGCAACCACATTATCCGGTGGCGAAGCACAACGCGTTAAACTGGCAAGTGAACTGCGGCGACCCCCAACAAAACACACCGTCTACATTCTCGACGAACCCACAACTGGCCTTTCCTTCTCGGATGTCCAGTTGTTGATTGAAGTGCTTCTTGAGTTACGATCTAAGGGCCACACGGTCATTGTCATCGAACATCACCTCGATGTGGTGAAGTCTTCTGACTGGGTCATCGACTTAGGCCCAGA
>VMHT01136609.1_pt1 | contig 19162 bp, 19 predicted proteins | sample 4693611 | NCBI WGS metagenome assembly VMHT01 (sample SAMN12280063, study PRJNA550983) | marine metagenome | isolation source: seawater sampled from same location over 5 years 0.02-0.2 micron viral filtrate | place: USA: collected off the coast of southern California halfway between the port... ...
AAGGAATGTTACATTTTCACCTATTGAAAAAGCAACGGCCTCATTAGATGTACCGCTATCTTCATATTTTACATATAGTGTTAATGGAGTAGTCGAGGTGGCCGCAAGTGTTCCAATAACTCTCGCTTTAACACCACTTTCAGAACCTGTAATAATCTTATTTACAAAGTCTGCTCTGTAACTTTCTACGTTTTGTGCATTAAATGTTGACTGAACTTTAATAAAGTCGTATTGCATATCATATGCAAGGTCTCCTGGAATAACCATTGAACCTTCTTTGAAAACGTGTCGCCCATGCTTTTCAATCTGATTTTGTAAGATTGATTGTAATTGAGTTAACTCTCTCGCCTGAACTGGAAATCCAGGTCGAAAGAGAACACGATGAAAGTCCTTTGATTTTGCACCAGTAGTTCCCTCAAAATCATCATAGTAAGGGTCTACATTAAAGTCTATAACTGCCATTTATATTGCTCCGATATCTTCTCTAAAAAAATACTATAAGTTGTTAATAGTATTTAGTCTAGAATTCAATAACCAATTTAATGTCTTCAATCTGATCCGAAGCACGATTAATAGGTCTACGATGTTCTATGTACATAATATCACCACTGTCTACTGCGACTTCTGGATTATTCAATGCTGAAATAGTTCCAGATGCAGATGATGTACCACCACTCACGGTTTCAGAACCTGTGAATGCAGTAAATCCAGTATTGATATCTTGATAATATCTTAGTACTCTTGTTGAAGAGTTCCAATCAATTACTTTTGCAGATGCACTAGAAGACCCACCAGTAAGTGTTTCATCAGTTGCAAATGTTCCAGATAGACCACCAGACTGAAGAGTTAGTGATTTGGTTGCAGACAAAGTTGTTGCAGACGATACAGTTGTAGTACCATGATTGAATGGATCACGAATAAGACCAATTCTACGATAGTCGTTAGAAACGGGGAAGTCTCCAGAACCATCAGCATATTCTAGTCTTACGTTATTCATTACATAGAAACCACCTAGTTCATCTACTGCAGAACTTGAGTGACCACCTGGAGGTGAGATAATTGCTTTCACTGCTCCAGAAGAACCTCCACCACCTGATACAGTGATACTCGCTTGAGTATAATTAGAACCGGTATTAGTGATAGTGATTGCAGTAATGTTACCGCCTGAGACTGTTGCTGTTGCTGTTGCACTAGCACCATCACCAGTAATAGTGATTGTTGGTGCAGAACTGTATCCAGAACCAGCGTTAGTAATTTTAATCTGCTTGATTTGACCAGCAGTTGCGGCAGCGGCAGTATCGAACTGTGCTTTGTACGGTTGTCCGGCGCCTGGATCAGAAGCAATGTATCTGACAGGCATAAAGTCGGTTGACAAGAACTTCAGTGCATCAGCGGCAGATACAGTATACATATATTTCCAAATGTATCCATCTGCAGTTGTGATATAACCAGTTGAAGTGCCAGTCGGTTTAACTGTACTTGCGGTGTTGCCATCGTTGTTGATGACCTTGTATACGTTATAATCGTCAGTCAACACATAGAATGTTGCGGCGAATAAACTTGTTGCTCCTGAGTTTGCAGTATTTGATGATGAATAGTCATGTGCGTATTCGTCATATGTAGTTCCCGAAACCCAATCTCTTCTTACTACTGCGTGTGTGATATCTGTAGATGCCACACGCTTCATTGCTACCATATCGTCATACGCATTAAACGCTGTGTCGTTATTGTCTGCAGGAGTAGGAGGAGAGGTATCATCAGTCCACGCTTGTGGTCTACCGATGAAAAGATATATATTTGTTCCGGCACTTTCACTGAATGCTTCGATGTATTGCTCGGCATTGTGAATACGGAACTTGTTGGTAATGATTGCGGCCATTTTATCCTCTCTTAATTAATAAGTACTTATTACATTATTTATAAGACTTTTTAACTACTTCGTAGAAAGATTTCACTATCAAATACTAAAGGTGTCTTTCTTCCTGGGTAGTTTACCAAGTCATCAGCGATTAAATATTCGGATAGGTGCGATATGTTTGTATTTGCAGGTCCATCCCAATATGTATCATTTGCAGTATTACTACCACTATAGTTCGCTGTGAGTATCGCACTGTTGTACGTTGCTCTATGTATACGACCACCACGGTCGATTTGTCTCGTTCCTGCCGAGTAAGGTGGGAACAAAAATTTAAATCTGTCTAATGAATATCCTGTGCTTCCTAATCGGGCAGAACCATAGGATTCATGTAGATGTGCATCTTCTAATCCCAACTGAGAGATTATATGAAGTTTTGAACTTGCCTGTACTAATGCTTTATCGCTAGAAGTAATAGTTGGCAACAATAAAACAACTGCCCTTTGAATTGCTATTGCAACTTGTGATAGTTGTTTATATATTTCTATTTCACGTTTCACTGAAGTATTTACAGTCAACTCTTGAACGAACTCTTCAAAAGCGGCAATAATAATCGTAACATCTGGTGTTGCAGAAGAACCTAGTGAAGGTAGTTCTACATCTGCTTTCACTGAAACATTTTTTATTAACAGAATAATTTCTTTTAGTAATTGCATTGTAGCATCAATATTAGTCATAGGTGTTGGACTACGAGGGAATATCAAAGTAGGTAATAGACCACTACCTTTTTCTGTTCCATTAATACTATCTTCTCCAAGTAAGAATTGTGCGCCTTTATTAGACATAGTTTCATTACTATCTTCTAGAAGTATAGCACCATCACTTTCTTTCATAACTCTAGTTGGGAACATTGTAGTCTTTACTGCTTCAACAAAAATTTCTAATTCTATCGCTTGTTCTTGCGTTGTCATTAACACTTGTCTTGAAATGTTGATAAGTTGTAAAATTTGTTTAAATCTAGGATCATTAGCATTTAGTCTTACATCAGAACCCCCATACACTGAAGCACGAACAGAAGTTTGAACAGAAACTTCACCGAATAGTGCAAGACCTACTGGATGCAATATTCTCTTGACTGCATCTCTCCATATATTAATTGAGTTACCAACTTTAATAACGTAAGAAAAATCTTGAAAGTATTTACTATCTTGAATACTCTTAGAACTTTCTGAAATACGTCCATCTGCACCTGTGAGAACACCTTCACTTGTAGATAGTGTTCCAACAACTGGAGTAACAGTCGCAGGAGAACTTTGAAATATAGTTGCAGTAGCACCAGATGTGCCGCCTGTAACTCTTCCTCTTCTTGATGGTGTACTAAATTTATCTAATGCAGTATCAGGTTTTACTTTATATAAAGACCTTGTTGTATCAATAGTAGTAATAGTACCATTCTCTACAACTGCATTTTCACTGATTAATAAGTCTCCTGTTTCTAGTTTAATAGCACCAGCATCTTCTTTTAATTGTCTATAAGGTTGTGAAGTAAGTGGTTCACCAGCAACAAATGTTCCAGTTATATCTTCTAATATCATATTTGTATCAGAAGTAACAAGAGGTGCTTGAGTATACCCACTACCTAAATTGGTTCTTGCTATTCCAGTTATTCTTCCTACATCTGAAGAGGTAGCAAATATAGTTGCACCTGTACCACTTGTAGATGTGATAGAAACTGTAGGTAACTGGTCATAGTTGTTACCTTCATTGACTATAAGTATTTCGTGAACTTCACCAGAGAAGTCTGCAAGTTCAGGAATAACTTTACCACCATCTTCCATTAAGAGATTATCACCATCTTCCTTGACTAATTCAACTAAGTTACCGGCGAGAATACTATGACCGTTTTCTAATAATACACCATCACCGCTATTCTCTTGTATCAATCTACCTTCAACTCTTGCAACTTTAGATGAAGCACTAGAACCTTGGCCAGAGTTTGTATATGTAATTTCATCTCCTACTGCATAACCTTTACCTTTAGTTTCTATGAGATACTTGTCAATTTTACCTTTACCAACAGATGTAATATCAAAAGCGGCGGCAGTTCCTATCTCTTCGGTTATAAGTGTTTTACTATCTTCGGTTAAAATATTATCACCATCTTCTTTGAGAATAAATGGTGTGACGTTCTTTGTGACTAATGCATCTCCAGCAGTGAAGTAAGCACCAGAGGTTGTTATATTCACATCAGTAATGATTTCATCAATAATTCCAGTAACAGTTCCATTTGGTGTAGAAATTGTGACTTCTTGTCCGGCAACAAAAGTTCCATTCACACTATTCTGCGTTAGTGCTAGTTCATATACTGTATCTGCACCAACTTGAAGACCTAAAAAGTTTTCAATACCACCACTTGCAAGATTGATAGTACTTTGAGATGGGTTGTTTGCTTGAATAACACTAGCACCTACAATGTCTGAAATAGGTCCTGTTACATTTTTTATATTAAGAATAATATCTGTAGAGAACTGACCATCAGAAACCCGTAACATATCTTTCTTTGGATAGTAAATACTGACTTCTTCGTTAAACAACATTCTAAAGAGTAGAATGATTGACTTATCAGTACCCTTTGCTTGATAGAAGTTCTTAATATTTTTAAGAAGTGTTCTCTTATCGTTTGTTACTGTATCAGGAATGTCTACAAGATAATTCTTTTTGAAGTAATTAACAAATGCATCAACAGTTAAATCAATATCATTATATATTTTTGCGTTTCTTGTAACCTCAACTGCATTACCATGTTGTTCCAACCACTCATAATACGCATCTAAAAACGTGATGAACGTAGGATGGTCTGATTGAACAAATTCAGGTAATTGTTCAGATATAACTGAAGATATCTTACCTTTGATAAGGTCGTTGTCGAGGTTGAATGCCATTAGTAACTGCTTCCACTACTACCGCTTCCTGAAGAACTTGATGAACTAGACGAACCACTACCAACTGATATAGTAGAAGTTTGTCCTGCGGCACCTGTTCCTCCAGTCTTACTTAGTTCACTACTTGATGTAGTAATATATTCAACACCTGCAGAGGATTCTCCAGTTGCTACTTTATCAACGATTGTATTTACAACAACTGTCAATGGATTAATCATAAGAAGAATTTCACGAACACTCACAATATCATTAGAGTTAAGTGTTACAAATATCTCAACTTCACCACCATCAACAACTGTACTAGTAATATTTAGTTGGTCAATAATAATCTTTCCTGCGGCGTAATCAATAGCACCTTGCGTTGCATTAACAATAACTTTTGTTGATGAACCTTCTTCAAGATAATATGAACGAATATTACCAGCACCATCATCATCTAGATAAAGCGTCTGTGTTCTACCGGCGATAGTGAAACCAGTTGATGATAAGTTAGTAGGCGCACCAGCACCTTGAGTAAATAACGGATTATAGAAATTTAACGTATACTTACTTTCTTGATTTAGAATGGCATCAAAGTGCCTCTCACATCTAATCGTTGTGACGTTGGAAACGATACCAGGATCAGCAAGGTCAATTCTATTCACGAACTGAGAATATCTGAAGACACTATCAAAATTCTTGATATCGTTCTGAGCATATGTTTGAACTACATTACGAACTTTAGTTGCTATCTCTGTAGAGGTTGCAGATGTAATGTTTGGATTCCAATACACATTTATTGTAGGTAGAATACAGATATATCCAGCGTCTACAATTTCTGGTGTAATTGACACCATTGTTTTACCTGCAAGATAAGTTGACTTAATAGCATTCTTTGTAGATGTTGTCAATGTTTTTCCTGTTTTAGGTTTGATTGCCATAAAGACTTTACCATAAACAGGCGGATCATTATCTTCACCGCCCCATACTTGCATAGTATCTACGTTATTATATAACTTAGGTAGAATAACTTTAAAGTCTTCTGCGGTAACTGCACGATTTTGTGATGAGTAATACTTAGGAGCATTAAATTTAATACTATCTAAAGTCTCTCTAGGACCACCATTCTGTGCATTAATAACTGTAGTAATTGTAGCATTGGTAGAACCACCAATTGCAGATTGTAATGTAAAATCTGAAGCACCATTAGGATCATCTTCATTACATACAACATATTCTAAGATTACGATATTACCATCTGCAAGTGCTTGACCTAAAACATCATCACCAAATGTTACTTCATAGTGACCACTCTCTACTGCGTCTAAGAAATACACTTTACTAGTTGCACCAATATCTAAAATATTACTTGCTTCAGTAAATGTATTTTGTGTTATATCAGTTACGCTAGTTTGAATTGTTACTTTTAATGTGGTGATATCGATATTTGGTTCGTCTAGTAAAAATCTTTGAGATGCAGTATTACTATCTTTAGTATATTGTAGGTTTAGAAGTGTTCCTTCTTTAACATCTAAGTTAGTGAATTGATAAACTCCTTCAGTAGGTGTAATAGTAGTTGCTGATAAGTTTACAAATTGATAGTTAGTTCCAGACACTCTTGCTCTAAAGACTGTACCCTTAGGCATAGTCAAAGTAGCAGGACTACCACTAGGTGAATTGACTGTTACGTTCAATCTAGCAGTAGATGAAACTGAAGAGCGAGGTGTGTATCCTAAATGTTTAGCAAGTGAAACGACACTATCTCTCTTGACGGCACTATCAAGAAACATCTCGTTTGCTACCATATTACCGTATATTGCATTATAGTGCGTATTATAAGATAATACATCTAACAATGTATTCATCGCAGAACCTTCAAAGTTATAATCTCTGAAAGCATCTTGCGATTGCATATGAGTTTTTAAGTTTGTTTTAATTTCGTCAAAGTCGAGTTCTGTAACTCGTAGTCTTTTAGTTGTCTGTGCCATTAGCGTGTCCTTGTCAAGTAGGTTTCGAATACCTCTTGCTGTGTATGATTAACTACATAAAAATAAATTCTCACTCTATATTCATTGTTATCTGAACCATCTGTTACATCGACTTGCGTAATTTCTGCTCTAGGTTCGTGATTTTGTATAACTTCTTCTACTGACTTTCTAATACTTCTTTGTGTCATCGGAGTGTTATTTTCAAATAATAATCCTGCAACAGAGCAACCTAATTCTGGATGAAAAGGTCTATCGAAATAGTTTGTTTGTATTAGTGCTTTCATTGACTGCTTCACTGCTTCTACGTCAGTCTTCTTCGCCACATCACTAGTACTACTCAATCTAGTAAAGTTGAAGTCTAAGTCGCTAAAATCAGCAGTTTTTCTTGTTACAGTCGTTGCCATACTACTATTTATACCTCTAATCTAAACAGACGCCAGCGTTCCAGTCATATGAGGCACATGACCCATTTGCTGTAATACTTGTAATAGGTCCTGAAGTAGCAGGTGCAGAACCTCCGCCGTTTGCAAATACATTACCTGATGCAGATGCGGCGGCATTTGGTACCCATGACCCATGACCGCCAGTACCATCACCTAGTCTGTGTACTTTGATACCATTCACAAACACGTTAGGCGAACCAGCAGTAGCAGGATCACCACAAGAAGTTGTATCACCTACACGAACTGTCTTCGCACTGTTTGTAAACACGTTAGGCGAACCAGACGCATAAGACGTTCTATGAAAAGCACTAGGTGTAGGACTTGCATGACCTACATGACTGTCTACACCTACTCGTACAACTCCTGGCATCTATTTACCTTGTCCTATATACTTCTTCCAACTTTTACGTTTATGTTTGTTCATTGTAGATGTTATAGGTTTTCTTCCTATAGAAGTACCTTTATATGTTCTCTCATGTATCGCCGTTGTCTGTCTTACTGTCTTTGCCATTATTTAGTCTCCCTAGTTCAAGTTAATAATCGGTGCATCAGCATCAATCTCTGCGCCACCATTTAAGTCTATCACGTTACTTGCATCAACTCTGAAGTTCACACACTTAGCACGAATGTCGTTAGATGATTCCATATCGATATTGCCTTCTGCTTTAATAGTTGCAGTACCACTCACATATATGTTAAAGTTTCCTTTTGTATGTTGATTGTGATCCTTCTCAATCAGCAATTCATGTGTGCCTTCATTTAAAATTCTTATAGAACCATCAGGATGCATCTCAATAAAACTACCAGACATATGTTGTATGTTTATTCGTTCACCGTTTGGTGTATCATCTAGTTCGATAACATGACCGCTCTCTGTTTGATTAACTCTATTGAATGGATATCGTGCATTATATGGATTAGACATTGTAGTCCATGTACCACCATCCCATGCAATAGGGTGTGGTGGATGTTCAGATGCAGATAGATGTTCGTTCTTCTTTTTTAATAGTTTTGAATTTCTATCACCTCTTGATAAACGAGATGTATCGGGTTCTTCAATCTCTATAGGATGAGTTCCAGTAGGATCACAGAAACCTAAAGATGTATTAGGTCTTTCCATAGGGTACCCAGGAAAGGACCCCATAACAACAGGTTCTTGACAACTGTTACCATCTCTGAACCAACCCATAACCCAAGACCCTTTGAGAAGTCCTGATGGAGAATGACCAATCTGCGAAACTGAAGCAGATGTAGTTGGCATCATTACCATCGCCCACGGCAAATCATCAGTAGGTAAAGTTTCTTTGTCTTCAGTGTGAATACCTACACAACGAACTTTTACTCTACCTATTTGCTCTGGATCATTGTGGTCTTCGACTACACCTTGAAACCAAGTGAATCCATCGAATCCCATAACATTACGGTTCATGCTTATTCCTCTTATTTGTATTTAGACTGACAAAACATCACTTGTAGTTTTAAACCCTTTCTTACGCATTACTGTTTTTGCGATAAGTTCAAACTCTTGCGACTGTTTATCCCACTTGAGAACGAATGGCATATTTATATCAGTTCTCATATCTTTAAGAACACCCTCGGCATCTGGACCTAATTGAGGTATCTTCTTTCCATGTTTATTATACGTCTGCTTAAATAGTCTTGTAAGTTCTGCTGGTGTAATATCTTTCTTATTACGAGCATCATTTACTCTATCAATAAAATGTCTAGTAAACTCTACATCAATACCTACTTTTGCAAATAGTCTATCTGCAAACTTTTCTATTTGGTCTAATTCTTGTTGAGAAATGTTTTCTCTGATACTTTTAAAACTACGCATTAGAATCCGTCCCTTACAATATTCATATCTACTTTATATGTTGCAGTTGCATTTCCTATAGGTTTAAATATATGAATACAATCTCTAATTAAATATAGTCCAGTATACTTTTTTTGATATACATCATCATTACCTTCAATTTTTCTAATTGCAGGATAGTTAAACTCTAGCAGTCTACCTGCTTCAATAAGATTAGTACCTGGTACTTGAAAGTTAGAAATAACCATATCGTTAATCTGGTTCATCATATGCTTTCTCATAAGTCCATAATCATCTGCCCATAGAGTTCTATCTCCAGGTTGATTTTTTATTAAAGAATGCATCTTCGATTGTCTCGGACTGACACTAACTTTAACATTAGGATCGTGAGGTTCAGGACCATCTCCATAGTATTGTGGACTATTCGATAGTCTGGTTCTTTTAGGATACTCACCATCCATCTCTTTAAAATAATTATACTCATTCGTAGTTAAAGATTTATGAAATATATCATGTGTTATATGTTTAGAAAACAAGTGACCATTAACAACATCTTCTCCAACATTCGCTCTAGTAAATACTCTGAAGTCATCGATATTTTGTGTAGTCTCACTACCTACCATACCTGATTGAGGTTTTCCATCTGCGCCATAAGTAGGCACACCAGGAATCTTAAATAAATAACCTTTTGTTAATTTTCCTTCTTTTCTATCTGATTTAGTCTCACCCATTGTATCGGTGATAGGTACATTTTTTCCTTTGTCGAGCATAGTTGCTAAAGATAGAAATCTAAATCCTGTATTAGTTTCAAAGAAGAAAAGACCAGGCATATCATCATCTAAATCTATTGCTTTATCTGTAACCCACTTAATGACTTGACTAGGTTTCCATCTAGGGCAAACTAATTTTAAGTTACCAGCAGACCCATCAAGAGAAATATTCTTTTTAGTACCAGAAGGACCATAGATATAATTATCGAACACTGTTTTAATAATATCTGAAGGCGATCCCTTGAAAGCAGTGCTAAGAGATGTGTGCATATTATGCCAACCTGCCTCACTAATTAGATTTAAAGTGAATGACTGTTTTCTCTCATTAATAACAATATTTTTTACTTTAGTAACTCTGAAGTATTGACTAATTTCAGTTTCTTTAGGTCCTTCTTTCACATTATATTTTATGTGTAAGATATTACCACCAATAATAGGGTAATCAGGAACCATGTCGTTACTATCGTTTATTAAAATTTCTGCAGATTGAAAAGGCGTGAGTATACTATCGTATATTGTGAATTGAGCAAATACATCCAATAAGTCTAAGAAGTCTTTTGATTTTTTTGTGCTTGGCACGTTATTGATATATGGGTGATACAAATCTAAAGCAAGTATCTGAACTTCACCTCCACCTTTCACATTTGCCATACTATGCTCCTATAATCTCATCAAACTCTTTTAGAAAATCACCTACTAATTCTGGTCGTAATATTTTAATTGTTCTCTTCTTCTCGTTTTCACGTTCTTCGTATTGACGATTACTTACAGAAATACTAGCAAAGTTTTGAGTAGTACCTATACCGGTAACTAAGTCATAGAAATTTGCAGTAGTTTTAACCATAACAGAGGTATCGCCAGATGCTTGTGGTCTTTCTTTATGATGCTCTGCATCAGGATTAGTATACTTTTTGTTTATCATCTTTTTAAGTTCACGCTCAGTTCTTGGCCAATCTTCATATACATCATGTATTTCATTTGTGACTAGAATAATCCAAGCAAGTTTTGATGAACTATAAAACTGATGTGCGAGAATATCAGGCCTCTCACCTTCTTGAATATCATAAGGGTCATATGCAAATATATTATCGGCAACACCACCCTTTAATTTAACTCTACGAATAATATCTTTTGTGACAATAATTTTTTGTTCATTGACACCTGGTTTAGATATATCATATATGATATCTGGAAATCTGTTAAAGTAACTCATTTAGAAACCTTCTGCAATTCTGTGTTTGTGTAGTGGTTCAATCTCTCTAAAGTTCATTGTAATCTGAACTTCAGTAGGCATACCATTTCTTAATGTAGAAAAAACACCAGACGATGTGTAGTTAGTCGTGAAACTTGTTAGATAACAAGATGATATCTTTTGTAGAAACTTATTTTCTTCATCTTTGAACATAAGAGATATATCAAACAAAGATGGGTAGTCATAAAACAACCCACTCTTAATGAGTTCTGGATGCATATGAAATCTAAATGTCTTAATGATGTTATCGATTGCGATTGCTTCTGCTTCAGACCTTGCCGCCATGTCATATACAAATGAAAACTCTCTGAATGCTACACTTTCAAATCTCTGTTCAATGTGTGGGTTTGAAACTCTTCGGGTAGTAACTTCCATTATATTATTTAAATTAACACCAAACATTTCTGGTATCTGTGCGACACCTTCCATTACAAGTCTAGCAGTTTGACCGGCGAGTGTAGCACCATCTTCACCACCTGTATTACTAGTTACTGCTCGTCCAATAGCACCAGCAATAGCACCTAGTTTTGTTTCAGTATAGTTTGCCGCTGATGTTGAAGTCATTGTCTGAGGAACTGCAAGAGCGATTGATGAATTCAATTTTTTTAGATTTCTTGCACCTGCAAACATACCAGAAGTAAATTTCGTAGTGGAAGCAAATGCCTTTTTTGCTGTCTTCTCAACAACTCCTGGTTCCTCAGCATTATCTGCTTTATCGCCTCCAATAAAATTATTAACTCCCTTTACAATAGTCGAACCTAATTCATCACCTGCTTTTCCTAACGCTGGAGATATTAATGAAGTGTGACCTTTCCATGCTTTAGGTTCACCCTTTTTACCATCTAATTGAAAAGCAGAGGACTCATCAAAAAAGATATCAAATATAACATGATTGTCTAATTCGGGTCCAGCATCAATACCCATATCAATAGGGTACGTTAAATTTTCCGTACCATATACTCTACCTGTTTTCTGAACTTCTCTTCTACTCGCACCTCTGTTGAATTTACCTGAGCGATGGTTAGAGTTTAATGCTGATGGTCTGGTAAGATAACTCATTTCTTCTCCGTCCTATAAATAGTATACTATAATGATTATTTATAAGAGATTTTAGCATGGCATACAAAGGAAGATATTCCCCTATCAATAAAGAGAAATATCAAGGTAACCCTACAAATGTTATTTATCGTTCTTTATGGGAACGTAAATTTATGAAATGGTGCGACTTGAATGCGAGTGTATTAAAATGGGGTAGTGAAGAGACTATTATACCCTACGTTTCTCCTATAGATAAGAAGATACACAGATACTTTGTAGACTTTTATGTGCAACTTCAAGATAAGAATGGCACAATAAAGTCATACTTAGTAGAAGTCAAACCTAAGAAATACACAAAACCTCCATCTAAGACACCTAAGAAGAAGACTAGAGCATGGTTCTCTGAAGTTAAGAATTGGGGTGTCAACGAAGCAAAGTGGAAAGCGGCAACAGAATATGCTAAAGACAAGAAGTGGGAATTCATAATTCTTACAGAAGACCATTTAAACTAGCATAAATACTAGTATGGCAGAGATAAGAGTACTAGAAGAAATCAGAGCGGCGACTGGAGACCAGCGTAAGTCTGCACAGTGGTATCAAAACCAAGTGCGTCAACTTGTTGGAACAGTTTACAGTGGTCAAAAACTTATGAGTGATTATTCTGATAATTTGACTAATAGACTGTTACCAGGAAGAATGTATTTGATTAACTATATGAATCCTATCACAAAGGCAAAGTTGCCATACTATGACCAGTTTCCTTTAATACTTCCATTTAACTTTGAAGGTAATCTAATAAGTGCTTTGAATTTTCATTACTTACATCCAGTTCAAAGAATTATACTATTAGAAAAACTAAGCAGATTTAAAATAGGCGATACAGACATACAGACAAGAATTCGTGCAGACTGGAAGATACTGAGCAACTTTGCAAGGTTCAGAGAAGTTAGACCTGCAGTAAAGAAATATAGAACAGATGTAATCAAAGGTAGAAAACTTTTTATACCACCTGATGATTGGACAGTTGCGGCAATCTTACCAACGGAATCATTCAGAGGAAAAAGTAAACAAGCAGTATACTTAGATAGTAATAGAAAAATGAGGCAGAGACCATGAGCATAAACAATTTTTTAGCAGAAGTTCAAGGAGGTGCTGGACTAGCAAAGTCGAGTAGATACATGGTTATCATGGGAGTGCCTAGAGGAAAGTCAGCAAATAGAAACGGCGTATCATCAATGTTTGGTGAAGGTAATCTTATGAGCGACTTTACTCAAATGAATAGAAGTAGTAATGGTATGTATCTAACAAGTCTTTATTGTGAAGTAGCATCACTACCAGCATTGAACATTGATAGTAAATTAAATAAAGTATATGGTCCTGGTAGAGAGATGCCTTATGGTCGCAGTTACACACCAGTAAATTTTACTTACTACATAGATAGAGATTATATACTTAAAAAATATTTTGATACTTGGCAAAAAGCAATCTACGATGAAGACAGTGGACATATGAATTTTTATAACGAATACATTTGCGATATTCATATTCTTGCACTTGATGCAAATGATAATGATGGACAAAATGGTAAACCGTTGAAAGCAAAGTATCAGTGTACTCTTCAAGAATGCTATCCAAAAACTGTTGCCGAGATTGGATACTCAGCAGGAGGTGCTGAAGTACCAAGACTGAATGTTTCTATGGCATATAGAAAATGGACAGATACTACACTTTCAGAGGGATTAGGATCAGTAGGCGCACACGGACTTGTTGCAAGTACAAAGAGTTACGATCCTAGTACAGGATTGTTTACTACTGAAGGTTCGTCTGGAGGAGTTACTACATTTGCTAATGGACAAGAAGTAATAAGTTTATAATTAACAAGTGACAATATTAAGGAGAAATAATTATGGCACTACCTAGAATTGATGCACCAGAATATGAGTTAGAAATATATAATGGCGATATCATAAAGTTCAGACCTTTTTTGGTCAAAGAACAAAAAATACTTCTTCTCGCAATGGAAGAAGCAGGAAATTCTAATTTGATGAATGCAATTAAAAAGATTATTAATAATTGTACGTTTGACAAATTAGACATGGATACATTACCACTATTTGAGATAGAGAATATCTTTTTACGTTTAAGAGAAAAGTCGGTGGGCGAGAGCATTGACTTTAGAGTTAAATGTTTAGAAGAAGGTTGTGAAGGTCTAACAAATATACAACTAAATTTAACAGATGTTAAATATGATGCATCAAAACTTGTTGACAGTAAGATTAAAATCAACGATGACATTACCATTCATATGCAATACCCAACAATTAAAACACTTAGTAATGTTGATGTAGCGAAAGTTGATGGTAACTTTAACTTTCTACAGAACTGTATTGAAAGTATTGAAAGTGATGGTAACATTATTGATGCTAAGACTACACCTAAAGAGGAATTGAAAGAATTCATCGAAAGTATGACTGCAGAACAGTTCGATAAAATTAGAACTTATCTGGAAGCAATGCCGAAGATTTCTACTACTTTAGATTATGTGTGTAGTACTTGTGGTAAAGAACAAACTAGAGAAATAAGTGGGTTACAAAATTTTTTAGCATAACCCTCTCGCATGATGAGTTAGTTAATTATATGCAAACGAATTTTGCATTGATGCAACATCATAAATACTCATTAACAGAACTAGAAAACATGATACCGTGGGAGAGGGAAATATATATTACTCTGTTGACCCAATATATTCAAGAAGAGAATGAAAAACAAAGACAGAGGAACGCAACATGACGGAAGAGATTAAAAAAGCAGGATTTCATCCAGCAGACACAAATGGTGATGGTAAAGTAACACCAGGCGAACAAGAGATGTATCTTGAATTTAAACGAAAAGAACTAGAGGATGCAGATGCGAGAAGAGATGCTATGAGATTTATGACATGGTTTGCTTTGATGGGAATGTTATTTTATCCATCAGGTATTTTGATTACATCATTACTAGGACAAGAAGTGGCGGCAAGATTGATTGCAGATATCGCACCGACTTACTTTGTCGCAATTTCAGCATTGGTTGCCGCTTATTTTGGAGCAAATGCTTACGCTGATAAAAAAAGTAAATAGGAACTAAAAAATGGCAGATATAAATTCACTAGCAGATGTAATTGAAAAGATGCAAGTAGAAAATGGCATCAAGTTAGATGCACAAGTTACGCATCTTGCTAGTATGGAAACATATCTGCAAGACATCTTAGGTACACTCGCACCTCAAACTGATTTACTAGAACAAATTGCGGCCGCACTTGCACCTGATGCATTTGGTGCGGCACAAGCAACAGAAACGAATAGAGAAGCACCAGATGGTGCGCCTATCATAGCAGGTCCTGCTGATAATAGTCAAGTAGCAGTTGATAAGAAAAAACCAATGAGTAAACTTGCAATGCTTGGTGTTGCCGCCGCTGGTGCGGCCGCTGGTCTTGTTGCCGCCTTTGCAGGATTCTTAGACTTTGATGCACAAAAAGTAAAAGACAAAGTATTAACACTCACAAGTTTAAACGAGGAAGTTTCTCTTGGAGATATAAACAAAACTGTTTATGCACTTACAACTCTTGGTGGTGGTCTAGCAATATTTGGAGTAGGTTCTGGAATAGCAGGTCTCTCTGAAGCACTTCTAAACTTTACTGGTAGCAGTAATTTTGTAGATAGTATTGTTGAGAACGTCAAGAAACTCGCTGGACTAGGTGCAGATATATCAGTAGCAGATGCATTCGTAGCGGCACTTGCATTAGGAACAATCGGAGGTGGTCTTGCTATCTTTGGTATTGGTTCTGCAGTTGCAGGTTTAGCAGGAGCATTGAATAATTTTATGGACCCCAAATGGGCAGTAACTATTGTTGATAATGTAAAAAAACTCGTTGAAGTTGCAGACATTGATTTTACTAAGGCAGTAAAATTCGCCGCAAACATGACATTAATATCTGCTGGTCTTATTATCTTTGGTGTTGGTGCGGCAGTTGGAGGTCTTGGTAGTGCCCTTGCAAACTTTACCGATCCTACATGGGCGAAACTTATTGTTGATAATGTAAAAACTCTCGTAACTGTTGGAGATATAGACTTTAAGAAAGTAGTAGATTTTGCCGCAAACATGGGATTTATATCTGCTGGTCTTGTAGCATTTGGTATTGGTAGTACTGTCGCTGGAGTAGGTCAAGCAATCGCTAAATTTACTGGAGGTTCTGATTGGTCACAAACTACAGTAGATAATGTTAAAAATCTTTTAACTATCCCATCTTTACCTGGAGCAACTCCTGCAGAAGTAGAAAACTTTAAAACTGTAATGTCAGGATTATCAGATGGACTAATGTCATTCGCTGGAGGTAATCTTGTTGGTTCTCTTGCAAACGCTGGATCAAAAATAGTAAATTTCTTAACAGGCAGTGAGTCCCCTATTACAGAAATGATGAATGTTGCTAGTAAAGCAGACGACCTAACAAAAGGCGCAACTGCACTAGAAAGAATTGAAAGTGCATTATCAAAATTAAGTGGACTTAAATTTGATGGCGGCGATATTAATATTAAAGATATGGCGGATGACTTAGTAGGTGCCGTGCCAGCAATCGAAAAAGCAATCATGGGTGGTAAAGCAGAGGGTGGTTTCTTTAAAAAATTGTTCGGTGGAGAAAGTATAGAATTTAAAGGTCTTGCATCAGGTGAAGTAAATTTCGAAGAAGCATCAAAGAATATTAAAATGTTAAGGGATTCGCTAGGTCTTGTAGCACCTGAACCAGCGGTACCAATTACAACTGCTGGTGCTATGACCGGTCCACCAAACACACAATTAGTTGGTGATGGTGTTGTAGTTACTAAGTCAGGAAATAAATTACAAACTGCACAAGCAGAAAATAACGAACTATCAACTTTAGAAATGTTGTACAATCAACAAAAACCAAGCGTGACGCAGATTAACAGTACCAACTCTAGTAATGCAAGTACTACAACTGTTTCAACGAATAACATACATCATAAGTCAGATTTAACTCAACTTACGAATGTTGATTTCTAAGTAGATAGTTTATAGAAAAACCAAAATAAAAATATACAACCAAGACCAACAAGAGCAATAGCGACACTAATCTCAAACCATTGATACATTTGCTGTTGTCTTTGTATTCTTGCTCTTAGTTCTGCCTTCTCTTGGTCTTTTCTTCTCTGTGCCGCTTCTGCTTGAAACTTAATCCAATCTTGCCACATACCAGCACGTCCTGTGTAAATCATAAGTTCACGCAGTTCGTCTTCTTGTGCTTTGATTTGCTCTAGTGCAAGAAACTCTTCTAAATCAGATTTGTCTCCAGATGCTTTATTAACTTTTTTCTGTAAAGCACTCTTTGCGTCAAAATAGTTGATAATACCCTCACCCATTTGATGAAGTTCTTTACCATTTTGAATGAATTCTTTTACAGTGTTAAATGCCGCCGAGCATAGTGCGAGTTCTGCCAGCATGATTACCCCTTGCTAGGTTAAACATCTTATATCATACTGTAGGGAAGTGCGACCATATCAATCGTTACTACTATTTATAATGGTTCTCAATATCGGCATAAAAAAAAGAGGACGCAAGTCCTCCTTTTCTTAAACAACTGTTACTTTCTTCATCAAACGAAATCTAAGATTTCCTCAAACTAGTATAAGAGTAATCTGATGAATGGAATAACTTCCGTTCTCCTATTGTGTTATGTTAGTCATCGCTGGCAAGTTTACTGAAGTATGACATTGCTTCATCATCTTCATCATCACCTGATGATTGTGTCACCTCTGGTGTAGTAGATTTCGCTTCTTCTACCCATGGTGCTTTATCCACACTTGCTGGTGTTGGCGTTGGTGCCACAGCAGGCGTGAAACTTTCTTGAGATGCTCCTTCTAAGTTGAGAACCAAATTAAGTTTTGATTGCAACTCATCATAAGACTTGAAGTTTGATGATGCAAGAAATTCTTGCAACTTATATTGTGAGTTCCACAATGCTTCAATCTTAGCATCATCACCTTCGAATACAGGTGATACGGAATCAAATTCAGATTTATCGTAGTTAGTAAAACCTTCTACTTTTCTAATCTTCAATTTGAAGTTTGTACCTTTCCAAGGATCAAATGGGTTGATAGGACTTTCGTCTTCAAACTGTGGTTTCATCTGATCCATAATCTTATCAAAGATTTTCTTACCAAACTTGAACAGTTTCACTTGACCTTCATTCTCAGGATGCTTAGGATCAGAAACTACTAAGACGTTAGCGATATAAGAAAGTCTACGCTTCTGCTTTCTCGCAATGTCTTTGTTCGCTTCAGTACCAGAGTTCCATAGTACAGAGTTATGCTCTGCAACCGGGTCTTTTTGATTTAGCGTAGTGAGAGAATTCTCAATATACCATTTACCAGTAGGACCTTGAAACCCATGATTGAAGATACGAACCCATGGTAGTTCTTCACCTTCACTCTCTGGAAGGAATCTAATAACTGCATAACCATTACCAGACTTATCTAGTTCTGGACGCCAGAAGCGTTCATCTTGATTGCTGTTGTTAGACTTTTGGGGGGTATTTACTTTATCTACTTCTGTTAGTAGACGGGAAAGATTGTCGTTAGACTTCTTTAGTTGTGCGAATGTACTCATATGTTTTTACCTCGTATGTACGTTATATTGCGTTGTATAAGTTTATCTTATCCACATATTCATCATATGCTACTATTTATACGACTTTCATCATATTTCTGTTGCTTACTATACACTATTGCCTTGTATTTGTCAACATCAAAATCAAGAAAAGGTCGGTATTTAATTAACTTTCGCCGTTCTTCTTTCCAGAAGAAATCATCACCGAGCGTCTTATCCCAATATGCCAAATAGTTGTTAATAGCATCTAGTATCAACATCGTTTCGATTGTTACATCTCCACGACTATACATTTGTAGTAGAAGAGGATGTTGCTCATCTTTAACTACAAAGCATTTGTCGAACTTGTTAATATTCTCTTCATCAAGTTCTGAACAAATCTCATCAAGGTCATCTTGCAAGTTCTTAGTTAAACTCTG
>VMHT01222725.1_pt1 | contig 19154 bp, 28 predicted proteins | sample 4693611 | NCBI WGS metagenome assembly VMHT01 (sample SAMN12280063, study PRJNA550983) | marine metagenome | isolation source: seawater sampled from same location over 5 years 0.02-0.2 micron viral filtrate | place: USA: collected off the coast of southern California halfway between the port... ...
ATCTGGATGGTCTGTGGATAAGATGGTTGTTCCTGAGTCTGCACCCGCCGTCAATGAGGCTGGCTTATATAGATAATGAAGCTCTACCGAATAACCAGAATCCGGTACGGGCGACAATTCAAAAGCCGTGTCATCAAACAGCGAGTAATACTTGGGTTGTGCTGTGGTTGTTGTCAATGGGCTGTACTCTTTAACAAACGACGGATGCTTGTAATCCAAGTAGTAATATCGATTGTTGCTAATAACAGCCAAAGAGAATGGGGCAAAGAAGTCTGAAGGCGTAGCGAGAAATCTGTTGCCTGTGGTCAGTGTTCCTGTGACGTTTTTGCGTTGCTCGGGTAACTGTACCAGCTTAAAAATGCGGCTCTCTGCCTCCTCAATGAAGGTGTTGAGGTTATCGTTGAAGGTTGTTTCGTCAACCTGCAAGTAGTCTTGAACCGTCGATTTAAGAGTCGCTAATGTAAAACTCATGACGTGGTTACCTCAACCGTGCCTAGGCCGCTGTTTATTTGATAGGTCGTAAGCTCTGTACCCAGTATACCTTCGCCCACGTTAGTGTAGACAGTAAAAAAGTTTCCGTCGTTACCGTCTGCCGCTTGGTCTATTCGCGGATCTCTCAAGGCCTCTGGGTCGACGGGAGTTGGCTTGCGCATCAATTGAGGGTGTTTTGGCGACCACTGATCAGGGCCCACGAGCAAGCCGTCCCAAGTCTTCTTCATGTCCTTGAGGCGATAACGGAACCCGGTAATGTCACAGATTCCATAAGCTCGTCTGTTAGATGCAAACGCCATTACGCAATCTCGTAGCTTCTAATATCGGGAGCTATGCGGAAACTTGACCGTGGCTCATCTTGAGAAAGCGCGCGCTGAAACTCTTCTTCGTACAGCGGCTTAAGCAACTGAACCTTGTCGGGTGCTCGCTTCAAAGCCAAGTAATAAGCGAGTCCTGCCGCTAAACACGGATAAAACCGGAAGGGTACTTCTAGCGTGTTAGCCCCTACGTCAGCGTCATCCATGCGACTAAGTACGTTCAAGTACACGGTATACGTGCTGTTCTTATCTGGCACCGGCCATACCGTAATCGTAGGCGACAACTGCTTGTCGATGAAATACTGGTTGGGCTTTCCTGTCGTCGATTTTGTTGCAAGGTGCGCATATTCAGCGCGTGACATACGACTCAACGGGATGTCTGTAGTAACGCCTTGTGACGTTTCGCGAACAAAAACGTCCAAAACATCGATGGTTGCAGTAGGGTTAGTAGCGTCGATCGTGTACTTGTCTGTACCTTGAACCATAGCGACGGTCTTTTCTTTGACCGTCCACTGATTTAATCCACGGTTAGCCCACTCTGCAAGCATGAGGTTGAGCGATCGCTGGGCGGTCTTCAGGTCGTAGCCAGTCCGAAGCTCTAAGCCGCAACGCTCAAACGCCTCTTCAACGTAGTCTGCTACGTCTAACTCGAAATCTTTACTCCCGCTCGTCGCCATTTTCTGCACCCGCGTATAGGTTATCGAACACTTGATTTACGTCTAAAGTGTAGTCTAAGTCAGATTTGCTGTAATGGATATGTTGCGAGGGCCTAAAATCAGGGGCACCGTCGCCTAGCTCAAACTGTGCTGGCCTCGTCACTCTGACTCGATTATTAGGCAACGCAACGATGTTGCCAGTCCAATCACCCGCATCAAGTAGCTCTAAGACATGGTTTTGCTTGTGTTGAGCTGGATCGTCAGCGGTATCTGACTCGGTGTAATCCACTGTGAAATAGTATTTTGCTGGGTAAAACTCCCCGTTTATCTTGGCTATCCAAGGGCACGGGTCACAGTTTTCTAGCTTATAAACGCTGTGAGTTCGAGATGCGCAGTCCCATGGCTGTGCCGCCCATACAGGCATTGGCTCAGGCCATTTCTCGAAGGGGGTGTCCCCCACGAGAGCGGTGATAGGCATACGAGCCCACATTGCGCCCCCGTGGAGGTTCGGCTCATCGGTATCGTAAGTCTCAGCTCCAGTAAATATGACCTGAAAAGACAGGCATCGCTTAGGTAGCGTCGTGACACCGATGACCATGGCATGAAGAAACTCGCCATGGTATTTCTCGTGATTGTGCGTGTACTCGCGTCGGACCCAACACTTAAAGTAAGGAATACTCGACTGAAGAAAAGCCATTATCGGCCATACAATCCGCTATTCTTGCTCGAAGGAGCGCGCACAGGACTAGACTTGGCTTTGCTCTTCATGGCGCCGCCTTTAGCGTAACCCTTAGTTGCCATGCCGCCTGTCTTCATTTTCTTGGGCTTTCCGCCGCCGGTAGGGCCACCCGGAACAACTGGGCCAGACGGCGGTCGCGGCCGACCCTTTACTGGTCCCGAGGATGGGCCTGTTACCCCCCGACCCGGCGGGATAGTTGGATTGGCAGGTTTTTTTCTACCCTTTGCAAAACCCGACCGTCCTGCTCTTTGAGCGCCGCCGCGCGCCATACCTTTTGCCTTCATTTTCATGATTGAGCCTCCTTCGGCCGCAAATGTTTTGACATTAGTAGGCTTGCCGCCTACGCCTTGTTTTTTCGCTCGCTTCCGCCTTACGGCTGAAGCCACCTCTTTTTTCGACATTTTGGCCGCTTTGGCCGCTGGTACACACTTGGGATAACCGCGATCAGAGTCCTTAGCGCTCTTGCGACCACACTTTTCGTAGCCACCACCCTCTTTGGGTGCGCTAATATCAACCCAGTTTTCCTTGCCGAACCAGTCGTCGAGGCCGCGATTTTTAGCCACGAGGAACTCGTACAGTCTTACGCTTGCTTTGCATCATAGCGCCACAGCCCCGAGGTTGCATCTCTACAGAGCCTCCAAATTTCATGTTACGAGCAATAGCCTCGCCGCGCCTACGTTCATACTTGCTCAGCTTGCCGTCTTTGTTGAGGTCGCTTTTCTTTGGATCTAAAGTCACTTCGCCTCCGATCTTACCTTCGTAGGTTCCGCCCATGCGCTTGTATTCTTGCACCATCCAGCCGTTAGCATACGCGCTAGGATAAACATCGAATTTAGCTTTAGCCTTGGCTTTTGCCTTACGATATAGCGATGGATTAGCTACGTTGTCTGGTACTTCGCTTGCCATTAGATATTACCTCTGCCTCGACCCCTGAATCCCGGAGGGAAGGTGCCCATTCTTGGCGGAGCCTTTGGTGGTGATTTAGGCGGTGCGGGAAGGGGTTTTATTCCTGCTGTACCAGCCGGTACGCGCTCATCAAGCCGTCCACGCAGATTAGCAATCTGCTCACGGATTCCGCCCAAATCTACCTGCGGGATATCTATACCTTCTCTAACTCGGCGCGCTATAGCGTCCATATCGACCGTAGGCCTTTCATCTAAGCGACCACGAAGTTGAGCAATTCTCTCAGTCAACGGGGTTACCTGCCCCCTGACTTCTTCCAGTCTGCCGCCAAGGCGCTCTTCAAGAGTTGATCTTTCTTGAGTAGCTCGATCTCCCTGCTCACGCAAAGCGGCTACACGCTCAGCCATACTCTGGCCAAATTCACCAACACTACCTAATCGCTCTCTTAAGTCTGCAATCCGAGGGTCAATGCCACTGCGCACACGCTCCGCGATTGCGGCTTCGTCTGGCCCTTCGCGTTGCTCAACCGCACGGAGACGTTCGAGCACTTCCGGGGGTACAAAACCACCCCTTTCTTCCATAGCTCGACGCAAATTGTCTTGAATCTCGTTTGAATTCGGAAGCTCGATGCCTTCCTGCACCCGGCGACGAATCTCGTCAATATCAAAGTTTGGTAAACCCTCCAAGCGGCCTCTGAGATTGCCAATTTGCTCGCGCAGAGCGGCGGGGTCAAAGTTTTCTCGAAACTGAGCTATTGCGTCCACATCAATGTCGGGAAGCGAGCCAACTTGGCCTTGTAGTTCTCCAAGCTGTTGAGCAATGTCAGTGGAGCCGCTTTGAAGTCCTTGCAGTTGCTCCTCAACCGGACGAATCCGGTTTTGTAGCTCTTGACGCAGAGCCGCGATTTCGTCGGGAGGAGCGCCTGCATCCATGCTTTCTTGTATCTGACGACGAAGGTTTTCAACATCAATCTGCTCCTGTTCAGGAAGCAGTGCCATAATTTCATCACGTATTTGCGTGACGTCAGGGAAGTCTTGCTGAGCAATCTGTAAAACTTCACCCGTAATTTCACGGCGCAACGCATCAATATCTACCTCGCCAAGAATGTCCTGACGTAACTGCGCGCCGAAAGCATCAAGGTCGGGCCCTTCTTGCCCTTCAAGCGCCCCAATTCGATCCATAAGCGCTTGACGCTCGGATGAAGCCAAGTCGGACTGCTCTTGTGCGGCTTGTTGCGCGGCTTCTTGAGCTGACTGAATGTCCTGCGCAAACTGATCGTATTGCGCTTGCATTGCAGGCTGTTGAGCCTGCATTTGACTTAAGCCATCCATGCCGCCTTGATTGCTGTAACCGAACGAAGGCATTGTAGTGGAAGGCATGGAGCTTTCTGGACGGACACCTCGATCAAAGACTGATCGGTTCATAAAAAAGTCAGTGGCACCCGCGTAAGGGCTTTGGCCGCCAGAATACTCTTGGAAAGCGCGCGACATTAAATTGTCGTAAGAACCATAGTTAGCGGGGCCAAACAGGTCATCGCTCGACGGTGAGCCGGAATTTGGGAGCGGCATAGGGCCACCCGTCTGTGGTGGTACACGGATAGGTGGTTGTTTTATGGGCTGTAGAACCGCGTCACCACGGGGCGGTTTTTCGTCACGATCGTCAATGCCATTGCCGTTGCGATCTATAAACTCCATAGTACGAACCGACTCATCCACAGGCATAGAGCCGCCTGTGCGAGGCATAGGCCCAGTTGGCACCTGTGTGCGCGGTATAGGCCCACTTGGCAATGGCAAGTCGCCACCCGTGCGACCCATCGGCACTTGTCCGGGAGAGACGCCACCTTCACCCAAAACAATTGGTCCGGGGGGCATTCCGGGAATTTCCATGATTGGCGGAGAGCGATATCTGCCGGTTCGCTCATCAAAATTTCGTGAGCCGCCCGCGTAAACTTGTCCGGGAGGCGTCCTTTTCAATAAAGATTTTCCTAATGACATATCATCACCAATTTTTGCACGACCAATAAGCCGCCGTGAAAACGTCTTTTTTCTTCTCTACCGCGTCACAATTGTGGCGAGCGCGGAAGCTCTTACGTCGTTCTGGATTGCTTTTCTTAATGGTCATGTTGGAGTCGCCAAAACGCACCATCTTCACCTGATCACCTTTTTTGGCTAAAACCTTAAATTTTTTGGGACCGCCACTGGTGCGCACCGGCTTGTTATAGCCGGGGAACGACTCACCACGGTAGGTGAGCCTTCCGCCTTCAGAGCGCGTGACGTCCTTGGTATCAGCCATAAGTCTTCAACAGCTCCAAAATGACCGTATAAGTATCGCCAGAAGAGGCACCAATTGTGGTGAACTTTACGTCCCCAGTCTTACCAGAACCAGCGTCGTTAGGTATGGCGCTAAATGACGAGTAATCGTGCATACCATTGGAATCAGGCGACAATCCGATAATTAAAGTGTCTGTGCTTGCGTCGTTCAGTAGCTCAACGCCCATGCCGACACACTGCCACCAAATTTTTGCTACAGCGACCTCGGTGCAAGCGTCTCCACGACTATTAGCTGTCAATGTGCTTACATCGACCTTTGTTACTGCCGACTCACCAGTGCCGTCAGAAATGTTTGTAAACTTCAAAACGGCCTTACGCTCACCGTCTTGGATAGTTTGTGATGTGACCGTATCTGCCATTATTAAACCCTCGCGGTTAAATCCCTCGGGAGCCGGAGCTACCCGAGAGGCTCAGAATCATTAAGCGTTGTTAATGTTCTGGATGTACTCAACAGTGACATAACCAGCACCGCTATTTCCAGCAGAGAAGTCGATGAAGATACCGACATCTGAAGTACCTATATCAACCCAAGTATCTGCGTCGGTGATCGTGCCGTCAGCTCCATGGTGGATTACATTAGCCGCTGTACCTGCCGCCAAAGCTGTAAATAGCTCGGTCGAAGTCGACGAAGTACCCATAGAAATGTTTGCGGCATCACACGCAGTAGTGATGTAAACAATAATCTCAGTGATTTGGCTGTTTGCAGGAACCACGATTCCTGTATCAGCCGCTGTAGTGGACTGAGTCCAGCTCGCAGTTTGCGCCATCTTGACGAATCCGACGTTTTTGACGTCAGTGCCAACCGTGGTGCCTGTAGTGTCTTTGATTGTTCCGGCCTTAATTGGACCAGAGAAAGTAGTAGTAGCCATGATAAGTCTCCTGTCTTGGCAAGTGTCAGTTAATACTGTCAGAAAGACCTTGTCATCATAGACCTAGATGGAGACAAAAAAAAGGGCCCTTTCGGGCCCAATAAGTCGAGGCTCTGTAGAAACCTCTTCTTGCAGTTTAAGCGCCCTGCGATCCGTAGATGCCGCGCCAATCTGAGAATCCGAATGAATAACGCTCGCGCGCCTTGTATCGGATGTTGCCAGTTGAAAAGTCTGGCTCCATAGACGTCTCCATCGCGGTACGCTGGAACATCTTGAGGCCTTCACCAGACTCGGTGACAGACGTCAGGATGAAGTACGCATCGGGGTCAGTCAGGTAATGGTTTACCGTGTAACCACCGGGCAGTACGCCAGTGTTGCGGATGGCGTTGATGTCGTTGTCAGCAGTGCCAACACGCTGTTGCGAGTTGAGAATGCGGTCAGCAACGAACGTCAACTGTGGTGGAATGACCAGCTTAGTCGCTTGTACTGAGATGGTCAGACCACGATCGTCAGTGAAAGTGCTGATATCAATCAGCGAATCTTCCAATGATGTCTCGTTGAGGTCAGCCATCGTAGTAGCACGGTTTGCTAGAGTGCCGCCACCAGCCAATGGGTGTGCTGTTGAGATCAAAGGCTGACCGTCACCACCAGCGAAGCTAGTGTTGAAGGCGTTGTTAAGAACGTCAGCGCCCTTAACTTCCTTGGTGTTAGCCATTGATCGAGCCAATGCCTTAACGTAACGACGGCCCAGTGAGTCGTAAAGGTTGTCCTCTACAGCCTCATCGGTCAGCGAAAACGCTAGTGCGATGGTGTCGTGAGTGTAACGAGCAGTGAAGCCTTCTGACGCAGTGTCGAAAGATACACCCTGACCTTCGGTCTTGACGGGTGCGCTTCCGAAGCCTGTAATCAGAACTTCTTCTTCAAAAGCACGTTGCGAGTCTTCGATAGAGAAAATCTCTTCGTACTCACGGTCGTATGTGTCATAGCTCATGCCGAACAAGGCGTTAAGACCGGGTTCAAGCTCCTTCGCTAATTGTGCGCGTGAAATAGCCATCTAATTAGCCTCCTTATGCCAAGCCAGCAGACTTAACACCGGCAATGTGGTTTTGGATAACCACCATCACGTTAGTGTTAGCGCTTGCTACGTCGTCGTTGTCGGGATCTTGGCTGATATCAAGGGCCTTGAGAGGCAACGTGGTGGTAGTTGCACCAGTTGTCACGTCAAGCTCCATGTTTGATCTGCCAGAGCGGGTGTCACCGGTTGTTGACTGGTCGACGATATCGAAGTTGCCGAACAAGTCAGCTACTGGGAAGGTGTCGTCAGCCTGAACCTCAAACACAACATCGGGATCATCAACGATGAACGCAATGATGTCGTCTGCGGCTACAGCACCGGGGTAGTAGTTTGAAAAAACCTGCTCTTGAGAAGTGGGGTCCGTATACTGACAGCCGTTGAATACACCAACGACTGGAACAGCAGATCCAGCCGCCGCACGAGAAACAGTACCGCCAGTTAGTTGCTTAACCAAGTCGCCTTGGAAAATAGCACCAGATTGGTTGTTGGCGATTCTATAACGTGATTGGCCACCAGAATATGGAGCACCACCCATCATGTGGGCAGGACGAAGTCCAAAAGCGGCATCTTTATTAGCCATGGATCAATCTCCTATTGCTTACCAAAGGTTACACGGCTACTGCGGTTAGGATCGTATTGTACATACCGAGAATCGCCTCGGGTCTCATTGAACATATTATTGTCCAATGCGTCCTTAGCTTTTGCCGTCTCATTAGCATAGTGTGCACTACGCTGTTCGACGAACTCCTCGGGCATCTTAGCCAACAGTAAGCCTTCGTTATAAACGACGCCTTCATGCCTTCCGTTGTCCATGGTAGGAAGTTCCCATTCGGGAGGAAGGTCGGTTCCACGAACCAGTTCCCATCCTTCACGAATACGACGCGAGACATTAGCCCGGTCTTCCGTTCCTAACATACTCTCTCGAATCCATCGGTATACATAACCGGGAGGAGCCGGGGGAGTTTCCAACTTACGCACTGGGCGCCATACTTTTCGCCGAGCCTGATTATCGTGCGCTCCGCTTTCACGCGAAGAACGGGTGCTTTTTGTATCTGCCATTACCTTGCCTCTCTTTGAGCTACTTTCTGTTTCTCTTTTGCCACAGCCTTGAGCCAAGCTTCCTCGGTCATGTTGTGTGGCTTAAGACCACGCAATCGCTCCAGTTCACTAGAAGTAAACTTTACACCGTTCTTGTTGCCTCGTGTTTGTGGCCGACCACTTGGTTGGGCGGACGCAACTCTTTGCACGGCGGGTTGGCGTCCTGTTGATTCGACCGCATCCGTGTCGTTGCCGACACTTTTGCTTAAGCTAGGATAAACCCTCGCAACGCGAGAATCTAGTGCCTCATAGTATTCCTCGGAATCCGGCTCAAAGCCTTCATTTATAAGGTTGTAGTGCGTGAAATAGGCAAACTGAGTCGCCTCAAGATTTGTTTCATCGTCGCCATCACCATACCAAGGGTTCTTTTCATGCCACGTCATGGCCTCTTTTGTGGGTTGAATCTCCTGCTGAGGCATCGCTTGCTGTTGAGGCACAACCTGTTCCATAGGTTGGTATTGCTCCTGTGGAGCTTGCCGACTTTTAGCAACCCGAAGTTTTTCTTTCTTGATTGCAATGTCGTTTTTCAGCGAGTCAGCCTTGGACATGAGGTCTGCATCTTGGCTCTGTACAGCTTTCTTGTAGATGTCCTCTACCTGCTGTTCCTGCGCCTTAAGCTTGTCCTCTTCAGCCTGTAGCGTCGAGGCTTGACCCTGTACAGCCATTTGCTTGTACTGAGCCAGCTCATTTTGTTGTTGATAGAGCAGTTGCTCGTACTGTTGTGCGCGCTCTTCAGCCTCTCGCGTTTTAGCGTTTAGCTTATTGATGCGCTTGGAAACTGACTTGGTATATCGCTCAAGCTCATCACCCTCGGGCTCTTGTCCTTCAGGTGCGTCCTCAGTGATTTGGATCTGGATCTCCTCTTCTTGAGGAGCTTCATTCACATTTTCAACACTCATAGTAAGCTCACTATATCGTCTGGGTTAAGGATTGTGCCGATGACCTCGTCATCGTTGATGATGCGCACTTCCGCGCCATCTTCGAGCTTAAACCTAGCGCCAGCGTAGCGGCCAATCATGACCCATTGCTTTTCCTCGCACCAAGGTGTATCGCCGAATTTTGCTTTGTCGTTATAACAAAGTGGCCCCATTTTCACGACATAGGCAACAACGGTAGCCAACGCTTCCCGGTCCATTGTCGCTTTGGTCAGGACAATGCCGCCCTTGGACTTGGCTACACCCGAGTAGGGCAACACCAACATCCGCCAACCTACAGGGTTAGGCATTCTCTCTATTGCGCTTTTTTCCAAAAGCGTTGGATCAAGAACCACTTGATCCGGGTCAACGTAAGCACCCTCCACACTCATTTATCGCTCCTTAAAGTGATTAGCTAGTTCTTCCTCGATAAATGATAGTGCCTTTAGCTCGCCTTGTATATATTTGTATTGTTCCATGCACGTTAGTGCACCAGAAGTCAATGTGCCGGTTAAGGTTTCACGGCGCTCTTCAACGGCTTTTTTTATCGCACTAGCAAGATTAACCTCACGCATTAGTCGATCTCATAGAAGCCAAGGCCTTTTGTAGCCGCACCGCCACCACGGACTGTTTTGTGGACACGCTTAACAGCGCCGCCGTTCTTCATGTCCTTGGCTTTTTTCATAGCAATAGCTAAAGCCTGATTATGTGACTTACCGGCCTTCATCTCAGTCTTGATGTTATCGCCGATGTTTTTTTTGCCTTTTTTAAGTGCCATTACTTTTTCCCCTTTGCTGGCGCCTTCTTTGGCGCTTTCTTTGCTTTAGCTTTAGACTTAGCCTTAGCCTTCGCAGGTGCCGGTTCAACCGCAGGTGCTGGCGCAGGCTCTGGAGCCGGTGCCGCAACTGGTGCAGGCTCAACGCCTTCGATTCTGGCTTTTTTGGCCGCAATTCTTGCGTCAGAAGCCGCCTTTTTTTCAGCCTTTGCTTTAGCTTCCGCTTCGCGAGCTTTCGCCTCGTCTGCTGACCTTTGCTTTTTCCATTCACGAAGCTTTGCAATTGCCTCTTTCATGTAGCTAATCATTGTATTGTGCCTCCAAATTTGGCGTTAAGTTCGAGAAGTTTGAGTTCAGCCTGCTGTTGTAGGCGCTGAATAGCTAAATCCATCTTCTCATCATTGATATCACGCTGTGCCTGTATGCGTTGCTTGGCTATCTCAGTTTCAAGTAGCTTTTCGTTTGAGCGCGCTTGCTCTTTTGCCTCAAACTGAGCTTGGTCCATGTTCATTTCTTTGTCTCTTAGCTCCAGCTCGCGCTTACGAATTTCCACTAGTGGATCTTCGTCACTGCCCTGACCAATACTCATTAGCAGGTCTTGAGTGAGCTGAGCCAAAATAGGGGCTGAATACTGCTCCGTCATATCGTTCATCTGCTGTTGCATCGGTTGCACCTGCTCTTGTGGCACTTGACCCGACTGAACTGCTTGGCTTAGCTGTTCCATTTGGTCACGTAGCTCCTGCGGCAACTGCTCCTGAGCCATGTCTGAAGCCATGAACTGTAGGTGTTGCATCATGTGCGCAATGATACCGCCCTGTAAGGGTGGCGTATTTTTTACGATATCCGTCAAAAACAAACTACGGTGCGCGTCGATGTGAGCTTGGTGGTTCTGCTGTGGGAAGGCTTGTGCCGGTGCTCCCATCATAAACCCGGAGTTTTCTGTACCCGCATCAATTGGCATCGGTGTGGGTGGTGGTGCAGGTGGTTGCAGTAAGCCCTCAACATTATCAACACCCAAAGCCGCATACATACGTCGGTAAGCCTCGTACATACCTTGAGGACCATGGATTTCGGGGTTTGATTGCACCAACTGCAATAGCTCTTGAGCCATGGTGATGCGTTGGCTCTGGCTGAAAATGTTGGGATCGCTAACCGGAATGATGTCTACACGACCATCGAAGTCCTGTAGTTTGATTTCCTGCGGCCCGGTTCCTGTCAGATACGGGTACGAGGGAGGCAGATAGTCTGCAAAGACCTTAGCCAGTAGCTGAAATTCTACACGCTGGCTGTAATGCAAGCGCTTGTGAATTGCAGACATCACCTTGGTGCCACGCTCCAACAAAGCTACGGTGGTGCCCACAGGCATCGCCTGATTCATGTCACCAACATTCATGTCGGCTATGGACGCAAACCTTTTGCCCGAATCTACTAATAGTCCTAGCAACTGCATTAAAACATTGCTGGGCTCTTTGATGGGCAAAGGTATAAGGTTTTCTTTAAGACTGCCGCCGGTAGTGTCAATGTCTCGGAACTCGCCCGGCTGTAGCGGATCGTCCTCATCACGTATGCGCATACCGCGAGCCTTAAAGCCAGCGGGTAAGTTAGCAAGCGTACCGGCATCGATAAGTTGACGAAGAATCGAGGTCGACGCTTTTGCCAAGCCGCCAATCATGTGGCTAAGGCCTAGTCCGTAGAAGCCTAATCCGGGCAGGAACTTGTACTGCACGAAATAATTGATCTTCTGCTTAAGAGGGTCGTCTTCAGCGTAATTTCTGCGGATAGCTAAAACACGCTGAGACGGCTCATCAATGGTGATGATATATGGAAGCTTGAGCCCTGTAGGGCGCCCTTCCGCATCCATGTCCTCATAGCCGGGTAAGTCGAGGACGGTATGCACCTCATACACAGTATGATCACGATCGTTGTTGTAACTGGGCTCCATGCCCTCGATCTCGTCAATCTGCTCTTCGATCTCGTCACGACTGAGGTTGTAACTGCCACCTGTAAGCTCGACGTCCCGGTAAAATCCGCTTAGCTGTGACTTGCGAATCTCGTTCTTCGACATCTGCAATACATGAGTGACACGTTCTGCCGTGAAGATATCTGTGGCCTCGTAGGGCACGACTAAGTCTTGAGGCTGAATGAATTTACTCATCGCCTTATTTTGAGCTGAGTCGTAGTACACCTTCTTGAAAGCAGACCCTGCCAGCGGCAGGTAGAACAACATCATGTCTAGCTCGGGATCAAACTCCTGCATCACATTAAGAATGTAGAAGTTCATGAATTCTTCGACCCGCGAAGCTTGCGCTTCTACCTCGGGAGATCGTGCACCGACAATCTCTGCCTTAACAGGGCCTTTGGCAGGCAAAAGCTCTTTGTACGCCTGTGCCTGAAACTGTGTAACAGCCTCCGCCAGAATGGGGTGAATGACGCCAGTAGATCCTTGGAAGGGCGAGCTTCTCGCCTCGTCAAACTTCATGCCGAGGTACTTCAGTCCGTCAACATACGTCTTTTCCCACTCTGCGCGAGACTCTTTGTCTGCTTCAATAGAGCCCAATACATCCTTGGCTAAACGCATCAAATCGCTATCAACAAGGAATTCAGCAAGGTTTGAGTCGAAGGCGATGCCTGTTTCCATTTCTACAGGTGCATCAATCTCGTCATCTACAAGAATATCTTCTTCCGTAACCAAGATTTCTGCCGCAGAACGGATTTGATCGGCACGACTTGGCTCAGGCGTCACCTCAACGGCATTGCCAAAAGGTATTACGTCGGGATCGTCTTGTGTGCCTAACTCTCGCTTTTCAATAGCCATTAATAATATACCTTTCTGTCACGCCTCATGGGGTGCATTTCATTGACGTGGTCATTCTCTAATGACAGGAAACCGCCCTGTCGAAACCGCATCAATGCCATTGTCGCCGAGTCACAATAGTCGTCGTGCTCTCCGTAGGGGAAGGAAGCCATTTCTTCAATCACCTCTTCGGCAAATTGTTGTTCAGGTGCCTATACCATACCAGACTCGAATATGGGAGCCACAGAATTCATTCTGGCAATCTTATCCTGACCTCGGCTTGGCGTATAGGCTGTAACCGGAATGCCCATACGGCGAAGTTCTTGCGTTAAAGGGGTGCCTGACGCTTTAGCCTCAATTAGGACGCAGTCTGGCTCCCAGTATTTGTATTCATCCCAAGCCAGCTTTTTAAGCTCAGGAAAGTCCATCCTGACCCGTTTTGCATCCAATAAGATGATTTGGTCAGGGTCTCCGTCTTGCGGCTTAAACACCGCCCACGTAGTAATCGCCGAATAGTCAGCGGTTTCTTTCTTGGAAAACGCCGTATCGTAGCTTTGTATTACGTAGTCATACTGCGGAATGTGGTCTTGCTCCCACATATTCCACCACTCGCGCTTGACGATAGAGCCCTCTTCTGCGGTCGGGTTCTGCATCCACTGCGCGTTCCACTTGGCCACTGGCAGTGATGCCTTCACCGAGAGCAGTTCTTCTTTCTTCCAATACTCTGGCCAAAGCGGCTCGTCAGACTCCGGCATGATCGCAGGAAATTCAATGACCTCCCATTGGTCTGCGTGATCGTCTCCCTGCCTTTTCAGGACCTTACCCACAAGGTCTTTGGTCGACCATCGTGTCATGACGATTACGATGATGCCTCCCGGCTGTAAACGCTGACGAGGACCAGACGTATACCACTCATAGACCGAATCCATAGCAGTAGGGCTCAAGGCATCTTGCTCAGACACTGGGTCATCAATAATGAGTAGGTCCGCACCGCGTCCTGTAATCGCACCACCTACACCAGCGTAGAATGATTCACCGCCTTGGTTTGTGGTCCATCTACCTGCTGACTTGTTATCAGCCTGTAGCTTCAGTTGCGGAAAAACTTCTTTATATTCATCAGAGTCGATAATGTTACGAACACGACGGCCAAAGCGCACCGCCAGTTCTGCGGTGTGCGTCGTCTGAATGATCTTAAGATTGCCGCGCAAGCCCATCATCCATGCGGGAAAAAAGGTGGAGGCAAACTCGGATTTGGTGTGTCGCGGAGGCAGGCATACAATCAATCGCTTAAGCTTGCCCTCGGCGATCTTATTAAACTTGTCTCCGATAATCTTGTGGTGCCGACCCTCTACAAAATCAGGCCACTGGCTCTTGATGAAGCTAATAAAATCGTGCTGACAACTATCCTGCTTTTCTAGCCGCTTATACCGGTCTAGGAGCGCTAACGCCTCCTGTTGCTCTTGTCTGCTTAGAACATCGAAGTCCTTGAGAAGCGCGTTCGTCATGTAATTTACTCAGGGTAGCGGCCTGTGCGAATTATTTCGCAGACCTCGTCTGCCCGTGATCCTACCTGCTTAGCCCAGCGAGAGTCGTAAAACTCATCGCCAGCCTTTTCGTAGTCGCCAGTGGCCATTGCGGCCATAGCGTTTTTAAACCCCATAAGTCGAGTCAAGCCGAGGTTGAAGCACAGGTTTACGATAGCGTCTTGACGAACTGAATCTAAGTCCATGAACCAAGACAGTGCGATCAATTCCTGCTTGCACCTTTTGATGTCGTTTTCCAGCAGATAATCTATTTCATCATCTGACAACCCTAAGCCGTTGTTTTCGCTTATGTTTCTGCCTACGCCAATTGTTTCAAAACCGGCCGGGCACAGGTAACAGAACTTTTTGACGCCTTCATGGCGCTTTAATTGTGCAACGAGCTTGCTCATAACCTATCTCCAATCACAAGGCTAAACTTCAAGACCCTTAGTTTCTCTGCTGGACACTCCTGCTTGCGCGCGCCCTGTCGAGACCTCGCTCTTGCATGAGATACGCAATAGCATCGTCTCGATTAGTAAAGCGAGGAACATCAAGGCGATTTTGATTAACGCCCTGCGTCACGGTAAACATAGGCCCACCACCCATATTGACTAAGCGGTCGTAAGCAACGGCAAGATTGTTAGGATCAGCACCGGGGGCATTGAGCCCTCTGAGTGCCGCCATGGCTTCATCAAGATCGCGGAATCTAACATTTTCAAATCCACGCCCCTCAAGTCCAAAGCCGCCTTCTACATCGCGTCCTGAGTAACGATCAATCAAGCCCTGCTTGCGCGCCTTAAATTCTTCGACTCGTCGCCTGTTTTCCTCAAACCTACGAAGGCCTTCAAGTCGACGCTCTTCAATCGCGCGTCTTTCTTCGGCCGTTAATTGTGGTGCTCGTGTTTGACCTGCACCTACAAATTGCACCGCGTCAGGATCTTCTAATTCGTTACGTGCATAATCTAGTGCTTCCTGCCGTGTGCCAAATGATTGATCACCAGCAAAAAAGGTGGGTTGATCTACAGGTTGACCTGCGGCAGAAATACTCGCGATTCCTCCTTGAGGACCCGGAGGCATTTGTCCGGTGTATTGGCCTGTTCGCTCATCAAATCCCGGTGTTCCGCCTGCATACACCGTATCATTAGTGTCTTTTTGAGGGGCTTGGCTTTGCATAAATTGTGAGTACATTGGCGCCGGTGGCGGAGCCATACCAAACGCCGGTTGTTGCATCCCCCCTCTCTGCGCGCTAAACAGGTCTATGTCAGAAAAGGGACTAGAAAAATCTGCGTAAGGGTTTTCATAGCTCGCGTAGGGGTTTTCATAGCTCGCGTAGGGATCTTGATATGGCTGTGGCTCAGGAGGCTGATACGATCGCTCTGATCCGCCAAATAGATCAATAGAGTTATAAGGGTTGAAATCAAAATAGTTCATGGTCTACTCCTGCTTTTGAGACGCACCAAAGTAAAAACTTACCACGGCAGAAACTAAGCCGCCAAGATATCCAAGGATCAGGTTGATTAGCTCCATGGAGGTGGAGCCGGGAGGCTCGACAACAATAAATGCACAGAAGGAGCAGAAGAAAATGACCATAATCAAACCAATGGTCCGGGCTGTCCAATCTGTTGAGAAGTTAGATCGAGCGTCCTGTATATCCTTTGTTTCTAAAGCAAAGACATCAACCTCTAACTCTTTCATGCGCGCTTCAAAATTTAGCTCTGCTTTTTTGATTTCTGCAAGCTGATCAGGCGTGGCCTGCGCCAGAGCCCTCTCAATCTTTGCAGGAGCAGGATCACAGCCTAAGACGTCCGCCAGCATAGATGCGGCCGCACCGCCCACAGGGCCTCCTAGAGCGGCTCCTAGCGTGGGTGCCAGCGAGCCTACCAATCCTTTAACTTTGTCAAAGTTCATCGAAAATACTCCACGAATACCAATGAGCCTAAAATAAACGGATAGATAGCAAGCAACATACGCTCCTGTCGCTTAAACTGCTCTGCGCCTGAGTCAAGTCGCGTTTCGATGGCTTTCATGCGCAGTGCGCACTCACGCTCGTGCATTTCAATTTTTACCAAGGCTTCTTCTGCTTTATCCATTAGTTACCACCTAGTGGGTTTGTCGCATCTATTGCCATCCATAAATCGTCCATGTCTCTCTCAAATCGAGACAGGCGCTCGTCAATGGTTGACAGTGCATCTAATTTACCAGAAACACGTAGCTCTGTTTCAGATGATGTTTTTTCAACCGAGCTAATCCGGTCACGCAAATCCAGTAGTTCAGACTGCGCCTCCATAATCTGTACAAGGTTAGCGCCTAATTCCGCCAACTTGCCTTGCAGGTTCTCCACATCGGCCGCTGTCATGGCCTGTTCCATAGTCGACAGCTTAACATCCATAGCCTGCAAGCGCTGAGCATTTGATTCACGGAGGTCATCAAACCGTGAAGCGAGCGCTTCAGCCTGTGCGGTGGCGGCTATGACTGCTTCAGACTGCTCGTTAAGTTGCGCAAAGAACTGAGACGCCGCCCAGATTCCGCCCCCGATTGTTGAGCCAAAAGTGAGCACAATAGCGATCCAAACGCCCTTGATGGACGTCCCGCCGACATTAACTTCTAAATCTTCAAGGGCCACCGCTTAGACACTCCTCTTGATTCTCCGCGAACCAACAACCACCTTCCGGGCTTGTAGTCCAAAATTCCTCTGTTTCTGCCCGAGTAAGCACATCCTGCGCCTCAACAAAGTAATTGCTTACTTGTAGGCCCTGTATTGTCGCACCATCATCGAACGAAACCCAAACAGCCGTTGTATCTAAATCAAAAAATATAGAGGCGGCTTCCTCAAACGTCACGTTGTACTCTCTAGCCATATTGTCCGCTTGATCAAGCAAGTTTTCATCGTTAGCGACCGCCATATACGCCGCCGCCACCTGAATAGCAGATTCGGTGTTTGATAAAGCCGTGTTGTACGTCTCGATATCTTCGTCTTGAAGCACCACATCGTTGGCGCCCATGAACTCTTGCAGGGCCATTGCTTCGCGCTCGTCGGCCGCTGTCTGCGCGTCCTGAGCCATCTCGTTGACCGTAGCAACCATAATAATCTGCTGTGCCGCATCGACGTAGGCGTCAATCATTTCTGACACCTCATCCATGGCTTGATCGGCTTGGTCTTGGAAGTATTGATCTGCGCCGGGGTCGTAACTGTAGGTGGCCGCTTGCACTGCGGCGACAGCGGCGTTGTAGGCGTCTTGCTGTTCTTTGGATATGTAGCCGTTTTCGGCCATAGCTGGTGCGATGAAGCCTTCACCCGCGTAGGCGGCCCCACCAGCAATTGTCTTGATGCCATAAGCAAAGGTGTCACGAATGCTCTGGCTCGTGTTCACTAAATCGTCAATTTCGGTCGCGCTTAGTGGAGCGGAAGCGATCACTAAGAGAGCCGCCGTCAGACTCTTGCTCGCCATTGTCATCACCACCCCCAGCTAACAGCGCGTCGTAGAATGCCTTATCTTCCAAATAGTCTGGAATCCACAGTTCTGGATTCTTTTTAATCGCCAGTAGTGCGTTTTTACCCACTACGAGACGCCCTGCGCGGATTATAGGACATGGAGTTGCACTCATGAACATAGCCCGCCACACCATAGCATTCTGGCACATGAGCGACACGCTGGCGACCTTCATTCCCATGTTTGACAACGTAATGGCATTCAAACGGCGATTGCATTCCTCATCCTGCCGATAAAGGCCGGACGATACACCAAAGCCAACAAGCTGTACGCCGCCAGACAAAGACTTTAGGCATGATTGCTGTCCCGTGCTCATCAAACTAGGCGCTACAGCCGTGTTTGCAGGCATCTGTCGACCAGATCCTGCTCCATTGTACGTTTTATTGACGTTGTTGTTATTCGAGTTTGACGTATTTAAGTCGCCTTCGATATTGGTGTCGTCACCGTCAAAATCAGGCTCGTATTCTCCATCGTCCCGTGTGGGAGGCGGATCTTCTTCTGGCGCTGGGTCGATATCCTGCCCGAAGGCAGGACTATAAAGACTAATTGACAGCAGTATCAGTAGGCACTTCGTCGTAGTCCTCATCGACAATTTCCTCAGCTCCCTCCAAAGACTGAGCCAACAGGTTGACGAAAGCCTCGCGGCCGACAACCAATTGGTCTACGTTGAACCGCGCGCTCGCAAGCTTACGATCAAGATCATTGATGTGATTGATTAAAACTTGCTGTTGATCGCCAAGATCTTCAACGAAGTATTCTTTATCATTCACGGTGATTGGGGTCTTTTCATTTTTTCCCATCGTCGCTACTCCTAGTTGTGGTTGGTTAGTGTTTGGCCTTCCCGATGTTAATCGCCATAATGTCGATGAACTTATACAGTTTGGCCAGCCATGCGTCGTCTTGAGGCGTAGGCGTTACCGCCGCAATTATCGAGCATACAGTTACGACCATAGGGGCAATGGCCGCTAGGTCAGATATTAGTTGCAGAATCATGCTGTGTAGCCTTGGCCTGCGCTAATAGCGGCATTGGCGTCACTCATGTCCTCGCCATCCCAATCGTCCTTGGCGACCATAATCTCAAGGTGTGCCACGTTACGGTCACAGCAGTCTTGTCGCTCGTCGGCTTCCCACTCGTCGTGGTCGCCAGCAACAATGGCGTTAATAAGGTCTACGCTATG